>JAEEGI010029045.1_pt1 | contig 10481 bp, 6 predicted proteins | sample 8958751 | NCBI WGS metagenome assembly JAEEGI01 (sample SAMN16246545, study PRJNA631951) | gut metagenome | biome: gut microbiome; feature: rumen; material: KS-attached | host: Bos | place: Iran: Karaj | collected 2018-10 | reverse complement strand
GGGAGTACCGCGTGGGGCGGCGCCGCAATGGAATCCGATGATCCGCTCATGGAATGATTGCATCACAATCTCCAGCGGCTTGTTCGCGGCAAATTGCAGCCGGTTTACGTCAACCTTGGCAAGCGTTCACACATCTTGTGCTTGTAGTGCCTAAATTTCCTTGCGCATTGCCGAAAGAGGTGCTATAGTATATGCGAACGGCGGAAACGCACCCGCCTTGGCAATCTGGAAGGAGACCAGAAAACATGAAGAAACTGCTTAGTGCCGCAATGATCGCCTGCGCCTTTGGCGCGGAGGCGATGACGCCGGGCGGCGGGCAGAAGAAATTCGTGGGGCTTTGCTTCGACACGATGTTCAACGCGCCGACGAACATCCTCGCCCACGCCGAAGAGCTCGACGAGATCCCATGGCTTGACGGCCTCGCCATCGGACTCCGCGACGTCGTCCTGCGCGCAGCCGACGGCTCGGTCGTGACGACGGACACCTGCCGCGTCATGCAGCGGGGGCGCCGCTGGACGCACGAGGCCGTCGCCGGCAATCTGGCGGTCTTCCGGGAACTCGTCCGACATCCGTCGATGCGCGAGAGTTTCCTGCTCGCCTGGATGACTCCCTCGGGGAAGGAGAACCGCATCGCCTGGGGAGACGACGCGGAATGGAGCCTCTTCGCGGACAACATGGCCACCCTGGCCTGGTTCGCCAGGGAAGCGGGGCTAAAGGGGCTGATGCTCGACCCGGAGGAGTATTCGGGCGCGCTTCAGTACCTCTACCTCCCCGGAGACGCCGCCTCCTTCTCCGAGTGCGCCGACCTGGCGCGCCAGCGCGGCCGCGAGGTCTTCTCCCGCGTATTCAAGGAGTATCCCGACATCGTCCTCTTCTTCTTGTGGACGATGGAGCACCATGTGCGCGCCTTCACCGGCCGGGGCGAAGCCGATCCGCGCCAGCTCTCCGACGACGCCGGCGAACTGCTGCCCTACTTCTACAACGGCATGCTCGACGTGATCCCGCCCGGCGCACGCTTCGTCGACGGGGCCGAACACTACAGCCTGACCTCGACAAAGGACATGTACTGGAAGGGGGCGCTCAACCAGCTCGTCGGGGCGCGCCCCTTCGTCGCCCAGGAAAACTGGGGCAAATACCGCGCGCAGCTCCTCGTGGGCAACACGCACTACCTCGACATGTTCCGGATGAACGCCAACCCCAAGAGCCACTGGTACCACGGTCCCGTCGACGGCTCCCGCCTGGAGCATCTGCGCCGGAACGTCGCGCAGTCGCTGCAGGCAGCGGACGAATACGTCTGGATCTACGGCGAGAGCGGGCGGCTGATCAACTGGCGCGGGGGCCCCACGAAACACCAGGGCGCGAACATCCCGCTCTGGGAGGAGCAGATCCCGGGCCTCTCCGAGACCCTCCTCATGGCCAAGGCCCCGGAACGGCTTCTGGAGGCGCGCAAGAGGGAGCAAGCGGCCAAAGGCGCTCTGAAGAACCTCGCGGATGGATCCTGCACGCTCCCGGCCGTCTTCAAGCTGGAGGACAAGGCCGTGTCGATGTCCGTCAAGGCGCCGCCGTCCGTGACAGGGGTCCGCCCCGGCGAACGCTATTCGGTCGGTCAGCGCTTCCGCCATTCGCTTCGCAAGGGGAGCCCCTCGTTCAAAGTGTCGTGGCGCAAGAACTGCAAGCCCGTCACGGACAAGGCGTCCGTTCCGCTCAAGGAGGAGCCGGCCGACTCCAAGGGCTGGCAATGGGCGCGGGCGTTGGCGACCGTCCCGGACGGCGTCGACGAACTGGTGGTCGACATCTCGGCCGACCTCTTTCCGGGCGACACCGTCAATGCCGCCGCGACGGAGGTCTTCAAGCTGGAGGACGCGCCCGACTCCGTTCCCGCGACGTTGCCGAAAGCCAAGCCCGCCACCCAGGCGCTCCCGCCCGCCACAGGCCGCAAATGGGTCTTCGACGAAACAGCGAAGAAGCTCACGGACGGCAACTGGACTCTGGCGGCGGCCTACATGCGCGGCGACACCACGAAGACGACCCTCTCGGTAAACGGCAACGGTGCGACCGGCGCCGGCGTCCTTGATTTCCGGAGCGTCGAGGCCGATACCGGCAAGCGGGTCGTCTCCATCAGCGGCTTCGCGCGCAACCCGGCGATCACGGCGCTTGTCGCGCCCGACGTCACGTCCGTCGGAATGGACGGCCTCAAATTCTGCCCCGCGCTCCGCGATGTCTCGCTTTCGCCTGACCTCAGCCAGCTCGCGCTGTCATGCTTCGCCTACTCCACGAATCTCGTCCACTTCTCGCCCGCCACCTTCAACGAGACGACGGTTCTGGGCGGCAACTCCTTCCTCGGTTGCACATCGCTCACGGGCGATTTCGCCTACGAGGGCACGAACGCCATCCCCGGCTCGCTCTTCCAGGACACGGCGATTACCTCGTTCCGGGCGCCCCGGAGTCCCGCGCTGGGCCAGCGGGCCTTCGCCGGCTGCACGAAGCTCCGCGGCGTGGTCTTCGCGGCAGACATGGCCTTCAAAGACGACGCCGAGCGGACGGCCTTCCTCCTCCGCGAGCGCGGGCGCGCCGGCCTTCTCGCAAACCGCGTGCCCAAGAACCGGCCGGCCGGCGACCTCAAGGCGCCCCGCAATCTTTCCGCGCACCTTTCCCCGACCCCCTGCGTGAAGGGCGTTCGCCCCGGCGAACTCTACGGCGTCGGCCTGTCGATGAAAGCGACAGCCGCAGCGGGCTCCCCCTATTTCCGCGTCAAGTGGCGCGGCGAGGGGCGTCCCCTCGCGTGGGACACGGAGCGCCCCTTCGCCATGAAAGGGCCCCGTGAAAACGGCGTCTGGCGCAGGGGAGAGGTCCTTGTCCGCGTCCCTCAGGGCGCCGACGAGCTCGTCCTCGACGTCGGCGCGGACGTCAGGGCCGGCGAGTCTTTCGAGTTCGACAAGGTCGAGATCTTCAAGCTCGGCGAGCCTCTCCCCCCGTGGCCGGAGGAGGCCGAACGCCCCAAACAGTAGAACCAAGGAGGAAGGAACATGAAATCACGTTGCATCATAACCATGGCGTTTGCGCTCGCGGCGACTTGCGCCCAGGCGCGATTCGTCTACACCGAGACCAACGCGACCGAGGTCGCGTCTGGCAAGGACGGCAAAGGCACGCTCACGGACGGAATTTGGCTTCTCGGCGCCGTCCGACCAAAAAACACGAACAACCTCAACGTCAACGGGGCGAAGGGAGACTTCCTTGGCTCGGAGCCAAGCCCGCTCAACCTCACCGAAATCTACTCCCAAGACGGCGAAACGCAGTACCACGCCGTCTCTTTCGAGACGCTCTCGCACTACAACGGCGCCTCCAAGTCCACGCTCTTCGCGTACAAGGACATGATCACGGAGTTCATCGCGCCGGACTGCCAGAAGACCTCCGGCAACGGCTGCTTTCTCAACTGCACGGAACTGTCGAACGTCCAGCTCAACGCCACCGTCACCCAGCTCGGCGGCGACCGTCCCTTCATGGGATGCGTGAAGCTAGCCGCATTCTACCCGCGTACCCTTGCGGTCTCCAGCCTGACCACCCAGGCCTTCAAAGGCTGCGCCAAGCTGCCCGGCTCCTTTGACTTCCCCAATCTCACGTCCCTTCCTGGACAAGCCTTCGCGGACTGCGCCCTTCTCACGGGCGTTACCGCGCCCAAGGTGACGTCCATCGGGGAAAGCGTCTTCGCGAGCTGCGCCTCGCTGACCACGGCCTCCTTCTCGACCAATCTCGTCAGCATCAGCAACTACGCCTTTTCCGGATGCACCTCGCTGGGCGGCGACGCCGTCCGCGCCATCCTCCACCGGCGCCTCGTCCGCCTCGGCAGCAACGACATCGCCAACCAGCTCGGGATTTTCATGAACTGCACCTCCCTTTCGGGGACGCTCGACTGGGCCTTCCCCCTCCTGAACACCAACGTGGTGGCGGGGAGCATGTTCGATAAATGCTCGGCCCTCACCCGCGTCAACATCCTCACGGACGTCGCCGAAATCAAAGGCTCGGCTTTTCGCGACATCGCCGAAGGAGCGGAAGTCCACATGCCGGTTCGGGCGCCCGCCGTCTATGGTTCGGACGCCATCTGCCGTTTTTCCGCCCCCTATCCCAAGGTCTATCTGAAGGACAATTTCGACGCGTGGATCGCCGTCATGCGGAAGTCGCACCACGTGATTCTCCGCGAGGAGTTCAACGACACAAGCTGGTCGGACACCTACGGGACCGACACGAAGAGCTGGTCCATTATCACGGGCAAGATGGCCCAGGACACGGAGATGTGCACGAAGACGACCGTCAACAAGGTCACGACGGTGACCGTTCCCGACAAGAAGGTCATCGCCTTCGTCATGCGCGGCAACAACACCGGATGCTGGGTGCTGAGAGAACCTCGCAAGGGCACGAGAATCATGGTCCGGTAGCGGCAGGCGAAGTTTAGGCGGGACGGATTGCTTCGGCGTAGAGCCGAAGAGGTGCGCGGCCATGGGAAGTTGTCGCAGATGGCTGGTGAGTAGCGGAAATCTGTAGTTATCGATTGACATCAAAAAGGCTGTGATGGATAATTATCATCACCATGACACGAACGCAAGTCCAAATACCTGATGCCCTTTTCGGACGAGTCCGCCGCTACGCAGAAAGCCGCGAAACAAGCGTCGCCGACGTCTTCCGCAACGCGCTGGAACTTTATATCACCGTCCATGCCGTGGAGGGCATTCCTCCGACACAAGAGCGTTGGACTCCTCCTGTCTGCCGCTCAACCGGCCTTGTCGCCGACCCCTTTGAGCGGGAAGACTGGCGGGAGCGCATTTACTCTGACAAGGGGGAATGAGGGCATTGTCATCATGCTTTCGTGCGACACCAACATTCTCTTCGCGGCCGCCTCCAAGGCCTTCGCCCGGCGACGCATCCACGACGTCCGTCTCGCCGAGACGCTCAAATACTGGGGCGTCGATGAATTCTACACACGCAACGTCCGTGACTTCGCAGATCTCGGATTCCGCATCCTGTTCAACCCGCTGGACTGACTGTCTGACACGCTCGGCGTAATCGCGAAGTAGCCTAGCTTAGGCGGGACGGACTAGTGTTGCCATTATGGGAGTGTTGCCAGTCCCAGTGTTGCCATTTTCCAATTGGGTATTGGCATTGGGTTTTGGCAACATTTGCACATTGGCAACATTCCCATACTGTTTCAGCAGCACTCGCGCACGTTTGTGCTTGTAGTGCCTAGATTAATCTTGCGCGCAAAAAGGGTTTCTGCTAGACTATTCGCATAACCTTGAACAAGGAGGCAAGTTCATGCTAAACCGTGGTTCTATTTTGTGCGCCGCCGCTGCGCTCTTCTCCTCGGTCCATTTCGCGGAGGCTTCGTGGATCTATACCGAGACGAATGGCGTGGCATTCAGCAAGTCAGGCCTGGGATACCTGTCGAACGGCGTATGGACAATTTCCGCCAGCAGAACGAAAAACAGGGCGGAACTCACCGTTTCGGGAACGGGTGCCGTCAGCACGTCGACCGATGCCACGCCTTGGGATTTCACGACGGTGAAGAACGAATTGGGGGAGGACCGCCCGGTCGTCTCCTTTAAGTCGTGCTCCGGCGTCAACGTGTGCGAAGTGATTGCGCCGTCATGCGTGAGTTTATCCGGGCAGAATGTCTTCAATAACTGCACCTCGCTGACGAATGTCGAACTGAGTGCCGATTTTTCGACGTTTGACGCCAGGGCTTTTGGCGGGTGCTCGTCATTGGAAAGGTTCTCGCCGTCCATCATGTCCAATGTCATAACCGTAAGCGGGTATGCCTTTACGGGTTGCGCCAGGCTGAAGGGACCCTTGTCCTTCCCGAACTGCACGACGGTTGGACTGCTGTCTTTCTCGGGATGCGCACTCCTTGAGGGCGTTTCCATTCCCAAGGTGCAGTCGATGAATACAAAGAGCGGTGGCCAGTTTTCTGGATGCGCAAGCTTCGAATCGTTCGTATGGGATTTTCCCGAGTACCAGTCGGTCGTGCCCCCATCTTGCTTTGAGAACTGTTCGTCCTTGGCGCGCGTCGAATTCAAGACGGCGGTGTCCGGCATTTCAGGCTCAGCTTTCCAGGACATTGCCCCTGGTGCGGAATTGTACATGCCGGCCGAAGCGCCGGAAACCATCGGGGCCCTGGCATTCGCCACCACAAGGGATAATAGTGTGACGCCCCATGGCCCTGCGCCGAGGGTCTATCTTCAGGCAAATGTGGCGGATTGGCTGGATGTCTTTCGGGTGAATCACCATGTCATTCCCCTTGGCAATTCCGCCGAGATTGCCGCCTTCAACGCGGGCTGGTCCGAGGCCGCGAGCGCCACGGTCACGCGAAAGCGCTCGGAGGTGATAGCGCAAATGAAGAAAGATCCGGACATCTGCACGATTGACACGGATGATGGCGATCGCGTGACGCGGCTCAAAAAGGGCGTTATCGCGTATGCGGTGAGAAGGCATACCGGCAATGGGGCCTATTCCTACGGCTGCTGGATTCTCGCGGCACCGTCCGGGCGCGGGCTGGTGATCATGGTCCAGTAAGCCTTGGCGCGTGTTTTGATAAGTGGGGTACGAAAGACATGAATCTGCAGTTTCAGAAGGTTGGATTCGCGGCGCTCTTCGCCGCGCTCGCCCTCGGCGCGGAGGCGATGACGCCGGGCGGAATCGAGAAGAAGTACGTCGGACTCTTCTTCGACGTGTTCCACACGACACCCTCCAACATCCTGGCAAACGCCGACCAGTTCGCCGAGCACGCCCCGTACCTCGACGGCGTGGCCATCGGTCTGCACGACGTGAAGGTGGTCGCCGGCGACGGCAGCGTCGTGACGGCGCAGTTCCACCAGATCATGAGCCCGACCGAGCGCTGGACGCGCGACGCGGTGAAGGACCAGCTCCCCTACCTGAAGGAAATCGCCAAAAAGCCGCATCTGGAAGAGAGTCTGCTCCTGTTCTGGATGACGCCGGCCAAGGAGCGCATCCGCTGGGACGACGACAAGGGCTGGGCGAACTACGCCGAGAACATGGCGACCGTCGCGTGGCTTGCCAAGCAGGCCGGACTGAAGGGCCTCATGCTCGACCCCGAGGAATACGGCGCGCAGGGCGGAAAGCTCGCCCAGTACATCCAGTCCCATGAGGATCCGCCGTTCCCGGAGACGGCCAGACTTGCGCGCCAGCGCGGCCGCGAGGTCTTCTCGCGCGTCTTCAAGGAGTTCCCCGACGCCGTCATCTTCTCGCTGTGGTGCTTCAAGAAGTTCAGGTTCTGGCTCGACAGTGGCCGCCAGCCGTATCCGGGCAACTACGCGGACGACTCAGGCGAACTTCTGCAGCACTTCCTCAACGGGCTCCTTGACGTGCTTCCCCCCGAGGCGCGCGTCGTCGAAGGAGCCGAGGCGTATTCACGTTCGTCGCTCGACCACTGGTATGCCTACAGCTTCATCAGCGATGCGACATCCGAGCTTGCGCTGGTGGCGCCCGAAAACGTCGCGAAGTACCGGTCCCAGTTCTATTTCGGCAACACCCACTACTTCGACATGTACACGATGTCCGCCAATCCGAAGAGCCACTGGTACTTCGGGCCGGTCGACGGCTCGCGCCTCGAGCATCTGCGCCTCAACCTCGAGCAGTCCCTGCTCGTCGCGACGAAGTACGTCTGGCTCTACGGCGAGAAGAGCGGCAAGCTCTTCAACTGGCGCGACGGCCACTACGCGAAGCAGAAGACCTGGGAGGAGGTCATTCCGGGCATGACGGAGACGATCATGCTGGTCAAGGACCCGCTCGGCCTCGCGGCGCAGCGCAAGGCCGCGCTCAAGAAGGAGCGCAAGCTTGTCAACCTCGCGGCCGACGCCAAGGGCGTCGTGCTGGAACGCTCCGGCGACGCGCGCGAGTTCCACCAGGATGAGAAGGCGATGCCGTCGATAAAGGGCCTGAAGCCCGGCGAACGCCTGTACGCCACCGTCCAGGTGGCCGAGCATGCGGCGGACAAGGTGTCGTTCCGCGACGGCGCGGCGATTCCGCGCGTCTTCTGGCGCAAGGACGGCCGGCGGACGTCCGCGAAGCCCGTGCCCATGGAAGTCCACCGCGACCGCGAAAGGGACAAGAAAGGCCATGTGCCGGCGGACGTGACGGTCGAAGTCCCCAAAGACGCCGATGAGCTCGTCTTCGATTTCGGGGCCTCTCTCCTATGTGAAGAAAGCGTGGGCTACCAGCGGCTGGAGGTCTGCAACCTTCTCGACCCCGTCCGCCCCGTCCGGAAGGAACACGCGGGCAAGTGGACGTTCGATGCCGGCAAGAAGACGCTGTCGGACGGCGTCTGGACGCTTTACGCCACGCTTGACGACGCGTCGGGCACGCTGGCGGTTCGCGGCGCGGACGCGAAGACGGTCGGTTCGGGCGTGCTGGACTTCTCGACGGTCAAGGCCGATACGGGCTACCCCGTGACGCGGCTTGGGAATCTCAGGAGAAACCAGTTGCTGACCGCGCTTGTCGCCCCTGATGTCACCGACGCCAAGGGCTGCCTTTACGGGTGCACGAATGTCACCGCCGTCACAGTCGGCGACATCGGCGTGCCGGAATCGGCCACGAATTCGCCGGCGGCCATCCGCATCGCGCGGCTCAGGAACCTCGGCTGCTCAATCCAGCGGAAGACGGAATTCCGCACCTTGGGCCACAGGCGCAAGATGTTCTCCCGCATGCGTCCCGAGCAGGAGGTGTGCGTCAAGGGCGTCAAGCCGGGCGAGCTTTATGCCGTTGGGCTGTCGATGAAGCGCCGCGGACCCGGATGCGTCTTCATCAACGTGCGCTTCCGCGGCGACGGGAAGCCGGTGAATTCGAAGGAGAAGTTCCCCGCGATCGCCATGTCGGAGCCGCGCGTCAAGGAGGACGTCTGGCGCAGCGGCGAGGTCGTCGTGCGCGTGCCGGAAGGCGCGGATGAAATTTGGCTCGACATCTCCACGGAACTGATCGAGGGCCATTCCCGCTTCGAGTTCCGCGACTTCCAGGTCTACAAGATCGGCGATCCGCTGCCCGTCTGGCCGCCCGAGGCTGTGCGCGAGAAAGGTAGCAATTGACGGCGAAGTGCTTAGTGTGCTACACTTTCTCCAATTACTAGAAACGGAGGTTTTACAATGAAGAAAATGGTTTCCTATGTGGTGGCCGCTGTTGTCGCCTTGGCGGGAGGAACGGCGCGTGCGTCCTGGACGTATGATCCGTCGGACGGGACGCTGACCGACGGCGTCTGGACGCTCCATGCGACGCTCGTGAAGAACACGACGGACCAGCTGGACGTCAGTGGACAGAAGGGTTCCTTCAATGGAACCGACCCTTGCCCCATTGACCTGACCGAGATCTACGATTCGTCGAACAACCGTTACTACGCCGTCTCATTTGCATGCTTCAATTCGTATAGCGGCGCATGGAATGAGACGAAAAAGACAGGGTCGATGCTCAACCCCTGCAAGGACATGCTGACGCAGTTCATCGCGCCGGACTGCCATAAAATTTCCGAAAATGGCTGCTTCTTGAACTGCACGGCGCTGACTACGGTTCGATTGAGCGAGACGGTGACGAGTTTCGCCAACCACAGGCCGTTTCAGAACTGCACAGCCCTTGTATCGTTTTATCCGCGGACGCTCAATATCCCCAGCATTCCCACGCAATGCTTTGCCGGCTGCTCGGCACTGGCGGGCGAGTTCATTTTCCCGGATTGCACGGGGAATAACGGCGGTGGCCAGTGGTTCAACGGCTGCAGCATGATTGAGAGCGTAAAAATGCCGCTGATCACTTCAATTCCAGGTGCCTCCTTCTCCGGTTGTTCCGCGCTCACTAACGTTGTGTTCTCTGAATCGCTGGAAACTATCTATACCACGGTGTTCAAAGGATGTTCCTCTTTGCCGGGCGACGTCATCCGCCAGATGCTCCACCCGGGACTGAAAAACATTGGAACAGTCGGCGATGTCAAATACATCTTTCAGAACTGCTCTTCTTTCGACGGCGAGCTCGTGTGGAATTTTCCCCTGTTGGGGACGGGGGTTGACAACAAGGGGAACCCAACCAGCACGAATGTCGTCGGGCAGAGTCTGTTCGAGGGTTGCACGAACTTGACGAAAGTCACCTTCAAAACCGATGTGTTGGAAATCCGCAGTTCGGCATTCAAAAACCTTGCGCCGGCCGCGCAGATGCACATGCAGGCCTCGGTTCCCTCCATTGAGGCCCAGGCGTTGGGCAATTCTCGCGGGCCTTACCCGCTTGTCTATCTCAGGGACAATCTGGAGGAGTGGATCACCGCGCTGGAACCCAATTACCATGTCATGCGGAAGGCGGATTTCAACAACCGCGAATGGACTGAAATGGCGGGTACAAGCAGGCGAACGCGCGCCAACATGGTGACGAGAATGATGGAAGACACCCTGATGTGTTCGCAAGACGCGACGACCGGGGACGTTTCCGTCCGCCAAAAAGTC
>JAEEGI010029040.1_pt1 | contig 10482 bp, 8 predicted proteins | sample 8958751 | NCBI WGS metagenome assembly JAEEGI01 (sample SAMN16246545, study PRJNA631951) | gut metagenome | biome: gut microbiome; feature: rumen; material: KS-attached | host: Bos | place: Iran: Karaj | collected 2018-10 | reverse complement strand
GGATTTCGACGCCTCGCGCCTTGCCGCGCAGATGGACGGATACAACATAGAAAAGACAATACTCTGCCCGGCGGGGGCGCATCTCAACGAAGAGCTCCTCGCGGCATGGAAGGCAATGCCGGAACGCATCGCGCCCCTCTGCTGGGTGAATGCCAACCTGGGCCAGGATGCCTATGACATGCTGGAGCATTATCTGCGCGACGAAGGCTTTGCGGGCGTGAAGATGCAGCCCCTTTTCGACGCCTTCACCGCCGACTCCCCGGCCGTCGATCCCATCATCGACATCGCGCGCGCCTGCGGGAGGCCGGTGTTCATCCATTGCGGGCATCCTCCGTTTTCGCTGCCCTGGCAGATCGGCCTGCTGGCCGAGCGCCATCCCGACGTTCCCATGGTGATGATCCACATGGGGCACGGGCACGGCGTGTACATCGAGGGGAGCATCAACATGGCCCTCAAATACGACAACCTCTTCCTGGAGGTCTCGGGCATGCCCATGGGCTGCCAGATCAAGAATGCCTATGAAAAGGTCGGGGCGGAACGCGTGATGTTCGGCATAGACTCCCCCTTCCACCACCCCAGCGTCGAGATCCAGCGCGTGCTCAGCTGCGGGCTGGGCGATGCGCAGCTGGAAGACGTTTTCTACAGGAACGCGGCAAAGTTCATGGGGTGGCTCTGACAGCAGGAATGCCGGCATGCGGTCATCCATGCCTGTCCCCAACAATCAACAACATGGAGAAGCTATGAGGCGGTATTTTCAGGAGGATATCGAATGCGCCAGGCCGGAGAAGATCCGTTCCTGGCAGGACGCTCGCCTGGTCAAGCAGGTGCGCCACGTGTGGGACAATGTGCCCTACTACCGGAAAAAGATGGAAGAAGCCGGCGTCATCCCCGGTGACATCCGCGGCGTGGAAGACCTGCACAAGCTGCCCTTCCTCTCCAAGGCCGACCTGCGCGATGCCTACCCTTACGGGCTCCTGGGCGTACCGCTGAAGGACTGCGTGCGCATCCACTCCACGTCCGGCACCACGGGGCGCCGCGTCGTGGCCTTTTACACGCAGCAGGACATCGATATCTGGGAAGACTGCTGCGCCCGGGCCATCGTCGCCGCCGGCGGCGGGGACGAGGATGTCTGCCAGGTCGCCTACGGCTACGGGCTGTTCACCGGCGGAGCCGGGCTCCACGGCGGCAGCCACAAGGCAGGATGCCTCACCCTGCCCATGTCCTCCGGCAACACGGACCGCCAGATCCAGTTCATGATCGACCTGGGCGCCACCATCCTCTGCTGCACGCCTTCCTATGCCGCCTACCTCGCCGAAAGCATCAACGAGCGCGGCCAGCGCGGCGACATCAGGCTCAAGGCGGGCATTTTCGGCGCCGAGGCCTGGAGCGAGGAGATGCGCCGCGACATCGAAGCGAAGCTGGGCATCAAGGCCTACGACATCTACGGGCTCACCGAGATCTCCGGCCCCGGCGTGGCCTTCGAATGCGAAGCGCAGGCCGGCATGCACATCAACGAAGACCACTTCATCGCCGAGATCATCGACCCGGACACCGGCGAGGTCCTGCCCGACGGCACCGAAGGCGAACTGGTGTTCACCTCCATCACCAAGCAGGCATTCCCGCTCCTGCGCTACCGCACGCGCGACATCTGCGTGCTCACGCGCGAAAAATGCTCCTGCGGCCGCACGCACGTGCGCATGTGCAAGCCCCGCGGGCGCAGCGACGACATGCTCATCATCAAGGGCGTCAACGTCTTCCCCTCGCAGATCGAAGCCGTGCTCATCGCCCAGGGCTATCCTCCCAACTACCAGATCGTCGTGGACCGCGTGAACAACAGCGACACCCTGGAAGTGCTCGTGGAGATGAGCCCGGAACTCTTCTCCGACTCCCTCTCCAGCGTCACCGAAAAGGAAAAAGCGCTCGTGGCGGAACTCAGGTCCATGCTGGGCATCTACGCCAAGGTGCGCCTTGTCGATCCCAAGAGCATCACCAGGAGTGAAGGCAAGGCCGTGCGCGTCATCGACAAGCGCAAGATCTGACAGAACAAAAGAAAGGAGCAAGCCATGACTATCAACCAGATCTCGGTGTTCATGGAAAACCGCGCAGGCCAGATGGTCCAGATCACCGACCTGCTTTCGGAACGCAGGCTCACCCTGCGCGCCGTGAGCATTGCCGAAACGCGTGACTACGGCATCCTGCGCCTGCTGGCCGACGACCCCGACAAGGTGGCCGCCGCCCTGCACGAGAAGGGCTTCATCTTTTCCGTGACGCCCATCAACGCCATCCCGGTATCCGACGAGCCGGGCGGGCTCAACGACCTGCTGTCCAAGATAAGCAAGGCCGGCATCGACGTGCAGTACATGTATTCCATGTACAGCCTCGAGGACCACACCCCCTACATGATGGTGCGCGTCGCGGATCCCGCCGCACTGGATGCGCTGCTGGCGCAATAACGGACGGATCAAAGCCAAAAGCCATGCGGGCGCGGGGGCTTCCTCCGCGCCCGTTTTTCGTGCCCCCGGACAGGGCGGGCCCCTTGCCTCCCCGCCGGCACCCTTGCCTGCCGCGCGGGAATGCACTACCATGGCCGCATGGCTAAGTTGCTGGCGGGCTTGCTGCTCGCACTCATCCTCTGCGCTCCGGCTGCGGGGCATGGCGCCATCGCATGGACGGCGCTGGAAGACGGGCTGGAGATGGCGGAGCTTTCCTCACAGGCGGGCACCGGCATGCCCTCCTATGCCACCATCCGCATACTGCGCATCGATCCGCATCATTTCACCTTCCGCCTGTTCAGTGCCCGCTGGGAGGGCGGAGCCCCGCGCACGCTGCGGGAGTGGGCGCAGTCCAAGGGGCTTGCCGCCGCCATCAACGCCTGCATGTTCCAAAAGGACGGGCTCACCGCCACAGGGTACATGCGTGAAGGAGGGCAGGTGAACAACGGCCGCATCGCCGCACGCTACGGGGCGTTTTTCGCGGCCAATCCGCGCACGGAAGGACTGCCCCCGGCCGCGGTGCTCAACCGGTCCCACGACGACTGGCAGGCCCTCCTCCCGCAATACGGGACCGTGGTCCAGAACTTCCGCCTCACCGACCGGGCGGGCGACCCGCTGTGGCCCCAGGACGGTCCCGCCCACGCCGTTTCCGCCGTGGCGCAGGCCATGGACGGGCAGATCCTCTTCATGCACTGCGCCGAGCCCGTCACCATCCATGCCTTTGCCAGCCTGCTGAAGCTGCACCCGGAACTGTGCCTCAAGGATGCCCTGTATGCCGAAGGCGGCAAGGAAGCCGCCCTCCTGGTGCGCAGCAAGGAGGGGCAGACACGCGTATGGGGCGGCATGAGCCCCCTGCGCTACCTCTTCACTGCGGGCGGGCAGGAAGTGATCCTTCCCAACATCCTCGGCATCGTGCGCAGGCAGGACCGGCCCTGACGCTTGCGCCCGCGGCTCTTTGGCGCTATCCACAGGCAAACGGGAAGAAGGACGCATATGGACCGCGGCTGCATCTACCTTATCTTTGCCACGCTGTTTTTCAGCTCCATGGAAGTCGCCCTCAAATCCATCGTGAACGACTTCCATCCCATGCAGATCAACTTCACGCGGTTCTTCGTGGGAGGCCTGCTCCTGCTGCCCTTCGCCGTCCGGGCCCTGCGCCGGCGGCACATCCGCATCACAGCGTCCGACATCAGGGAATTTGCCCTGCTGGGGTTCATCGGGCTGTTCGCCAGCATGATGCTTTACCAGATGTCCATCCTGTTCATCCCGGCTTCCGTCGTGAGCGTGCTCTTCAGCTGCAATCCGGTGCTGGTGCTGCCTTTCGCCTGGGTCATCCTCCGCTCGGAGAAGCGGCCCGAACACATCGCCGCCCTCGCGCTGGAAGTGGCCGGCGCCCTGTTCATCATCGATCCTTGGAAGACAGGACTGGACCTGACGGGCGTGGCCCTGGTGCTGCTTTCCGCAGCGTTGTTCGCGCTTTACGCCGTGCTGGGGCGCAAAGACTGCGACACCTATTCCGGGCTTGCCGTGACCTGCTTCAGCTGCCTGGCTGCCAGCGCAGAAATGGCCGCTTTCATGGCGCTGAGCCATGTCCCCTGGGTGGCCGGCCTGCTCGAAAAGGCCGGGCTGGGCATGTTCGCGGGAGTGCCCTTTGCAGAAGGATACCGCCTGGGCAACATCGCCGTGGCCGCCTACGTATGCGTGGGCGTGACGGCGGGCGGCTACGCCGCCTTCTTCCTGGGCATGGAGCGCACGTCGCCCATGCATGCCTCGCTGGTGTTCTTTTTCAAGCCTGTCATCGCCCCGCTGCTGGCCATGGCCATCCTGGGTGAACGCGTATCCTGGAACATGTGGGCGGGCATAGGCATCATCCTCCTGGCGTCTGCCGTCTCCATGCTGCCCGCGCTGCGGGCCATGCCGGCGGTGCGCAACGTCATGGAATGGATGCGGCCGCCATCCCTGCGGGGCGGCGCATGACACAGGCTCCTCCTCCAACCGAAAAGGCGGCGCGCGGGCAGGTGCTGCTCATAGCGGCCATCACCGCGGCATGCGTCGCCGCAGACGCCATGCTCTATGTCGTCCTGCCCGTGCACTGGCAGGAGGCCGGGCTCTCATCGCTGTGGCAGGTGGGCATACTGCTTTCGCTCAACCGCCTGGTGCGGCTGCCCATCAACCCCGCTGCCGGCTGGTGCTTCTCCAAGGTGAGCTCCAAGACGCTCATCCTCCTCGCGTGCCTGCTGGCCATCGGCGTATCCTGCGGTTATGTGCTGGCAAGCGGCTTTGCCCTCTGGGCCGGGCTGCGCGCCGCCTGGGGCGTGGCGTGGTCCTTCCTCAAGCTGGGCGGGCTGTTCACCGTCATGGATGCGGCCGACGATTCCAACCGCGGGCGGTTCATGGGGCTCTACACCGGCACCTACCGGCTGGGAAGCCTGGCCGGGATGCTTGGCGGCGGCATAGCGGCGGACATATGGGGGCTGCGCACCGCGTGCGCATGCGGCATCGCCCTGGCCCTGATGGCCTTTGCCCTGGCCGCGCTCAGGCTGCGCAGGGCCTCCCCCGTGCAGAAGCGGGCTGGAAAGGCAAGGCAGCCCTCGGCCTGGAAGGAGCTCGTGCGCTCTGCCCGCTTCATCAGGATCATCGGCAGCTGCCTCATGGTCACGCTCGTCATCGAGGGCTTCCTTGCCGCCACCCTGAGCGCCTACGTGCAGTTCCAGGCGGGCAGCGCCATCACCTTTGCCGGCCTGACCATCGGCTGCGCCGCGGCTGCCGGCGCCGTGCAGTCGCTGCGCTGGTCGTGGAACCCTGTGCTCTCGCCCATGATCGGGCGCATTTTCGACGGCAGCAGCCACCGCGGGAGGCTTTTCGCTGCATGCTGCTGGTGTTCCGCCCTGCTGTTCTTCGCTTCGGCCCTGCGCATGCCGGCCGCTCCCCTGTTCATCCTGCTGCTGGGCATAGAGCTGTGCAGCACGGCGCTGATCACGCTGGGCGACGCCCTTGCCGCAGACCTCGCCTCCGGGACGCAGACGGTGCTGGTGATCACCGCCTACACCTTCGCCTGCGACCTGGGGGCCGCCCTCGGCCCCATGGGCGGCTACGCCGTCATCAACCTCCTGGGCGTGCCCGCGGCCTACGCCGCGGCCGGGGCGCTGCTGGCCGCCATGGCGCTTGCCTGGACGCTCCGGCCGGAAGGTCCCGGCGCAGCCTCTCCGGCCACCCCATAGGAAGCAACGGCATGCTTTGCATGATGCCTGGGCGGCCCCATGCTCCTCGCCGCCCATCACCTGCTGAGGTCCACGGCAAAAACGGCAGAAGGCGTCCCGATCCCATGGGAGCAATGCAGACGCCCGTTAAATACCTGCTTGCGCTCCCTGCGCAGGATAGTTAAATTCATCCGGCGCAGCGCCGTGATGCCGGAGCCGCGGCGTTGCAGCATCCGGCAAAAACAACAAGGGTCGACATGGAATTCCTCACGCTGGACAAGGGCTCGCTTTCGTGGGAGCCGGAACTTTGCCGCCGCTGGACGGTCCTGGGCAGCGACCTGCGGCAGATGGACCCTTTTGCCTGCACGCCGGCCTGGCAGCTTGCCTTCCACGACGCCTTCTCACCGGAGCAGCGCCTGCTCATCGAACTCAACGGCGCCAGCCTTGTCTCCTTTACGGAATACATCTCCGAGCAGGGCGGGATCTTCCTCCTGCCCATCGAATCCATGTGGTTTTCCGGCTGCCCGGTGCTGGGTCCGCAGGGCCTGCAGCTCATGCGCCGTGCCATGGAGGCCTGCGCGGCAGATCACCGGGGCATCGCGCCGTCGGTGGTGGTGAGCGGGGTGCAGCCCGGCAGCCTGTTCGAGGAAGAACTCTGGCGCAATTTCCACGCCTCGCATGCCTTCAGGGTGTACCCCCTGGCTGAACAGCGTGCCGCTTCCCTCCGCGGAGGGTACGACGGCTACCTCTCCCGCCGTTCGGCCAATCTGCGCAGCAAACTCAAAAAAGCGCAGCGCAGGGCCGCCGCCAGGGGCATCGCCTTCGAGCGCCATGTCCCCTCCGCGCCGGGGGAGGCCGACGCCCTGTACGCACGCATGCTCGGCGTGGAGCGCCGGAGCTGGAAGGGCATCGGCGAATGCGGCATGGCGGAATCCCCTTCCAAAGAATTCTACCAGGCCATGATCCGCCGCCTGGCGCTCTGCGGGGACGGGCGGGTCATCTTTGCCACCTGCGACGGCACGGACATCGGCTTCGTCTTTGGCGGCATGGCCAGGGCCGTTTACCGCGGGCAGCAGTTCAGCTACGACGCTGCCTGGGCCCCCTTTTCCGTGGGGAACCTGCTCCAGGCCGAGCAGATCCGCTGGCTGTGCGAAGAAAATGCCGTCCGCTACGACATGGGGATGAGCGGAGACCCGCGCATGGCCTACAAGCAGCACTGGGCCGAGCAGATCCTCATGCTGCGCACCTTCATCCTGGCGCCCAGGTAGCCATCCCGCCGGGATGGCTGCTTAACTTGCCAGCCTTCCCTGCATGCGCTACGTTTCCTCCTGCAAGCCTGTCCCGCAAGAAAGCCCCTGCCCCGGGGCCCGCCTTCCCCCCTGCCCCTGCTCCATCCTGCAGCGGCCGCAGGGCGGACCGCCATCCGGGACAGCGCAGGACGGGGCTCTCAAGGAGACGACCATGGAAAACCCGGTGCCGGCATCGACCCCCAAAAACGACAACTGCCCGTGCCCCTTTGGCAAACCATACAACCGCATCATCATCTGCTCCGCCCCTATCGAGGAGACGGGCGCCGATGAGGAGTGGTACACGCAGGACAGGAGCGCCCACCTGGTCACGCGGCAGTTCTGCGCTTTCCACTGCAGAAAGGCCGACGTGCCCAAGCCCGTCATACGCAAGTTTTAGGCACGCTCTGCAACATGCACATAACACTTTGAAACACAACGCATCTTGAAACCTGCGCCCCTCATCGCGTAAGATGGCATCAGCACGAAAGGCAGGAAAGGGCAACTTTAGCTACCGGGGCACACATGAAAGGCAAGATCTTCGTGAGCATCATGCTCATTGCAGCGGCGGGTGCCGGCTGGTGGTGGTGGCAAAACCGCCAGGAGACCGCGCACAAGGTGCATTACCTCACCGAAACGGTCCAGCGCATGACCATACGCAAGACCGTCAATGCCACGGGCGAAGTGGACGCCGTGCAGCTCGTCACGGTCGGCGCCCAGGCTTCGGGGAAGATCATCGAACTGCGCGCCGAGATAGGGCAGCAGGTCAGGAAGGGCGACCTCATCGCCCAGATCGACCCGACCACGCAGAGCAACGCGCTCAACGCGGCGCGCGCCCAGCTCGAGACCTTCAACGCCCAGCTGGAATCCCGCAAAGTGGCCCTCAAGATCGCCCAGACGCGCTATGAACGCGAGCAGCGCCTGCGCAAGAGCGACGCCACCTCCCGCGCCAACCTCGAAGACGCCGAGAACACCCTGGCCGCAGCCAGGGCCAGCGTCAAGGAAATGGAGTCCCAGATCCTCCAGCAGAAGATCTCGGTGAACACGGCCGAGACCAACCTGGGCTATACGCGCATCGTGGCGCCCCTCGACGGCACCGTCGTCGCCGTGCCCGTCAAGCAGGGGCAGACGGTCAACGCCAACCAGACCACGCCCACCATCGCCCAGATCGCAGACCTGACGGACATGGAGATCAAGATCGAGGTCTCCGAAGGCGACATACCCTTCATCAAGCCCGGCCTGCGCGTGCGCTACACGCTGCTCGGGGCCCCCGACAAGCCGTACCATACATCCATCACTTCCATCGACCCCGGTGACAAGACCCTGAGCGATTCCACCAGCACCAGTTCCTCTTCCCTGTCGTCCTCCGCAACCTCCAGCAACAGCGCCGTCTACTACTACGCCAAGGCGCGCGTGCCCAATCCCGACGGCGTGCTGCGCCTGGGCATGACCACGCAGAACGTGATCGAGATCGACAAGGCCGAAAACGTCCTTGCCATCCCCACCATCACCATACAGAGCGGCAGGCGCGGAAAGAAATCCGTGCAGGTCCTCGAAGACGGCAGCCCCGTGGAGCGCGAAGTGGAGACCGGCATCACCAACAACGTCATGACCGAGATCCGTTCCGGGCTGGATGAGGGCGACAAGGTCATCGCCAACCAGATGACGCAGAGCGAGCTCAAGGAGAGCATCAACTCCCGCGGGCCGCGCGGACCGCGCCCGCGCTAGGAGGCTGACATGGCAGCCACGCTGGAAGTGCGCGACATCAACAAGTACTATGGCGAAGGGGACAGCCGGGTCCATGTGCTCAAGCATGTGAGCCTGACCATCGACCGCGGCGACTTCGTGGCCATCATCGGGCAGTCCGGTTCCGGCAAGTCCACCCTCATGAACATCCTGGGCTGCCTGGACCAGGCCTCCGACGGCGAATACCTTGTGGACGGCATCCCCACCAGGGAATTCGACGCAGACGACTTTGCCAGGCTGCGCAGCGAAAAATTCGGCTTCATCTTCCAGCGCTACAACCTGCTCACCAGCATGGACGCCCGCGACAACGTGGCCCTGCCGGCCATTTACGCCGGCTCCGGCGTCAAGGAGCGCAACGCGCGGGCCGAAGACCTGCTCGTCAAGCTCGGCCTGGAAGGCAAGACCGGGAACCGCCCCGGCGAGCTTTCGGGCGGGCAGCAGCAGCGCGTTTCCATAGCCAGGGCCATGATGAACGGCGGTGAGATCATCCTGGCCGACGAACCCACGGGAGCGCTGGATTCCAAAAGCGGCGAGAACGTGATGCAGCTGCTCATGCAGCTCCACAGCGAAGGGCATACGCTCATCCTCGTCACGCACGACAGGCACATCGCGGAATACGCCCACCGCATCATCGAGATCAAGGACGGCGAGGTGATCAGCGACGAGCGCCGCAAGCCCCTGCCGGCCAGCGTCCCCGAACCGGGACCGCGCCGCAAGGGCAGCCGCCTTGCCTACCTGAAAAACCAGCTGGGGGAAGCCTTCGGCATGTCCGTGCAGGCCATACTCGCCCACAAGATGCGCTCGCTGCTCACCATGCTGGGCATCATCATCGGCATCGCCTCCGTCGTGTCCGTCGTCGCCCTGGGCCGCGGCTCAGAGCAGAAGATCCTCGCGGGCATCAATGCCATGGGCACCAACACCATAGACATCATGCCCGGCAAAAGCTTCGGCGACCGCAATTCCGCCCGCTACCGCACCCTCACGGTGGATGATTCCGACGCCCTGGCCGAACAGAGCTACGTGGCCAGCGCCACGCCCACGGCCAGCGCCAGCGGCGAGGTCATCTACCGCAGCAAGTCCGCCACGGGCTCCCTTTCCGGCGTGGGCGAGCAGTACTTCAGCGTCAAGGGGCTGGAGCTTGCCCGCGGCCGCCTGCTCAACCGTGAAGACATCGACACGGCGCGCGCCGTGGCCGTGCTGGACGACAATACGGCAACGGAGCTTTTCGGTGCGGGAGAAGACCCCATAGGCGCCGTCATCCTCTTTGCCGGGCATCCCTTCGAGGTCATCGGCGTCACCAAAAAGCCCGCGGCCACCTTCGGCCCGCGCAGCACGCTCACGGTATGGACCCCGTACACCTCGCACATGGCGCGGGTCTCGGGCAGCCGCACCATCTCCTCGATAACCGTGAAGATCGCCGACGGCACCAGCGCCCAGGTGGCGGAAAAGGAAGTGACCCGCCTGCTCAAGTCCCGGCACCGGGGCGTGCAGGACTTCTTCACCATGAACACCGACAGCATACGCCAGACCATGGAGAGCACCACCGCCACCATGCGCCTGCTCATCTCGTGCATCGCCTTCATCTCGCTGCTGGTCGGCGGCATCGGCGTCATGAACATCATGCTCGTTTCGGTGACGGAGCGCACCAAGGAGATCGGCGTGCGCATGGCCATCGGTGCGCGTCAGTTCAACGTGCTCCAGCAGTTCCTCATCGAAGCCGTGCTCATCTGCATCATCGGAGGCATCGCCGGCGTGCTG
>JAEEGI010029039.1_pt1 | contig 10482 bp, 8 predicted proteins | sample 8958751 | NCBI WGS metagenome assembly JAEEGI01 (sample SAMN16246545, study PRJNA631951) | gut metagenome | biome: gut microbiome; feature: rumen; material: KS-attached | host: Bos | place: Iran: Karaj | collected 2018-10 | reverse complement strand
AGGAGTTTTGCGTTGGAACCAGTTATGATAACGTGCATGTTTTTCCTTAACAAACGGTTCACGAACAGGTGCCAGCCCTTGATATTTTGTATCTCGTCAAGAAACAGGTATTGGAAATCGCCATAAATCTTATATAGCACCTCCAACACATCGTTAAGTTGCTTTGCATCAAGGCCAAGCAGACGTTCGTCATCGAAATCGGCGTAGGCGAACTTTCCGCCTTTGCTTTTCATTGCCTGATAACAAAGTGTCGATTTCCCGCTACGTCTTACGCCTATAACCACCTGCGCCTGTGTACTTTTCAGGTCTACAAGCGATACCTCGCGTCTGTGGCACAGCATCTCCCGTGCTCTTTCTTTAAATTCCTCCTGTTGGTCGGAGAAAACAAATTCCAGTGTTCGTTTGTCTATCATAATCAATAAAATTGTGGTGCAAAGATACGAAAAAAATATTTACAAACTGCACTATTTTGCAAATATTTCACCTCCAAACTGCACTATTTTGCAAATTTTAGACACTTAGACTGCACTATTTTACAAATTTTAAACATCCAAACTGCACTATTTTACAAATTTTGCACTTACAAACTGCACTATTTTGCAAATTTTCAGCATCCAAACTGCACTATTTTGCACACCAGCAAGTTCTAAAAAACTTCTGAGCGGCGTCATTTTGAACGCGGATCGAGGAACAATCCCCTTGATTCCACGATACTACGAAGTCTATTGAGCGGGATGCGACAATACAAATGCATATAGAGGCAGTCCGAAGACCAATCGAATTGAACGCCTCTGCTTCTGTTGATAAATACAATAAACGCTTCCCCTCGCAATGCCATACGAAGATAATAATCCAAGTGAGAAACATGGACACGTTTTCCTTCTTTTACGGCTTTGCGACGATAATTTTCCACGTATCCCAATGTAACGAACTTACAGCCAGACTCTTCGAGAATAGCATGAGTGATTTCTATAAAACAGTTTTCTATTTCCAGATAATCATCAATAGTTACTACCTTGCCTCCATACACACGCCCCACATCATCAAAAGAAGTCCACTCTTCTTTTAAATAACGTCCATTATCGTCATAAAATTCAGGGTGATACTTTACAATTTCATGACAAAGCCTACAAAACCGCAAACTGTTGAACCGATTTGTTATTAAATCTTTCTGTTTTGTCATAAAAAAACAATATCATAGTTGTTTCACCCACCAATCAACGGTGCTGTGGATTATTCAGTGGGATAATTTTTTCCTTGGGTAAATTCAAAAGCAATTGTGTAGTAACAGCGTCTTATATAACCATGAATTACGGCTGGTTCCCATTTCGGCATAGTGTTCAAGTTTAATACGCGAATGACTTCGGCGCCACAGCCAAGCTCTGATGCCAGACTGTCGGCTTCATCGCTGCCGTAAACAATGTCTCTCAACACTTTTGCATCCGAGATGCTACCGTCCTTCTCGACAATGAATTGAACATATACCTTTCCCTCAATTCCATTTTCCAATGCTTTTTGGGGATAACGCACGTGTCTATCCAAATAAGCATCCAACGAATCGGTGCCACCGGGGAACTCAGGATTTTTTTCAGGCACAGTGATAACAAATGTGTCATTGGGGTCAATTTTTGGGGGTGTTGGGGGTGTATGAAAGAAAAAGCAGGCGGTCATCATCCCTATAACACACGCCATAGTGGCGATTAAAAGTATTTTCTTCATTGTCTCGTTTGGTTTAATTGTTCAACTTAAGACATCACATCAGTCCTCTGTCTTTTAACAGGGGTTTCACGCTGGGCTCTTTGCCGCGGAATTCGAGATACATCTTCATCGGCTCCACGGTGTTGCCGCGCTCCAGCAAATGGCGGAATTTCTTGGCCAGCTCGGGGTTGAAAATGTCGCCACTCTCGGTGAAAGCCGCAAAGGCATCGTGGTCGAGGATGGCGGTCCATGTGTAGCTGTAGTAGCCAGCATCGTAGCCTGTGGTAAAGATATGCTGGAAATACGGGCTTTTGTAACGGCTGATGATTTCGGGTATGAGGCCGATTTTGTCCATGTGCTCCTGTTCGAACTTATTGGGGTCGATGGACTGTTTTTCGGTGATGGAGTGGTAGTCCATATCGAGCAGCGAGGCGGCCAGCAGCTCGGTGTTGATGAAACCCTGTCCGTAGGTCTGTGCGGCGGCAATCTTGGCGATAAGCTCGTCGGGGATGGCCTCGCCGGTTTTGTAGTGCTTGGCGTACGATTTCATCACCTGTTTGTTGCGGCACCAGTTCTCCATAATCTGCGAAGGCAGCTCCACAAAATCGCGCGGCACGTTGGTTCCGGCCAACGACGGGTAGTGGCACTTGCTGAGGAGTCCGTGCAGGGCGTGGCCGAACTCGTGGAACAGAGTCTCGCTCTCGTCGAAATTAAGCAGCGAAGGCTTGTCGCCAGCGGGTTTGGTGAAATTGCACACCACCTGAATTATGGGTATAACGTTTTCGCCTTTCTGGTTCACTTTCTGTCCGCGGAACTCGGTCATCCATGCGCCGCTGCGTTTGCTCTTACGCGGGAAGAAATCCATGTACAATATGCCTATCACGTTGCCGCTGTCTTTCACCAAGAAACAGCGTGCCTCCTTGTTGTAGGTGGGCAGCGTGTCGGTGGGCTCGAAAGTGAGGCCGTACAGCCGGTTGGCCACGTTGAAAGCGCCGCCAAGCACGTTGTCGAGGGCGAAATAGGGACGCACCACGGAGTCTTCGAGACTATATTTCTCGGCTCTCAGCTTTTCGCTGTAGTAACGCCAGTCCCACGGCTGCAGCTTGGCACCGGGCTCGTCTTTTTCGAGCATTTTCTGGTACTCGGCGCATTCGGCCTTGGCTTTTTTCAGCGCCGGAGTCCATATCTGCATCAGGCAGCTGTACACGGCTTGCGGAGTTTTGGCCAGACAGTCGTCGAGCACATAGTCGGCGTGGGTGGGGAAACCGAGGATGTTGGCGCGTTCGAGACGCAGGTTGGTGAGGGTGTCGATAATCTTGGTATTGTCGAACTCGCCACCGTTGCAGCGGTCGGTATAGGCGCGCCACACCTCCTCGCGCAACTTGCGGTCGGGACAGGTCTGCATGAAAGGTTCCCACGAGGGCAGCTGCAGGGTAACCTCAGTGCCGTCGTCGAGTTTCTTGCTGTAGGCGTTGGTGGCTTTCAGCACGTTTTGGGCGAAACGCAGCGTGAGCGAGGCGATGCGCTCGTTGAGTTCGCGGAAACGCGGCTGCTTTTCCTCGGGCACATTGGCGCCGCCGCGCACAAAGTCTTTGTAGGTCTCTTCGAGCAGACGCATCTGTTCGGGGTTGAGCTGCAGCGAATCTTTCTGCTCGTACACAGCCTTGATGCGGGCAAAGAGCTTGGCGTTAAGGGCGATGTCGTCCTCGTGAGCCGAAAGCAGGGGCGTAACCTCTTCGGCTATGGCTTCCATCTCGGGCGAGTTTTCGCACTCGTTGAGGTTGAAAAAAACGCTGTTCACGGTAGAGAGCAGTTCGCCGCTGTATTCGAACGCCTCTATGGTGTTCTCGAAAGTGGGGGCTTCGGCATTGTTCACAATGGCGTCGATTTCCTCTTTCTGACGTTTCATGCCCTCCTTGAAAGCAGGCATGTAGTGTTCTGTCTTGATTTTCTCGAAATCGGGGATGTTGTACGGGGTGTCGAACCCTGCGATAAAAGGATTGTCGTTTTGCATAGCGGTATTTTTTTCTTTACATCCGGTGGCGAGCATCAGCAACGCGCTTCCGGCAATCAGTGTTATTTTTCTCATTATTATTGTATTATAGATTTACTAAACTGTATCATTGATTTTTTTTCTTGTTTTCAGCCTGCTCTTTTTTATATTCTTCCCAATCTTGTTCGGTTGCACTTTCCAACAAGTACTGACGCATCTCTTCTTCCGTCGGCAGTTGCAGACGATATTTGCTCACAAACAGGTTTTGCGAGAGGCCTTCGGTGGCGTACTGCACAGTGGTCTCGCCATAATCAGTGCAGAGTAACAAACCAATTGGGGGATTGTCGTCCTCCTGCATCACCTCGTGCTTGTAATAGTTCATGTAGCAGTTGAGCTGCGATGCATATTCGTGACGGAATCGGTCAATTTTGAGGTCTATGATGACGTGACACTTCAGAATCCTATGGTAGAAAATGAGGTCGGCCTTGAAATAGTCCTGATCGATAAGAACACGTTTCTGCCGTGCTTCGAAACAGAAGCCGCGCCCCATCTCCATCAGCACCAGTTGAAGGTGATTGAGTATGGTATTTTCCAACTTGGTCTCGGTGACCACATCCTGCGACTGCAGGCCAAGAAATTCGAGCGTGACGGGGTTATGTATCACATCGAGGGGCGTAAGCTGCTGAGCGTCTTTCAAAGCCAGCTTGCTCAGAGCTTTTTTATCTTTCGACAAGCCCATACGTTCGTAGTATTGCGTGGATACCTGTCGGTCGAGTTCCGTTACCGTCCAGCATCCACGGATAGCCTCTTGCTCATAAAATGCACGCTTTGTGGCGCTGTCGATATTTGAAAGACGTATAAGATGGGTCGCCGACAATTTGTAAAAAAGCGAACTTGCAGGGGTTTCCCAAGATTCTTTCTGGATTTCAGATATTGCGGTCGGCAACCGCAATTTTTCAATTGCAATATTACTACCAACAGATTTTGCGGTTGGTAACCGCAAAAATGCATTCTGACTATGCTGGACAATATACTCCGCAATAACATCTCCGAGTTGGGGATAAATTTGATAAGTTAAACGGTATTCATATAATCGCCGTTCACCCAAACCTCGTTTATTAAGACGTTGCGCCAAGGTTTTTAGCAGTTTGTCTCCATACTTGGCGCGGTCCTCGCCGTTCTGCTCAAACTCCACAATATAATATCCCACCAACCAGTTTCGTGTTGTAAGTGAAAGATTTATAGCATGGGCGGCCTGTGCCTGAAACACATCCTGAACTTGTTTTATTTGTCCCACCAATGATTCGAAATCCATACTTTGCTTGATTTTTTTGCCAAATTACGAACTGCAAAGATACATTTTTTTTCTAAAACATAGGCAACTTCGAGCAAAATCGTTCTAAAACATAGGCAACTTTGAGCAAAAATCGTTCTAAAACATAGGCAACTTTAAACAAAAACAATTCGGTTGTTGCGGATTTTAAATCCGCAACATTGAATATAGGGATTTGAAATCCCGATACTCTATTGCGGCGGATTCCAAATCCACCGCAACCGGAAAATCAAAAAAAGAGACACCCGAGGGCGTCTCTTTTTCTGTTTGTGTTACTGGTATTTCGCTACAAGTTCATCCATTTGGAATAAAACAACTCTCCTCTCATGTTGCGGCCAAAAGTCATAATGCCATAGTAAAGCTTTACGAAGAACCTTTTAGCGGGGACATTGTTAATGGTGGCATCGAGGTCGTATTCGCACGTACAATTTGCCCAATCGCCAAACGCGCGAACATCTATTTCAAGCGTATCACCGATAATGTTGCTTTGTACTGCAAAACTATCAAGTCCGCAACCTGACATACAACGCGACCATTCGAAATACAAGTCGTTCCCAATGCGGTCGAGAGTTACACCCCACCCAATGGTATCGCTTTTCTCTGCGCCGCTGTTAAGGCAGTCGGAGTTGTGGACATCCGTAACCAACAGATTCTGGCTTTCTGGTTCTACAACTGTTGTAGAAGGTGTGTCCTGATTATCACTTTTTTCTTTTTTGCAAGAAAATACGACAACTACCGTCATCAGTATTGCAAAAACTCCAAATAACTTTAAAGCATTTTTTTTCATATCAGTTTATTTTATTGGTTTACATTTCACTTCTCCATAATTGTACAACAGCAAGTTAGACAATCACGGTAACTTTACGATGCAAAGTTACACTTTTATTTCTTTTTATGCAAATATTTTTCCAATATTTTTGTAGGGGGGGTAATTGGTTGATAATTAAGAGTTTAGAATTAAAAGTTTTTTATTAGAAATCTGAATTTTCCCCTTGAAAAACAGTGTGATTGAACAAAAAAACGACTAAAATTTGAAACATTTCGATTGCGTCGGATTCCAAATCCGCCGCAACTGCATTTATCTATTCAGCTTCTTCCAGAAGTTTCTCAATTTGTTTCTCCATATCGGGATAGAAGCCGTCGATGCGTCCTACTTCCTCTCCGTTGAGGAAAACTATAACCATCGGTACAGATTTAATTTCCAGCTCTTTGGCGGTATTCTTCGATTTGTCGATGTCCATGGTGAAGAATCTGGCACGATTGACGTTCTTGGCGGCCATACTGTCCAAAACGGGCTGCAGCATCTTGCATGGCTTGCACCATACCGCCGAGAAATCCACCACACATACGCCTTTCTTTATGCTTTTGGCAAAAGTGGCGTCGGTTATCTCGGCGCAGTGGGCCAACTCGGACTTCTCTGCGGGGACGGGGTCGGCAATCTTTTTCGCAAGAGCGGTGTCCGAGGGGTTCTTCACAAATGCAATCACATCGTCGCTGTAGATATAACGTGCCTCGGTGGTGTCGGGCAGGTAAAAGAGACTGTCGGGCACCGGACATTCCTCTATTGAAACCACCTCGGTCACGGTGGTCGTCTTGCGGCCGTTCAATTCCATGGTGCTTATGCTTTTTATCAGCAGCCCTTTGCCTGTGGGCGAAAGCGACGAGGCAAAAGCCAGCGAGGTGTCTATCCATGTCTGACTGTGTCTTTTCGCAGTAAAAAAGCCGACAGAGCTTTCGCTCTGCACCGTTACTTTTATGCAGCTGTGTCCGTTTATCTCCTCTTTTTCAAGACCGACAGTGATTTTGGATGATTTGTTGAGGCTTTTCCTACTCTCCTCCGACATGGAAATGACAGTGACAACAGGACGGACACCGGAGAAGTCGATTGTATACGAGATGCCGTCTTTGTAAAGCATCTTGGTTTTCATATAAGCGATGTCGCAAACTTGGTTGCCGTTTTTGTAGAATTCCACGCTCTCCGTCTTGGAACCACGGCCAACCTGTATGGTCGATGTCACCTTACCCTCAAACGGTTTTGTCTGCGAAAAAGCAATACCGGTGCCGAGAAACAACAAGGCGATAATCAGATATTTGTTTTTCATATTGTCCCGAATTTCAAATTTACAATATAACGCTATTGTGGCGGTGATATTGCACAAACAGTTCGGAAATAGTTTGGAGTTTTGAGTGGGGAGTTTGTATTTCAACGATGCGGGGGTTCGACAAGCTCACCCACCGCTCGGTGCCTGAGCCTGTCGAAGGCACGCCTTAACATCTTCACACCTTAACGCCTTAACATCTTATTTTGTTCTCCGCCTACGGCTATCGAAAAGTCCACTGGACTTTTCTTCACCCCTATGGGGCTATCAACTGAATACTGAATACTGAATACTGACAACTGACCCCTAAATTTCAACTTTCAACTCAGCCTACGAAATCCCCTCTTTCCACAACAATCCTGCGTCCGGTGGAGCCCATACGCAGCTGCAGGCAGTCGCTGCACTGCTCTATGCCGTCGCCGAGACAGATCTTATTGTCGTAGATATTGTATTTCTCGCGGTTCTCCACGGGCGAGAGGTTGGGCATCAGCACGTTGGCTCCTGCCAGCACGCCGAGCTCCCTGCCCAGCGGGTGCAGGCTGCCCAAAGCCGTGGTGGAGGGCAAAAGCACATGGGGGTGCAAAAGACGTATGGTAGAGAGCAGTCGCAGGGTGGTCTCCACCGAGCCGTTGGGCTGGTCGGCGAAGGGGGTGTGCTGTGTGGCCACAAAAGGCCCTATGCCCACCATCTGCGGACGGAAAGTGCGGATAAACTGCAGGTCTTTGAAGATGGTTTCGGGAGTCTGTCCGGGCGAGCCCACCATAAAGCCGCATCCCACCTGATAGCCAATTTCTTTGAGCCATTGCAGGCACTGCATACGGTTTTGGAACGACATCTCCTCGGGGTGCAGGTAGTGGTAGTGGTCCTCGTCGGCGGTCTCGTGACGCAGCAGGTAACGGTTGGCACCCAAATCGAAAAGGCGTTGGTAGCTCTCGCGCGAGCGTTCGCCCATCGACAGAGTGATGGCGCAGTCGGGGTATTGGCTGCGGATGTCGGAGACCAGAGCGCCCAGACGTTCGTCGGTCCACCACATATCCTCGCCGCCCTGAAGCACAAAAGTGCGCATGCCGTATTTGTAACCGTCTTGGCAACAGGCAATTATCTCGTCGAACGTCATACGGTAGCGGGGCAAGGTGTTGTTGCTGCGACGGATACCGCAGTAGTTGCAGTTGTTTCGGCAGAAACTGGTAATCTCCACCAGTCCGCGGAGGAAAATCTTGTCGCCATAGACCGCCTCCACCGCCTCGCGGGCCTTGGCGTGGAGGTATTTCACGGCGTTGTCCTTCGGCATTTCGAGCAGCCGACGCAGAAACGGCAGACTGATGTCCTGCGTTTCGGCAAGGGCGTCAATCTGTTGAATTGTCTGCAACTCGTCGGCCGAGGCCACAGCCCGTATCTCCTCGCAGCTCTGTGCTATGAGGGGGGACTTGGTGTCGGCCGTTGGCTGGTTGTTGGTTGGTTCTGCCATTTGTTTTTATATATCATTTATTGCAGGGGTTTACACCCCTGCCTAATAGATATCGCCCCTACAGGGCTCATTTCTTTTATTTGCAGTAGGCTTTGGCCATGGCTACGCTGCGCAGCGATTCGGCGTGGGCGTGGGCGCACATGAAACGTGCCGAGGGCATGAAACTGCGTTTGCAGCTCTCGTCGCCGTTAAGCTGACGCTCCACATCGAAAATCAACAGGTAACCCATTATTATAGCGGCAATTACATCGGTCTGCATACGACGGAAATCGTAGTCGGTTTCGGCGTTGGCGTTGGCCATCTCGGCAAGAGCCTTGTAGTTCTCCGTTGCCTGACGCAGAAGCTCGCGCAGAGGCTCCAGCTCGCTGTGGATAGGACGTGCATCGTATTCCGCAATCTTGGCGATATAAGCACCGTTGGCGATGCCTTTCTGAGCGGCCACCACCTGCAGCTGCGAAGTGCCTTCGTAGATGCTGAGGATACGTGCGTCGCGGTAGAGGCGTTCGCAGGCGTATTCTTTCATAAATCCGCTGCCGCCGTGCACCTGTATGCAGTCGTAGGCGTTGCGGTTGGCAAACTCTGATGCCGAGAGTTTCAGCAGCGGGGTGAGGATGTCGGCGCTACGCTGTGCGGCTTTGTAGTCGGCACGCTCGTCGCTCTCTATTTTGCCTTTGGCCTCGTAAGCCTTGTAGGTGTCCACCATACGTGAGGTCTCGTAGAGGAGAGTACGTGCGGCGTCGGTGCGGGCACGCATGGTGGTGAGCATGTCGCGCACGGCGGGGAAATTCTCGATAGCCTGACCGAACTGCTCGCGTTCTGCGGCGTAAGCCACGGCTTCGCGACAAGCGGCCTCGCACAGTCCCACCGACTGCGAACCGACTCCCAAGCGGGCGTCGTTCATCAGCGTCATCACGTATTTGATAAGTCCCAACCTGCGTTCGCCGACGATATAGGCGGGGGCGTTGTTGAACACCAGCTCTGCCGTGGGCGAGCCTTTGATACCCATCTTATTCTCCAAACGACGCACGGTAAGTCCGCCGTCGTTGCGGTCGTAAACGAAATACGAAAGACCACGGCCGTCGTTGGTGCCCTCTTCGGAACGTGCCAAAACGAGGTGCAGGTCGGCACCGCCGTTGGTGATGAAACGTTTCACACCGTTGAGGCGCCAGCAGTTGTTGGCCTCGTCGAAAGTGGCTTTCAGGCGGACGCTCTGCAGGTCGCTACCGGCGTCGGGCTCGGTGAGGTCCATGGAGCAGGAGGCTCCCTCGTAGATACGGGGCAGGAACTTGTCCTTGATGGCCTCGTCGGCAAAGGAGCTGATAGTCTCGGCGCAGTCCTGCAAGCTCCAGATGGTGGCAAAACCGGTGTCGGCACGGGAGATGATCTCCGTTGTCATGATGAAAGGCACATACGGGAAATTGAGGCCGTGATATTTTCGTGGCATGGAGATGCCGAACAGTCCCGACTGTTTAAGCACGTCGTAGTTCTGGCGTGTGCCGGGGGCATACACCACTTCGTTGTTGTCGATGTGCGGACCCACGTGGTCCACCTCCTCGGCATTGGGGGCTATCACGTCGCCGGCGATGTCGCCCACGAGCGAAAGTACACGGTCGTAGTTCTCTATTGCCTCGTCGGCGTCGGCGGGAGCGTCCTCGTATTGGCCGTGGTCGGCGAAACCGCGCTCCTTCAAGGCGGCGATTTTCTTCATTTCGGGATGCGTGAGATGAAATTTAAGGCTGTCGTTATCTGTGTAGAAATTCATAACTTTCGATATTTTTTATAACACCTAAACCACTGAAAAGCATTTATTTGCGTCTTTCACGATTTTCGATGTCGATATTCAATTTTTATTTTTTGTTTTTATTGTAACAAGCTATCAGCTGGGGCACCA
>JAEEGI010029038.1_pt1 | contig 10482 bp, 8 predicted proteins | sample 8958751 | NCBI WGS metagenome assembly JAEEGI01 (sample SAMN16246545, study PRJNA631951) | gut metagenome | biome: gut microbiome; feature: rumen; material: KS-attached | host: Bos | place: Iran: Karaj | collected 2018-10 | reverse complement strand
CGTCGCATAACTCGCTGACAGTTGTTCGGTGGGTGATGAAAAGCATGGTCTTTTGTGGGTATGCCGTAAAGAGACGGTGATACAGTTCGCGCTCGGTGGGTTCGTCGAGGGAGCTGCTGATCTCGTCGAGCAACAGGATGTCGCCACCGTGGAGCAGTCCGCGGGCGATGGCGATACGCTGCGCCTGGCCCTCGCTGAGTCCGCTGCCGCGCTCACCCAGTTCGGTGTTGATGCTGTCGGGCAGGTCAAAGACGAAGTCAGCACAGGCGGTATGCAGCACCTGGCGCAGTTCGTCTTCGGTGGCGTCAGGCTTTGCCAGTTGCAGGTTATAGCGGATGGTGCCGCTCATCAGGGTATTGCCCTGTGGCACGAAACACAGTTCACCGCCCATAGAGACCTGTCCGCTTGTCGGCTCGATAAATCCAAGTATCAGTCGGAACATCGTCGTCTTACCGATGCCCGTCTCGCCCATGATGGCGGTCTTGGAGCCTGCCTTGAACTCATGCGTGAAGTGGGAAAGTATCTCCCTGTCGCCCTTGGCATAGCGGAAAGAGACATCTTTGAAACTGATGCCCTTAGAACTTGTATTGCCATTTCGTGCAACAGTCGATGCTTGCGTAGTCTGTTCCAATTCACAGAGTCTGTCAATGCTCGCCGTCGTGTGAATGACTCCTGGCACCATGTTCAACAATTGCAGTATCGGGTGCTGTATCATGCCTACCAGTTGCAGGAACGAGGTCATGACGCCGAAGGTGATGGTGCCGTTGCGCAGTCCGATGCCGCCCCACACGAAGGCCAGCAGATAGCCCAGTCCGAAGGCGCAGCCCATGATGAGCCGTGTGACGACGGTAAACCGCATGCGCCGCATCATGTTGCCGCGCAGCCGTTGTTGCATCGAGTCGAGGCGGTCGGTCACCCACTGTTCCGAACCCAGCGAGCGCAGCACGGCGTTATGCTCCATGCCCTCCTGCACCTGCATCTGGATGCGGCTCTCGTCCTGTCGGATGTCGAGTGTCATCTGCCGCAGTCGGCGGGCAATCAGTTTTCCGAATACGATGACCAGCGGCGTGAGCAACAGCAACGCCCATGCCAGCCGTTCGTCAAACCACCGCATCAGCAGGAAGGCGCCGCAGAGCTGGATGCCGGTAATCATCATCTGGGGCAGCGTGTCGGTGCATACCGTGCTCACCTGCTCGATATCCTTCGCCAGTCGAGAGGTCACATCGCCCGAGTGCAGCGCGTCGCCGTCGTAGAGCCTCCTGCGGAACAGGCTGCTGAAGATGCGCAACCGCAGGGCGTTCGTCTGACGGACACTGGCGGAGGTGGTCAGCCAGTAGCCCACTTGCCGCAGTACCACACCGCCCACGACGGTCATCACCAGCAGCGCGACCATGCGCAGCACATCGTCAGCCGACCCCGTGCGGATGGTCTCGTCGATGAACCGGCGGCTGAGCCATACCATCAGCAGGCCGAGCACTACCTGCCCGATGCCTGTCACGATGCGCACCGCCGTATTCCAGCGGATGCCTCGCGAGTTACGCCACAGCCACGAGATATATTTCATTCCACTACATCCACCTTCTGCCATTCGGCTATCATCTCGGCTACGTCGGCCTTGGCCTCGTCAGCCGTCACGTCGTATTCCTCGCAGAGCTTTTCAGCCAGAGCCTCAACGGTGAAGTCGCCCATTGCCTGAGCCTGCTGCCACAGCCATGCCGCCGTCTCGTTCAGCGCCAGCAGCTTGCCGAAGTTGATGGCACCGAGCCCCTCGCCCATAATCACACGTTCGCTGCACACTTCGCGCAGCACAAATCCTTTCTTAATCTTCATCACGCTTAACTCTTAATTCTTAACTCTCCGATATATTGCTAATAAATATCTTCTGATGGGGCGCAGCCAAAACCACACCTTTGCAGCCCGCCGCCGCCATGTATGATATAGATCGTGTTGACGCCCCTTCGCATCCACCACATGTGTCACACGAGCCTTCACGTCATCCACCCGACAATGCTCCGTGCCCACCAGGTTGCCGTCGCCCATCAGTGTCACGCGGTCGCCGTCGATGCGTATGATGCGATGCACCACATACCGACGGCCGTCCACCCATGCCAGCACCACGTCGCCCACGTCAATCAATCCCGGTCCTTGCAGGATGACGCTCTCCTTGCCCCCGATGATAAACGGCAGCATGCTGTTGCCATTCACGGGCAACGTCACGCTCACGCCTTCCCTCACCAGCCGGATGGCTTCCTCTATGATCTCGTTGTCGGTCATCTCGTAATGGTTTCGTTACACAGTTTTGCCGCCTCTTCGTCGGGCAGACATTCCAGATGCCAAACGGGTATAGCAGATGCCAGCGCATTCTCCGTCTGGTGCAGCCCGTCGGCTATGCGCTCATCCCATCGCTTGCCGCTGATACTCTCCATCAGCGCCGCATACGCATAGATGCCGCTCAGACGCTGTATCTTGTTGTAGGGTGCCTGGCTCAGCACGACGATGCCACCCAACGGATAACACACGTTGCGATAGCAAGGTGTCTTACCGCTCCAAGGCGAGCCATAGACCGTCGCTGTACCATCCTCGCTGATACGTACCACCGGGTTATCATCGTTTACCAATGCCGTGCCCGCTATATATCGCTGCCACAGACTGGCGTGTGTGCTCTTCCCCGTGCCGCTCGGGCCCAGGAACATATATCCCCTGCCCTCATGGCTCACCACGGCCGCATGGAAAAGCACCGTGCCCCGTTCGGCCGTAGCCAGGGCAAACATGATCATCAGTGCATTGTCTATCGCCATCTTCTCGTGCTTGCCCGTCGTGATAAGCCGCCCCTCGCTATAATCGTCCGAGCAGACGAGCCATCCAGCCGTTACGCCCCACCAGCCAAACTCAAACACCGATTCATCCGTAGTCGTATGTCCACAAATGATTTCCTGTCCCTCATCCTCCTGTCGCATTTCCTCGACATATTCAGGAGCATCACCGCTTTCTACAGCACAGGCAAACACGGTTTCACCGTCAGCACAGGCAAACGGCTCATAGTTGGCAAAGCCTTCTCCCTCGCCGCTGACGCAGAACCGATGTCCCGCCACCTCGTAATATCTGGTCTCTTTCATCTTGGAATGTCTCTTAATGATAGGGTTCTATACCTGATGCGTGTAGGCAGCGTCCGTACAATGGCCTTCCAGTAGTTCACCTCCAGCCAGAACACCTCCCATAAGTCAAACTTCATCAGCCGCAGATGCCGCCGTTTGCTCTCATACACCCGCCGCAAAAGTCCGTACTGCTGTCGCTGGCCATACCATCCGAAATTGCCGCCCGTCATTATCTCGCGCAGCATCCACTTGCCCCGATAACTGTCTGGAACGCTCAGCATAAGGGTTTTGTCTAACCGCAACACCTCACCGAGTACCCACATCAGTGCCATTGCTGTATGCCACAGACCAAAATACCTTATTATACTCGATACGATACGTCGATCTTCAACTGTTGAATGTTGCAATAGCCAATAGTAGTCGCACACATGCCGCAGCCCGATACCGCCACTGAGGAAATGACGCTGAATATGTGCCAACTGCATCACGAGTGCAAATCTGACAGACGGCACACAGAAGCCTTCCTCCACTTGTGATACAAGAAGTATCTCTCGCTCCAACCATCGTTGCAGCCTTCTGTTCGTGATCGGATTGAAGTTTCCCGACGATGGGCGGAAATGCACCTCCACCGTCACGCCCTGCTCGTTCTTTGGCAGATGCACATGGTGATACGCGGCTTTCGGATGGTTGGGCAGCAGTGCCAATACGCTCTCCCGTCCACCCTCCACCCAGATGTCAATATCCCCGGGCTGTCGTGCGTGCTTATCGGGATAGAGCCGCGCATTGGCCTGTCCTTTCAGTATTGCTGTCCGGTGGCCCTTTTCTTCAAACTCCCGTGTCAGCCGTGCTGCCTCTTGATATAGCAGTTCATTCATCCCTTTGATGCTTTCTGCTTCGCTGGCCCACTGCATGGCAATCTCCACAGGCGGCTTACTGCCCTCTGGCAACAGGCACACGCCTTGATAGCAGACACCGACGAGCGACTGGCGTATGGCTGTCTGATACAATCGTCGCCATCCGTCGGCATCCACGTCAACAAGAAACTCCTGCGTCAGCCCTAATGACAGGCGCAGGAGTTTGTAGAATTGTTGCTCTTCTTGATGATTCATGAATAATCCTTGCAGTATTCAATCGCCCTCGCCGTCCCACCAGGGGACGTTCCTTGTGGGGTCGCCGCTGCCAGCCAGTATCTGGCATTTGTGCTGCAGTTCGATTACTCTTACAGATGGCTTCATATATTTTTTTTTCATTGCCGTGTCCTCCTTACTTGATTACAATCTTGAACTTCGTTCGAGCTCGCTCACGCTCGGAAATGTGAGCGAGCTCTCATTTTTCTCACTTAATCGCGACCTTTTTACCATTGTTGATATAGATGCCCTTGGTGCTGGGCTTACCACTAAGTTTCACACCATCGAGGGTGTACCATGACTCGCTGTCGAACGAGAGTTCGCCCGTCTTGGTGTCGAGGGTGCCGATGGCGGTTGTTTCGCCGTTGCGGCTGACGAGGCGCACGGTGATGCTCTGGGGCAGGTCGTCGGTGGCGGCTGAGCGTGTCAAGCCACGTGCCGGGGCTGGGGCTGACGTGCCAACATACGACAGATAACAGCGCATGGGCTTGATGAAGGCACCTATAGTGAAGCGGACGAACTGCCCAGCCTCTACGGTTGCCGCGCCGCCAGCCTCGGTGCCACTTTGGGCTGCAAAGCCGTAGTCATTGCTGGCAACTGCCCAACTCTTCCCTTTGTACGTGCCGTGGAAATTCCAGACTGCATCCGTCGTGGCGCCGCCATAGAGACCATCGTTAGCCGTCGTGGTCTGCAGCGTCACAACTCCGCCCGTCATGCTCTCAATGTTCGGGAACGCCATCGTCGGGTCGCTCGGCGTTGCATCGTTCGGCATGAATACATACGGCGTGTTGGCCGTCAGCGTGGTCACGTTATTAGAGCCTTCTTCGCCCGGCTCCTGCATCGTGCAGACCCACTTGTGCAAGTCTTCGTCGTACACCACTTCTTTGAAGCCGTAGAACTTGCCGCCCTCGTTGCCGTTGCAGATATAGTTGAACGGCAGTATCACCGTCGAAGCCTGTGCTGCGGTGAACGGGCGGTTGTAGGTCACGCTCTTGATATTGCCTACATCCTCCGTGATGTTCACGCCCACGACGTTGACGCCTGTTCCCTGATTGTTTGCGCCGTTGATGGTCACGTCGGCCCTCTCATTCCAGTCATTGAAGCGGTATTCAACCACTGCGTCGCCGTACTTCGGCGTGTAGTAGTTGCCGTTGTAGAGGAAGCCGTTCTTGTAGCCATCCACCATTCCGTGGTCGGTGGTCGCTTTACCGAGGTTGGCGGGCGCGGTGATCGCTGTGGTTGCGGGGCGTCCCTGCCTTTTGCCGAGGATGCTGGTGTAGTAGCAGTTCGTCATGTTGTAGGTCAGGGTCGGCTCACTGTTTGGATAGACGAAAGTGAAGCAGTTGCCGCCCAGCGCGTATTTGCCCGTGCCGTATGCGGCGGGAGCGGATAGGCAGTCGGTGAACGTGATGGTCCCGTAATTTCCATAGTCCCATCCTATGAATCCGTGGCAGGAGGTGGTCACACCAGCCTCGTTCGGGTTGTAAATCAGTCCGTCATAGACGCAGCCCGTGACGGTGCAGATGGCATTAGTGCCATTCCACGTGCCAATGACACCGCCGTGAAGGGCGCTGCCGCTGACTATGGTGCTGATTTCGGTGCTCACGTGGCAGTTATTGATGGTGATATTGCCCTCGGAATGGCCCACCAGACCGCCCAAGTTCTCATAGGTGCCACCCGTGATGGTGCCCTCTACGTGGAGGTTGCTGATGGTGGCGCCATTGATGTAGTGGAACGGGGCGCAGAAGTCCTCGGCGGCAGTGCGGTTGAAGGTCAGCGTGTAGTTCTGTCCGTCGAACGTACCCTTGAACGGGTGACCGCTCGTGCCTGCCATCTCTGACGAACTGACATTTCCAGCGAGTTTCACAACCTTGCCGCTGAAGCCGTCGGGTGCCAAGTTGTAGTTTGTGGCAAAGCAGAACCAGCCCCAGCCGTTGGCGGTCTTGATGGTGTAGGTGTCGCTGTTCTGCTCGAAGTTGCTGGCATCGGGTGCTGAGAACGTTGCACCGATGTTGACTCCCTCAGCGGGCATAGTGAATGTATAGGTGTTGGCACCCGCCGCAGTCAACGTGATGTCACTGCCAGAGGTTGCGCCCGTCGCGGTCACTCCTGTCAATGTCTCGCCAAACTTCGACGTGAAGGTGAGGGTGACCGTCTCGCCGTCAATGGCATAATTACCATCCTTGTCGGTAGTGAACTGCGGATAGTTGATGTTGATACCGCTGAAAGTTCCCACGCGGTAACTCGTCGTCAGCGTATAGGGATAATTATCTGCATTGATGGTGACACTGGCAGTGTAGGCTCCAATGTCATGGGGCATTGAGGTGCCAAGGCTTGCGCCAGTCGTATTGTTTACATAGGTGATGTCGCCAGCCTTGGCTTTTGTCGCATTCGTGAAACTTGCAATATTCGACAGTGTGGCAGGGTGATACTTTTCTTGCGAATAGGTAGCGTGAGTTGGCGGAGTCAGCGTCGTAGTTATCTGATAGTTAGAACTTGCAAGTTCGCAATCCTTGCCGTCGTCGTGGGCGCAGGTGGCGGTCAGCGTGTTGTCCTCCGCATTCTTGCTGAATGTAAAGTTGTGCCTGTGCGTTTCCGTGGCCTCTGTCGGCTCGTAAGTAATGGTAAGTGTGCCTTGTATGAAGAAAGAGGCCTGTCTGGTGGTATTGGTGTTCTTCATCCTGATTTCGAGATAGTCGTCTTCGTTTGCAAGTTGCATTCCATTCTCGCTGGAGAAGAGCATGCTGGTGTAACTGCTCATAGTCTCTGAATAGGAATTTGTCCAGGCACCGTTCTTTCCGATTTTCAAGTAACTTCCCTCACCAACAGTAGATGAATAATCAACTCTTGCACTGCTGAACAATATGGACTTCACATTGCCGCTGATGCGAGGATATAGTCTTACTATGCCCTCCGCGCCGACGCTACTTCTCAAAGTGAGTCCGCTTCCATCTTTCTTGTTTGTCTGCATACCACTCATGGGAACGAGAAAATCATTGTCGCCGTATAGGATGGTGGTTACGCCGCTGCCCTGATTGCTCGCATTGGCTATGGTAAAGGATTTAGAAGACAGAAGGAGCTTTGGGACAGCCCTGCCGCTACTGACCCTCCAAGCGCTGCCGAGAGCGGCGACAAGTTGTGTTGCCGTCTTTGAGCCGACAGCCGTACCCTGAGCGGCACCCAACGTCTGCGTATAATAGCTATTGGTAGGTGTTACGTCATTGCGCGAGAAAGTTGCACCAACGTTAACGGCAGTCTTACCGCTGGGGATGGTGGTGTTCGGTGCATAGAGGCAGTTGGAAATGCTGAGCGTACCATTTCTCCAACCAACAAAGCCACCACAATTGATAGTGGGATTATCGCTGGTAGTGGTCAGCTGTCCGTTAAACAGGCTGTTGTTGATGGTGACCGTGCCGCTTGCCTTGCCAATGAAACCGCCATGTGTGCCGTCGTTGTCGCCCCACTTGTTGTTGATGGTGCTGTAGATTTCAACACTGGATATACAGTTCATAATCGTGTTTGTGCCACCCTTTGTCATTCCGATAAGACCAGCGGCATACTTTCGCGTAGAGGTGGTAACGATGCCCGTAACGACCAGGAACTGGATGGTGGCTCCGTTGGTAAAACGGAAGGGCGCCACGCCGTAATAAGCATCCTCATCTCCATATTCGCTATCATTGTTCAATGTGACGTTTAGCGTGTGGCCGCCACCGTCGAACGTACCATTGAAAGGATGATCATAGGTGCCCACCATCGTCGTAACACTGATATCGGCATCCAACTTTACGGTCTGTCCGCTGTACGACGTGCCGTTTTTCACGTTGTTGGCGAATGTGTTCCAGTCCGCCGTCGAACTGATAAGATAAGGGTCGTCGGCAGTTCCGCTACCCGTGATTGCTGCCATCGCCGTCTGCGCCGCCACGAGCCAGAGGGCAAGGGTGAGAATAAGATTGAATGTTTGTTTCATTGTTGCAATGATTGTGGTAAACAAAATGAAGATTGAACATTATCAACTGTCAAGTATGCTTTATTACCAGCCAGATATCCATTAGCTTGATAAAAACAACCGTCTGAATCGAGTATATAATTACAATTAGGTGGAGCCCCTGCAGATACAACTCCACCATTCAAATGCGGAGCCAACGTGTTACATGTAATAGTTCCTGGTGTTTCAATTGTTTTTACTATTTTACCTTTTGCCAACCCGTTAGTATATACAAGCACCCCAGTATTAATTGGAATTACGCCATTTATTGGATTTGGCATAATGTCCGAACCTTGAATACTATATCCACAAGCAATCATATCTTCAACTTTGTAGTTATAGTTGGCACTAAACGTGTCCCAACCTGAAAAGTCCGGAGTGTACCAAAACTTCAACTGGCTGTTTAGGTAATAACCAAAGAATCTGTCTTCTGGGTCATCGATATAATTGTCTATATATTCTTTCGGCACAATGATTTCGTCCACATAGTTACAGCCACCAACAATATCGTCGATTTCTCCGAAGTCTATATCACTAATATCGTTTGTAAACTCCAATGTAGTCAGGAAACAACAATAGTGGAAAGCGTTGTCCCTGATAAATCTTAGGTGGTTTGGCAGACGAATGTATTTTGCATGGCAGTCGAAAAATGCGCCTGTGTTAATGCAAACTACATACTTGTACTGATTATTCTCATAGATATAATCAGGAATATAAACCGTGTCTCCCTCTTCTGAAGGGAAAAACGTAAGTGCTAAACCAATGACACCTGATGATGGATCGTAAAATGGAGAAAAGTTAAAAACACCAGGATCATCAACGATGGTCGCTTTCATGCCCAAAGGTATGCTGAGCAATACCGAGAGCAGCAGAAAATAAATCTGTTTTCTCATAATGGTTATAATTTATTGTATTTTGTGTTTATTGTTAATTCTCTCATCCAAACTCTGTGGGGAGAGCACTAACTCAAAGGCATAAAGAAAGCGCAGGCCCCGTCCATATATCCACTCAGGCCTGCGACAGCCTCTACATACTATGGAAGAGTCTGCGCCTAAAGCGCATACTCCATGTATGTAGGTTTGCTCGTTAATCTCGTTCGAGGTCGCAGTTCGAGTGGATAATTGAGCAATATAATTAGTGCCTTTTGCAAAACACCGCTGCAAAGGTACATATTTTATTCGTAATAAGATGTGTAACAAACAAAAAAGTTTCATTTTACTTAAGAAATTGTTCATTGCCTATTATCTTCATTACAAGATACCGTCAAATAATGTTTCAAAGTATACTATAAAAGGCCTCTGGTCAACTTACCGAAAGCCCCAACTCTTGTATTTCATTTCGTCGAAGTGGGCAGTCTCTCTACTATCTGATCATCTGTTTTCATTTGCAAAGTTACATATTTAATTATTAATAATAACGAACGGTATGTTAATTATGATAAAATCTTCATGAATAACATATTTATCGATATGTTTTGGGGCAAAAATACATAAATTTATGGCATATCAAAGACAAATCCACTACTCTACAGATCTATCCACTCAGAGGCAAAACAACTGCTAAAACGGACAAATTTGAAAAAAATACGGTGGATAATTATGTATGTTGTTGGACGAATACTGGGTAGTATTTTTAAAATAAGTACTTTTGCCATGCATAATAGTTACTATTTTTAAAAGAGTATGAAAATTAAGCAAAACGTAAAAAATGAAATGGTACAGAATAATGTACATGTATTTGTTATGGATAATTTTGGATATCGTAGGGTATCCATACATGATGTGATTTATCTGGAAGCTTCAAGGAACTATTGTGTTATTCATCTTGTCGATAAAAGCAAAATCACCGTTTCCGTACCCATGTGTGAGGTGCAAGAGTATTTTTCTCCAGATTTGTTCATTCGTATTCAACGTTCCTATATCATCAATCTGGAACACGTATCAAGGTATATCGGTAATTTTGTACGTATGATAGATGATAGAGAGATTACTATAGGTAGGGATTATCAAGAGACAATAAGGAAAAGTTTTATTCTTATTGGATCAAGAAAAAGAGTTATAGAAAAGAGAAAACAAAGATACGGTGGATGATAATGGTTAACGTTGGACACATAATTGACAGTTCGGCAAATAAGTCTAACTTTGCCAACAAAACTGAAGTCCGGCTCAGCATTAATAACATTATTCACAATTAAAAAAAGAAAATTATGCCAATTGATTCAACTCCATCGCAAGTGGCAACCAGTGCGTTGCAAGCGATACCGTTTGGCTCCATT
>JAEEGI010029031.1_pt1 | contig 10485 bp, 8 predicted proteins | sample 8958751 | NCBI WGS metagenome assembly JAEEGI01 (sample SAMN16246545, study PRJNA631951) | gut metagenome | biome: gut microbiome; feature: rumen; material: KS-attached | host: Bos | place: Iran: Karaj | collected 2018-10 | reverse complement strand
CGAACAATAGCTGGAACATCAAGCTGTGCCTTTGTTGTGATTTCGCCTGTTACAAGAACGAATCCTGTACAAGAAGCAGTCTCACAAGCAACACGGCTCATTGGATCTTCAGCTAAGCAAGCATCGAGGATGGCATCAGATACGGCATCACATACCTTATCTGGATGGCCTTCTGTTACTGACTCTGAAGTAAAAAGTAACTTTTCCATTTTTTGACTCTCTTTCTGTAAAAATAAAAATTAGTTGCCTAAGCTTATTTAGTATATCGTCAATATGTCTTTTCTTCAATATACAACTATAAAATTTTGTTAGCAATTAAGACACGGAATTTTCAGAAATTTTATTAGTTCATACAGGGTAATTTCTGTTAGAATTTAGATATACAATATATATTCAGATACTTATTAGACATTACAATAAAGGTTGATGATTTATGATTACTTTGACTGTGGACAATTTAACACCTGGAATGATTGTGGCATCTCCGATTGTCACTAAGCGTGGACAAACTATTTCTAAGCCTGGGGAGAAACTGACTCCGCAGCTTATTGCCAAGCTTTCATTCTATAAAATAGAGGTTGTAACTGTTGAGGGCCAGGCATCAGCACCTGTTGACACCGATGTAAAGCCTAGCAAGCCTGAGCCTAAAGAGGAAAAGGAGGCAAAAAAGGAAGAACCTGAGAAGCCTAAAGCTGAAGAGCCAAAGCCTGCTCCTAAACCAAGAGAAGAGTCCCGTGTAAGCGACCAAATCACATACACGCAGCGCCTAAAGCAATCCAGCCATTTCCAGAAGTTCCAGTCGGATTACGCAATTAACATCGCTAATCTACAGGAACATTTCAACACTATAATAAACGGTGGTAACGCCGACTGCTGCACAGACCTGTTAGAGCAATGTGAGGCCTTATTCAAATCAAAAACCAATTTGGAGCTTTTCGATATGCTTTCCAACATGCGAAATCTGGAGGACCCAATTTATTCTCATTCATTAAATGTAGGTCTGATTTCCCGTGCTATTGGTAAATGGCTCCGCCTTCCAAAGGCTGATTTAAACACCCTTACACTGGCAGGGCTATTGCATGATATAGGAAAAACCAAAATTCCAGAAGATATTCTAAATAAACCAGGCAAATACACTGATGAAGAATTCGCCACAATGAAAACTCATCCTCTCCTTGGCAAAAAGATTCTTAACAACAAGGGATTTGATGCAAGAATCCTCTCTGCTGCACTTCAGCATCACGAAAGAAGCGACGGCAGCGGCTATCCAAGAGGCCTATTGGAGGATGAAATAGATGATTTTGCAGCTATAGTTGCTATTGCAGATGTTTATGATGCCATGACTTCTGCCAGAGCCCACCGCGACCCACTATGCTCCTTCCAGGTTATCAGCCAGTTTGAAAAGGAAGGCTTGAACAAATATCACACCAAATATGTCCTTACGTTTTTGGAGCATATTGCAAACACCTACAACAACAGCCGTATCATGCTCAATAACGCAAAAACAGGCCGCGTGGTCTACATCAATAAGAGTAACCTTTCACGACCTGTTATTCAGCTGGACTCAGGTGAAATAATCAACCTAGCCGACAATAAGCACAATGATATTTTTATCAAATCTATTCTCTAAAGGCTTCGTCTATTCGGCTTCTTAGTCCTGAATAGCGTTTTGCCTGAGAAGTATTATCAACCATTGAATAAAACACATTTGCGTCGCCTACCATGGTGACGCATTTTTTTGCCCTGGTGATGGCTGTGTACAGGATATTTCTGTTCATCAGCATCTTTGGACCTTCCATTATAGGCATTACAACCGCAGGATATTCCGAACCCTGGGATTTGTGGATAGTGATTGCATAGGCAAGCTCCAGTTCATCAAGGCTGGCGAATGGATAAACCACCGTTCTGCCTTCTTCGTATTCAACAGTGATTGTCTTTGCCCAATCATTTATATCCTTGATGATTCCCACATCACCGTTAAACACGCCAACGCCCTTTTCAATAGCGATGTTATAGTTTCCAGTAACCTCCCATTCAAGCTGATAGTCATTGCGAATCTGCATAACCTTATCGCCCTCGCGGAAGATTCTGGTGTCGCCGCTCCATTCCTTTTTCTTTGGAGATGGTGGATTAAGGAAGTTCTGCAAAATACCATTTAATCGTTCAACGCCTATCAATCCCTTTCGTGTTGGGGTTAGCACCTGAATCTCGCTGATTCCCGCATCTACGTATTTAGGCATTTTATCTCTAACCAATGTGAGCATTACCCTGATGATGGTATCTGCGTCATCCCTCTTTAAAAAGAAGAAATCCTTTGATTTGTTATCAAGCTCCACATGCTCACCCTGATGAATCTTATGGGCGTTCATGACGATGTCACTTTCCTGAGCCTGGCGGAAAATTTTTTCCAAGGTAACCGATGTAAAATAGCCTGATGCCAATATATCCTTCAGCACGTTTCCAGGGCCTACGCTTGGAAGCTGGTGCTCATCTCCTACGATGATAAGTCTTGTTCCTGGGGAGATGGCCTTCAAAAGAGCGTACATCAAGGACACATCTACCATGGACATCTCATCGATAATAATAACGTCGCACTCTAATGGATTATCCTCGTTGCGCTCGAATCTGGCAAAGGATGCGTTATCGTCATCATCGCTGATGTTACCTGTTACCTCTAGCATTCGGTGGATGGTTCTGGCCTCGTAGCCTGTGGCCTCGCTCATTCTTTTGGCGGCACGGCCTGTTGGCGCAGCTAAGAAGATGTTGTAGTTCTCTTCTTCGAACAGCTTAATCATGGTGGTGATGGTGGTTGTCTTTCCTGTACCAGGGCCACCAGTAAGGACGAAAAAGCCTCTTTCAGCTGCTGCAATTACAGCGTTCTTCTGCAGCTCATCCAGCTCTATTTCCTCTTCCAGCTCGATTCGTCTGATGGTGTTTGACAAATCCTCTTTGTCCACCTTGTATTTAACATCCAGCTCCTTCAGCATACCAGCAATGGATTCCTCCATCCTGTAGAAGGATCTGGAATAAACCTGGCTTTCTTCCTCATCCTTTTTTATGATAAGCTTTCTATCCATGGCCAAATTCAGTATCTGCGCATGAATGGAATCCTGGTCTACCCCAAGCAAATCCTGGGACATTCTTATAAGAGTCTCCATCGGAAGATATGTGTGGCCCATGCCTGCACCCTGACTTAGGATGTACTGGACGCCGCCTTTGATTCTGAATTCTGAATCAACCTTTATGCCTACCTGGCCGGCTATTTCATCGGCTGTCTTAAAGCCTATGCCCGAAATTTCATCTGCCAGCTTGTATGGGTTGGACTGAATTACATTGTAAATCTCATTTCCAAATCGATTATAGATTTTGATTGCCTTGTTGCCGTGCAATCCGTATTTATCCAAAAAAATAATGGCATTACGGATATCCTTCGCACCAACTATCTGGTCCGAGATTTCCATAGCCTTTGTGATGGAGATGCCCTTAACCTCTGCAAGGCGTTCCGGCTCATCCTCAATAATCCTGAAGGTGTCCGCCCCGAACTTCTTAACCACACGGGCTGCCAGCTTTGGTCCGATTCCCTTGATTGCGCCAGAGCCTAAATATCTTTCCATGGAAAGCTCATCTGCAGGTGCCTCCACCTCGTAGCTTGCCACCTTGAACTGCTTACCATAGGTAGGATGATCCACGAAATCGCCTTTTAATAGGAGGTTTTCGCCCTCGCCTATCACTGGGAACAATCCTGTACAGGTGATTAAATCCTCATCTGCCACGAAATCCAATACCGTATAACCATTATCTGTATTTCTAAATATTATGTTTTCTACATACCCTGTTAATTCTTCCATAGGATATATGATAGCATAAAAAAACCACCATGTCTTTACATGGTGGTCCTTGTTAAGCCTTTATAGATTGTACTGTTGAAGTGTTGGTTTCGGCGATATCTTCTGACACCGTCGCATTGTCGAGCCCCGCCGTCTCTGTAGGCGCGCCAGTTGTTCCTGTGATTCCATAGTTTCGCATAATCTGGTCCACAAAATCATCGGTTAAATCACCGCCAATTTGATCAACAAGCTGAGAAGCCATTTCTGTGATAGCCTTATCCATATACAAATCCTTGTACATGCCTATGGTATCGCTCTTGTCTTCCTCACCAACAAATGATTCCTTCACCTGTTTGATGACCTTTTCTACCATGAAGGTTTCGAAGCTTTTTACTGCGTTTTCGATTTCCTCACGGGATGAATCCTTCGAGATGCCACCGATTGATTTGGCTGTTGCTTCTGCCATTGCCTTGTTCTGGTTTGCGTACTGCGTTTGCAGATACGTGCTTGTTCCTAAAACATCCATTTTTTATCCCCCTGTTAATAGTTTACTTTATCTCTTCAAGTTATTAGCCTGCTCCAGCATAGTATCTGAAGTGGTAATAGCCTTTGAATTCATTTCGTATGCACGCTGTGAAATGATTAGATTAACCATTTCGTCAGCTACATTTACATTTGAGCCTTCCAGATAATTCTGGTACACCTTACTTCTTGTTACACCCTGGGTGTTCCACTCGCCTAATGGTTCACCAGAGGCTACGCTTTCGTCGTAAAGATTTTCGCCGATTTTCTCAAGACCAACTCTATTTGCGAACTGGAATATTGCCACATTCTGGCCTGTTGGAACATCACGGCCTGTATTATCTCTAAGTGTTACCTGTAATGTATCAGGATTAACCTTGAAGCCTTCTGTTCCTGCCGTTCCTGGAATGGTGATAGGACGGCCACCCTGATCAAGCACTCTATAGCCTTCTGCTGTTGTAAGAGTTCTAGAACCATCTGCCTCTGTAGACCAGCCGAAGTTACCATTTCTTGTGTAGTGAATCTCTTCACCATCCTGCACAGCAAAGAAGCCATCGCCTGTGATGCACATTGCGGTGTTGCTATCGTTTGCAAGCTGGGCACCCTGTGTGAAATTAGAATTAAGAGATGCTACTCTTGTTCCTAGTCCCACCTGAGCGCTGGTTGGCTTTGTCTCGCCCTGAGCATTTGTACTTGGAGACTGCATTGTCTGGTACAACAAGGTCTTAAACTGTGTGCTCTGGGATTTATATGCTGTAGTGTTTACATTTGCTAAGTTATTTGCAATTGTATCAACTGATACTTGCTGGCCCTTCATGCCTGAAGCACCAGACCACAATGCTCTCATCATAATTTCTGTACCCCCATGGTCTTTGGCTCGCCTGTAATCTAGGCTTTGGCTCGCTTGTTACGCTCTCAAGCCTAATTATTTCCTTCGTCGACGGGATGTCTCCTTCGGAAACAATTATGCTTGATAGCTACAAGCTACCTTTACGTTTATCTTACAGGCTATCTATACTTTTATCTTACAGAACCTACATTATTTACGGTTTTTTCTAATGTTGCGTCTTCGGTTTGGATCATTTTTTGGCCGGCCTCGTAGGCTCGGGCTATGGTTATCATGCTGACCATCTCGTCTACTACGTTGACGTTGGATGCTTCTAGCATTCCCTGTTCCATGTAGGCGTCGCTTTCTATAATCTGGCCGCCATCAATTAAATCGTATAGGTTCTCGCCGTATTTATTGATGTAGTCGTAATCTGCTATATCTACAAGTCCGATGGTGTCCACCTCTTGCATGTTCTGGGTGATGGTTCCATCCTTTGCGATGGAATATTTCAGATTAGGGTCAATCTGTACGTATGAATCCTCGCCCAATGTAGAATTAAGGGCTGCGTCCTGATTTAGTACGTAATCACCATCAGATGTTCTAAGGAATCCCTCACTATCTACTGTGAATGCTCCATCTCTTGTATATTTAATAGAAGTTTCGCCTGCCTTGTTTGTAAAGGCAATTGCGAAAAAGCCTCGTCCAGCAATAGCTACATCGGAATCCTTGTCAGTGATTTGGAATGCGCCCTGGTCCCAATTGGTATAGGTTTCTCCAACCTTTGCACCAAGAGAAATGTATCCAATATCTTCTGGCATGTTGTTGAGTGCCGATGTGTCCTTGATTTTGATTGCAAGTCTTTCATCAAAGGCCTGCGCAACCATCGCTTCCTTCTTATAGCCTGTCGTTGCTGAGTTTGCGAGGTTGTTAGTCATAACATCCATTCGCCTCTGCTCGTTTACCATTCCGGTATAGGCTGTGTATAGTCCTTTTACCATGGCGCCCCCTTTTTAGCTAGCTTACAATACTCTCCATCTCATATATCGGACTCCCATAAATAAAATTAACCCCTCTTATGAAAAAAATTATATTAAATAATCTTTTCCACAAGAGGGGTTCTGATTCATATTATTTATTTAATTAGTCATCTGAAAGAAGCTCTACATAACGACCTGTTCCGATAGCTACGCAAGTAGTAGCATCGTCAGCTGTCATTGTGTTGATGCCTGTGCGGTCTTCGATGAGTTCCTCAAGACCACGAAGAAGTGCACCGCCACCTGTAAGAACGATACCTCTGTCAGCTACGTCAGCTGCAAGTTCTGGTGGAGTACGCTCAAGTACTGAGTGGATAGCTTCAACAATCTGCATTGTAGATTCCTTGAGAGCTTCCTCTGTTTCCTCTGATGATACTGTGATTGTCTTTGGAAGACCTGATACAAGGTTACGTCCTCTAACGTCCATAGTCTCTGGCTCGCCAAGTGGGAAGCAACGACCGATTTTGATTTTGATATCTTCGGCTGTACGCTCACCGATAAGAAGGTTGTGCTTCTTACGCATGTAACGAACGATAGCCTCATCGAAATCATCACCAGCAACCTTGATAGATGTGCTGACAACTGAGCTACCAAGTGAGATAACAGCGATATCTGCTGTACCACCACCTATATCTACAATCATGTTACCCATTGGAAGTGAAATATCGATTCCTGCGCCGATAGCTGCTGCGATAGGCTCCTCGATAATCTTAACGTCACGTGCGCCTGCTGCAAAAGCTGCATCCTCAACGGCACGCTTCTCAACTTCTGTAGCTCCAGAAGGAACGCAAACAGCGATACGAGGCTTACGATAGCTCTTCTTGCCCATTGCCTTCTGAACGAAGTACTTAATCATCTTTTCTGTAACTGTATAATCTGAAATAACGCCCTGACGAAGTGGACGAACTGCTACGATGTTACCTGGAGTACGTCCAATCATAAGACGTGCCTCCTCACCGATTTCTTTAATTTTGTTAGTATCTCTATCAAAAGCCACAACTGAAGGCTCTTTTAAAACAACGCCTTTACCCTTTGCATAAACGAGAACGCTTGCTGTACCTAAGTCAATTCCGATATCTGATGCTGCCATATTTATAATCCTTTCTATTTACTAAATAAAGTATATCAAATGCCTAAAAGCAAAAAATACGCAATTTCACGTTTCTATTATATACGAAAATCTCCATCTTTCAAGAGGCTTTTCTTTCTATAATATAATATACGAAATTGCGTATAGATTGGTAATTATTACTATATTTAATTAAAAGCACTTATCGCAAAGCTTGCATGCAGAAGGTGTTATTGCACATCCTCCCTTGGCTGTCTCTCTAAATTCTACCGGAAGACGACGGCCCACATTGTACATGCAATCTAACATCTCATCCAAAGGAATCATTTGGGTGATTCCAGAAAGTGACATTTCTGCAGCAACAAGTGCGTTAGCGGCACCAGATGCGTTTCTGTTTTGGCAAGGATATTCCACAAGTCCCAACACTGGGTCACAGATAAGCCCCAGCATATTCATAAGCACTGTGGATGCTGCATAGGTGCATTCTCTAGGAGTTCCACCCATCAGCTCTGTAGCTGCCGAAGCTGCCATTGCTGCGGCCACGCCAACCTCTGCCTGACATCCACCAACTGCCCCCGATACTGTAGCATTTTGCATAGCTAGATATCCTATGGCGCTGGCGTTGAATAGTCCGTCGATGATTCTATCATCGGAAATATCGTACTCCTCCTGAAGGGCGAGCATCACTCCTGGCAAAACGCCAGATGAACCTGCTGTAGGGGATGCCACGATAAGGCCCATGGACGCATTCACTTCAAGTACTGCCATAGAATATGTAATCGCCTTTGACATCAGGCTTCCAACTATTGATTTTCCTGCATTTCTGTGGTCGTTCAGCTTTTTGGCTTCGCCACCTATAAGGCCTCCCATAGATTTAACTGCAGTCTTTGTTGGGCTGATAGCAGATTCCTTCATAATCTTCCACGCCTGCTGCATCTTATTTTTTATTTCATCTTCAGTTGTTTCAAACTGACTACGTTCTCTCATTTTCATAACCTGCGATATGCTATACCCGTTCTTTTCGCATATCTCAAGCATTTCTTCTGCCTTCTTAAAATCCATTTCACTACCTCTATATCTGTACAAGCATTACATCTTCAACATATTGATTTTGCTTGATAGCATCCTTTAATTCTTCAGGCAACGCGCCATCTGTTTCTACGATAGTGTAAGCCCTCTCGTGCTTACCCTCTCTGAACAATCTCATGAAAGCGATGTTGATATTTCTGTCGCTTAATGTGCTTGCAATGTGGGTGATTACCCCTGGCATATCCTTCTGCACAACGATTGCAGCACTGTACTCTCCAGTAAAATCTACCGGTACACTATCAATTCTGACGATTCGACATTTTCCCCCTCCGATGGATTCGCCACGAACATCAAGAGTTTTGCCATCACCTGTGACGATATGGATATCCACCGTGTTAGGATGAACATCTGTCTCCGTCTCGTTGGTAGAAAAATCGAACTCTACGCCTCTTTCTTCAGCTATTTTAAAGGATTCCCTAATTCTTTTATCATCTGTCTTAAACCCAAGGATTCCACCCAGCAACGCTTTGTCCGTACCGTGACCATGATAGGTCTCAGCGAAGGAACCGTATAAGGTAAAATCAACATGCTTTATATCCCCACCTGCCATCTTCCACGCTAAATAAGCAATGGAACTAGCTCCAGCTGTGTGGGAGCTGGATGGACCTATCATATTTGGTCCTAAAACATCAAAAACACTAATAGAACTCATAATGCCTCCAGATATATTTTTACACTATTTTCATACTAACAAAAAACACCAGCGCATTCAAACGCTGGTGTAATATTCGGGGAGTGCGACCAAAGTTTCCTCTGGTCGCTGAGTTATGAAAAATTTGGTATTAGCTTTCCGCTAGTACGGTAAGTAATATAACGCCCTTATGTGAAGACTAAGTGAAGATTAAGAAAATTTTTTCACAAAATAGACAAACTTACTCACTTATTTTTGTTTGTGGTCTACAAATATTCCTTCAAATACTGTCCTGTATAGCTCTTCTTTACCTTTACAATCTCCTCTGGGGTACCCTTCGCAATTACGGTACCGCCTCTATCTCCTCCGTCTGGGCCCATGTCGATGATGTAATCAGCACACTTGATTACGTCAAGATTGTGCTCGATAACAACTACCGTATTTCCAGAATCAGATAGCTTACGCATGATTTCTACAAGCTTGTTAACATCATCAAAATGAAGACCTGTTGTTGGCTCGTCTAAGATGTAGATAGTCTTGCCTGTGGCACGGCGAGAAAGCTCTGTAGCAAGCTTGATACGCTGAGCCTCACCACCTGATAATGTGGTAGATGGCTGACCAAGCTTGATGTAGCCAAGTCCTACATCATACAAGCTCTGAATCTTGTTAAGAATGCTAGGTACATTTTTGAAGAACTCTACCGCCTCCTCAACTGTCATATCAAGAATGTCGTAAATTGTCTTTCCTTTATAATGAACCTCAAGAGTCTCGCGGTTGTATCGCTTACCACCGCAGACCTCGCATGGTACATAAACGTCTGGCAGGAAGTGCATCTCGATTTTGATTATACCATCGCCTGAGCATGCCTCACATCGGCCTCCCTTTACATTGAAGGAGAATCGGCCCTTGCTGTAGCCGCGCTCCTTGGCCTCTGTTGTGCCGGCGAACAAATCTCTGATTAAATCAAACACACCTGTGTATGTGGCAGGGTTGGAACGTGGGGTACGTCCGATTGGAGACTGGTCGATATCGATGACCTTATCCAATGCCTCTGTTCCAATAATATCATCATGCTTTCCTGAAACCTTGCGGGCACGGTTCAGACGCTTTGCCAAATCCTTGTATAAAATCTCGTTAACAAGGGAGCTCTTACCTGAGCCTGAAACACCTGTTACAACTGTCATGATACCAAGTGGTATGTCCACATCGATGTTCTTAAGGTTGTGCTCTCTGGCGCCCTTTATTGTAAGCCAGCCCGTTGGCTGCCTACGCTCCTTTGGAACTGGGATGCAAAGCTTACCGCTAAGGTATTGGCCTGTGATGGAATCTGGGCATGCCATGATTTCCTCTGGGGTTCCTGCGGCGATAACTTGTCCACCGTCCTTGCCTGCGCGAGGACCGATATCCACAAGATAATCCGCAGCCTTCATAGTATCCGCATCATGCTCTACTACGATAAGTGTGTTGCCTAGGTCTCTAAGGCC
>JAEEGI010029030.1_pt1 | contig 10485 bp, 9 predicted proteins | sample 8958751 | NCBI WGS metagenome assembly JAEEGI01 (sample SAMN16246545, study PRJNA631951) | gut metagenome | biome: gut microbiome; feature: rumen; material: KS-attached | host: Bos | place: Iran: Karaj | collected 2018-10 | reverse complement strand
CCTGCTGTATTCGCGCTTCTGGCATCACTTCCTCTATGACATCGGCGAGGTCAACACGCCGGAGCCGTACGCAAAGCGCACCTATCAGGGCCTGATCCTGGGACCCGACGGCGAGAAGATGAGCAAGTCGAAGGGCAACGTCGTCGATCCGATCAGCGTCATCGACCGCCTCGGCGCGGACACGCTGCGTCTGTACGTCATGTTCATGGGCGATTACACCTCTGCGACGCCGTGGAGCGACGAATCCGCCAACGGCTGCAAGCGTTTCCTCGACCGCGTCTGGAGATTGCAGGACATGGTAAAGGGCGAAGGGTATACCGACGACGAACTGCGCACCAAGGTCAACGCCTGCATCAAGAAGGTAGGCGAGGATTACGAGCGCATGAAGTTCAACACCGCGGTCGCGGCGATGATGTCGCTCGTCAACGACTTCTATGCGAAAGGTTCGCTCACGAAGGACGAGTTCCATACGCTCCTGCTGCTGCTCTATCCGCTTGCGCCGCACATCAGTGAGGAGCTCAACGAAAAGCTTGGCTTCGCGCCGCTGCATCATGCCGCGTGGCCGGAATACGATCCGGAAGCGCTTGTCGAGAACACCGTCGAATACGGCGTGCAGGTCAACGGCAAGGTCCGCGCAAGGATCAAGTTGCCGGTCGGCATGGAGAACGCCGCGATCGTCGAGGCCGCGCTCGCGCTGAACGACGTGAAGCCGTTCGTCGAGGGCAAGACGATCCGCAAAACGATCGTCGTCAAAAACATCATCAACCTCGTAGTAGGGTAAATAGATTCAAGAGGGCGCAAGCCCTCTTTTTCGATCTGTTGAAAAACACGGTTTTTCAACAGACCGGTTTTCAGCACCCGCATGAATTGCTATGCAATTCCGGGCGGCGGGTGCCGCAAGGAGTCAAATCCGACGCGCATGTCGCCGGATTTGACGGATTTCCCTTTCGATTTTCTTCCGAAGCGTTCGTGCGTGCGTTTATAACGCACCTGTGCTGTTCGTTTCAAGGAAATTGCGCATATTACCCCCGCACGGCGGACAGCCGCGGCAAACTGCAAAAGGAAACGACCATGGAAAAATACTTCAACATCAACGACGCGGGCTTCAGCATCCGCTGTAAGCTATACGCAAAGGATCCGAACGACGTAAAAACGCTTGTGGTCTGCGGACACGGCTTCGGCAGCGATAAGGACAACAAATCGGCGGCGAAGCTTGCCAAGCATCTGCTCGAAAAGAACCGCGGCGCCGCCGTGCTGACCTTCAACTGGCCGTGCCACGGCGACGACGTGAAAAAAACGCTGCGGCTCGCCGATTGCGACGCGTACCTTTCCGCCGTCCTCAACTGGGCGAAGACGCGATACCCGTCCGCCGCGCGATTCGGCCACGCGACGAGCTTCGGCGCATATCTCTTTCTGAAATATCTTTCCGAGCACGGCGATCCGTTTCAGAAGATCGCGCTGCGCTGTCCTGCCGTCGTGCTGTACGACGTGTTTGTAAACGCGATCATGACGGAGGCCGATCTCGAGCGGATCAAAAAGGGCAAGCCGGTCCCGGTCGGCTTCGACCGCAAGGTCGAGATCGACAGGACGTTTCTGGACAGCGTCAAAGAGACGGATATCACACAGCGGGATTTCCTTCCGTACGCGGACGAGCTTCTGATCGTGCACGGCACGAAGGACGAGATCGTTCCGTTCAATATGGTCAAGGCGTTTGTGGAAAACAACGTGATCGACTTCGAGCCGGTCGAAAACGCCGATCACCGCTTCCAGTCGCCGGAGAAGATGGACTTCGCGATCGCAAAGATCTGCGCGTTTTACGGGCTGAAATAGCCGTTCGTAAAAGCAAAGGGATTGACAGTCTCCTTGTTAGATGATATATTTTTTATAACATTATTATTCTGGTTCTACGGGATCACGGTATGCATGAGGTAGACAATCACGCTCCCGAGATCGCGCCGATGTACGAGCCGGTACGGGGCGTCAAACACAAAAAAGGATTGTTCGGAAGCGCAGCGCCATTCATCGCGGCGGCTGCGGCGGGTGTTGTTTTGTTTTCGGTCGCGCTGCCGCCGACGCAACAGAAGAACAACGTCGAACCCGATCCCATTGTGGAATCCACAGCTTCCCCCGCGCCTGTTCTGACGCCAGATCTCACCTTTTCTCCTGTGCCCACATCTTCTCAGACACCGACGCCGGAAGTAACATCCACCCCGACGCCGGAAGTAACGTCAACTCCAACGCCGGAAGTAATGTCAACGCCAACGCCTACGGCAGCGCCGACCTTTGCCCCCACGCTGACGCCAACACCGGCTCCGACCGCAGCTCCCACTGCCGCGCCTACGTCCACATCTACACCGACGCCCACGCCGACACCCACACCCACGCCGACGCCTACGCCCACGCCGACGCCTACGCCCACGCCGACGCCTACACCGACGCCGACACCTACACCCACGCCGACGCCTACACCCACGCCGACGCCGACACCGACGCCGACGCCTTACATAGAGCACAACAAGCCTACGTTTGATTTCACGATGGCAGAGGCATGGGAATCCGACTTCCCGAACAACGGTCATTACCGGATCGGCTTCAGTCTGACGCTGAACGATCTGAATGGCGGAACGGCGACCGCGAAGGTATACAGCAACGAAAGCGGCAGCTTTGTGCCGACAGGCGCAAGCGTGACCTACGGCGGCGACGACATCACCGTCTGGGAACACACCGATCTTGAGTATCAGCTCGATCTTGGCGGCGCGGCAGGAAAGACGGCGAAGGTCAAGGTCGTCGTGGAATACACCTATCCGGACGGCATTTCCGAAACGCTTGAATCGGAGGAAGCCTCCGTCCACGCAGGAACCTTCGCTTCAGTCAGCAGATGTTCGGTCTCTGGAACGGTCATGACGGTCGACGTGGCAATCGGCGCCGGTGTCGACCTGTCCGACATCGACATCAACGACGCTTACTGCTACCTTTGGCACATTATCAGCGATACCGACGAGGAATATATCTCGCTGCCGACGCCGACCGTGGAGCCGAACGGCGATCACGTAATCTATACCTTTAATCTGTCCGACTCGCTGGAGTCCGGAGAATACTTATTCGATATCTACCTGTATTATGGAGACTGGGAGGGCCATGGAAGTGAAACATTCAACGTCTGATAAAAGATCCAGAGAGGCTGCAAGAAAGAACCGCAAGCGCATCGGAACGATCGTCGGTGCGGTGATCGCCATCATTCTCATTGTTCTGCTTCTGAACCCGCAGTGGTTTATGAAGCCGGATCCTGCTAAGGAAATGCAGGAAACCACCCGACAGAACTTTCTGATTGAAGGGGATTTCAAAATCTCTATTTCGCGGCTTCTGAACGTGGTGCTGGCGATCTGTATCGTCTGGATCTGCTATATCATGCTTCGTACGATTCTTGATCTTCTCGGCAGGAAAAGCAATCGCACCTCAACCGTTACGACGCTTTTGAAGAGCGTTGTGAAGTACCTTGCCGTAATCATCGCATTTATCTGGAGTCTCGGCATCCTTGGCGTCAATATGCTTACGGTGCTCGCGGGCGTCGGGATCGTCGGTCTCGCGCTCGGCTTCGGCGCGCAAAGTCTGATCGAAGATATCATTACCGGCTTCTTCATTATCTTTGAAGGGCAGTACAGCATCGGCGACATTATCGTGCTCGATGATTTTCGCGGCACGGTCCGCAGCATCGGCGTACGAACGACCGTCCTTGAGGACGCCGGCGGCAATTTGAAGATTGTCAACAACTCCGACATCCGCAACCTGCAGAACCGTTCCCGCAAAGCATCGCTGGCGATTATTGAAGTAGACGTCGCTTACGAAACTGATCTTAAGGCGCTTGAAAAGATGCTTCCCCCGGAACTGACACGAATGTACGAGGAAAACAAGGATATGTATCTTGAAGTTCCTCAATACATGGGAGTCGAAGAGCTTGGGGAAAGCGGCGTGCGTCTCCGCTTCTGCGTGTCGATCAACGAGGAAGATTTCTTCCCCGCAAAGCGTCGTCTTACACGGGATATCCGGGTCCTGTTCGCCGAAAAGGGTATCGAGATCCCGTTCCCGCAGGTCGTTGTACATCAGGGTGACTGAAGCTTATCACTTCATGAAAAAAAATATCCCGGACGGTTGCCCGTCCGGGATTTGATTGCCTGCATGTTCGCGCATAGGCAGCTTATCGTTTAAAAAGCCCATTTGGGGAGCAAGTAAAGGAGAATCATCATGCAAAATAATAACGTCATCATCCGTTTGGAACAGCCGGAGGATTTCCGCGCGGTCGAAAATCTCGTGCGGGAATCGTTCTGGAACGTGTACCGCCCGGGCTGTTTTGAGCATTACGTCATCCACGTTCTGCGCGACGATCCGGCGTTCGTGAAAGCGCTCGATTTCGTCATGGAACAGGACGGCGAGCTGATCGGACAGAACATGTTTATGAAAACGCACATCGACGCAGACGACGGCAGGCGCGTCGAGGTCCTCACGATGGGACCGATCGGCATTACGCCCGCGCTGAAGCGCAGGGGCTACGGCAAAAAGCTCTTGGACTACTCGCTCGAAAAGGCAAAGGAATTGGGATTTTCCGCCGTGCTGTTCGAGGGCAACATCGGCTTTTACGGCAAGTCCGGTTTTGATTACGCGCGAAACTTCGGCATCCGCTATCACGATCTTCCGGAAGGCGCAGACGATTCGTTCTTTCTCTGTAAAGAGCTGATTCCGGGCGCTCTTTCGGACGTTACCGGCGTATACCAGACGCCGGCGGGCTATTACGTGGATGAAGCCGCCTGCGAGGAATTCGATAAGGCTTTCCCGCCGAAGGCGAAACAGAAACTGCCCGGTCAATTGTTCTGAATCGGCATAAAAGCGGCAACCGCGTGAAGGCTGCCGCTTTTTTGTTGACAGCTTTACTAGCCGGATGGCATTTGATATGATAAAAAAAAGGAGGGTCGATCCATGAAGAAAATGACCGCAATTCTGCTTGCTCTTTTGATGCTGCTCTTCGCCGCGTGCGCCGGAAAAACGGAGTCGAAAAATACGTCTTCGACCCAATCGACCGCAGTGCCGGAAACCTCGTCCGAACCTCCCCGCGAGGTGGAATTCAAGGACGCGGTCTTCGAGAAGGCGTTCCGCGAAAAGTATAAGATCCTCCTCCTTCGAGGTATTGGAGCTCCGCAAACAGGAGCTGACCGACATTTCGGATATCGCGCATTTCAAAAATCTCAGAAGTCTTGATCTGAGCTTCAATACCATCAGCGATATTTCCGCGCTTGCAGAGCTGAAACACCTGAAGGAGCTTTCTCTTTACAGAAACCGGATCGCCGATCTCACGCCGCTCAAAGACCTTATCAATTTAGAGAAACTGGATCTGCATTATAACGATATCACCGATATTGCCGCACTTGCCGAGCTTGTTAATCTGAAGAGGCTGTTCATTCAAAACAATAAGATCGAAGATATCTCCGGACTGTCCGGTCTTGCCGATCTGGAGACGGTGAATATTTATTATAATAACGGGATCAAAGATTTCACACCGCTTTTTGCTCTTACAAAGCTGAAAAAGCTGACGCTCGGATTTAACGGCGTCATGATCACAGAAGAGTTGCTCAAAGAGCTTCAGACGCATCTTCCCGACTGCAAGATCGATCTCAGGTAAATCAGCGAAGGAACAGACGGTACAGCCTTTGCGATTACGGCCGATCATGAATTGATCGTTCATATCATCGAAAATAGCAAGGAGACGTTCGGAAAACGGATTTCGAACGTCTCTTTTTTATGGATTCTTTCTTTGCAAAACGGCAGGGGTATGCTATAATAATCGTATATAAAAGATGTTGGGAGACAGATCGGAGGGCATTATGGAACAGGATTTGGAAAATCGAGATCCGCAAAGCAGGCTGATCCGTTCAAAAACACCGCAGCAGCCGAGGTTTGATCCGCATACAGGGGAACCGCTCACAAAGAACGCGGGACTGAAGCGTTCTCAGAATTTGAGTGAAAACGGATGGAAGCAGCCATCCCTGAAGTATTCTGAAACGACCGTCGTCCGTTCTGTCTTTGAAGAAGGGGATCCATACAGAAAAGAAGAAACACAGAAAGCTTCCGACTATTACGAGCCGGAAGAGCCTTCGGCGGAAGTTCCGCGATTTGATCCTGAAACAGGAGCGCCTTTGTTTCGGAACGGTCGGACAAATGAAACGCAGTATGGACAGCAGACGGAAAAGGAACCGGAGCTTTTGGACGAGTTTCGTCGACCGGATAAAAAGAAAAAAGAAGGAAACCGCCTTTTCATGATCCTGATGATCATATTGACTGCAATTATGGTCGCAGGGATCGGCATCGTGCTGTTTTTCCTGTTGAAAAGCAGCTGCGGCTCCGGAAATGATCCGGAAGCAGAAGAGACGTCCTCCGAAACATTCGCACCCGATTCCGGAATAAAAAGCGAAATCGTCGATACCTGGACCGTTACGAAATTCAAGAATGACGGAACGCTGTATCAGGCGAGCGAAACGGGTTACAAAGGTTCCTTCGATATCCGAAACGACGGAACGATAGAAATCTCGCTGAACGGGTATGAAACGAAAGTGCCGTATACGTTCTCCAAAAATACGGTTTCCTTCGTCATGGACGGAAAAACCGTCAACGGTACATACAACAAAGCGGAGGATCAGCTTTACATCCACTTTGAAGATCAGAAATTCAGCATCTGGCTGCAGCGTGAAAGCACAGTCCCTATTTCTACGGTAACGCCCGTGCCGCAGGAAGAAAAAACGCAGGAGCCGGTCGTTGAAACAACGCCGGAACCGCCTTCACCGACGCAGTCTTTTGAACCTCTCGGTAATTCGTTTGTGTTTGGAGGCGTCTCGATCGACCGGGGAACGACAGAGATCAACGGTGATACGCTCAGAATCAACGGTACAGCAAACAACATCAAATGTCTCACAAGAAAAGAAGTTGAGACGTTGGTGAAGATGTGCCCGAATCTCAGCGTTCTGAAACTGCAGTACTGTTATATGGAAACGTACGAACCGCTTTCCGAGCTGACGGGATTGGTCACGCTTGAATTGAGATTCTGCTATTACGGAGAAAAAGGAAAACCGATCACAAATATCGAATGGGTAAAGCCGCTGAAAAATCTGAGAAGGCTGTCCCTGAATCACAATCGTATCACAGATGCTTCCCCGCTCGAAGGTCTGAATTCTCTTCGTGTGCTGAATCTCGGGGAAAACCTGTTGAACGACGAGTCGATCAAAACCATTGCGACGCTTGAAAATATTACCGACCTGAATCTTTACAGCAATCCGATTACGGATCTCGAACCGCTCAAGGATCTGGAAAACATCGTATATCTGAATTTCCACCATACGAACGTAAAGAGCATCGATTTTCTGACCGATATGCAATCATTGAAGCGCATCTTCATCGGATGTGATTACGATAATCAGAAGCTTCCCGAATTTGATTGGTTCAATGTCCTGAAAAGCTGCAAAAATCTGAAGGATGTGACAGTTAAGGGAATGGAAAAGGAGATCATCTCGATCCTCAATTCCCTTCATAAAAAAGGATATATCAACGATCCGGTCATCAACGACGCATAAAAAAAGACCTTCCCGCAAATAAAACGGGAAGGTCTTTTTTTCATCAATAAACGCGCATCGGAACGATCAGATAAAGATACGAATCGCCCTGCACCGGACGGATCACACACGGGCTGATCGGACTGGTGAATTCAAGGTAGACCGTTTCATCCGTAATGTTCCGAAGAATGTTGAGGATATACTTCGGATTGAACGCGATGTCGATCGGATCGCCGACGATGCTGACCTCCATCGTGTCCTCGCCGCGGCCGATAAAGCTTTCCGCGCTCATGGTCAGCGAGTCTCCCTCAAAATGCATCAGCACGCTGTTGTTTCCCTCTCGCGCGATGAGCTGCGCACGGTCCGTCATGGTATACAGATCCGCGGTGTTCACAAGAACGCGCGTTTTGCATTCCTTCGGAATGATCCGCTTGTAATCAATATAGTTTCCGTCCAAAAGACGCGCGGTCAGCCGGGTATCGTTGACCTGCACCGTCAGATGCGTCTGTGTGAGCGAAAGCGTAACATCCTTTTCGGTCTCCTCCGCCATCTTCGCAACTTCCGTCAGGACCTTGCCCTGCACGATCGTACGTTTTTCAAGCGATTCATCCGGAAAATGCAGCGTCGTCATGGCGAACTGGAAGGAGTCCGTCGCAACGAACGTAAGCTGTCCGCCGGTCGCCTCGACGAGCGCGCCGGTCAGAACGGGGCGGGAATCATCCTGCGATACCGCAAAGACGGTGCGGTCGATCATCGTACGAAGCTGTTCCGCCTGAACGGGAATGTCGACAACGTCGCCTTTTGCGCGCATGATCGGATAATCGTCGAACTCGATGCACTGGAGACGCTGACGGACACGGCCGCTTCTGATCTTCAGGATCATGCCCTCCTGTTCGGCATACAGCGGTTCGTTCGGAAGCTTCCGAAGGATCTCGGCAAGAAATTTACCCTTCAGAACGCATTTTCCCTCTTCCTCGACTGTCGCAGGAAGGAAGCATTCCTTCTGGAACATAAGATCGGAACAGGTCAGGTGGAGTCCATCACCCGTCGCTTCAATCAAAACACCTTCCAAAACGGGCATCGTGCTGCGGACCGGCAGCGCTTTGATCACGGAAAGAACACCTGTGCACAGGTCTTCGGTTTGCATCGTAAACTTCATTTCATTTTCCTTTCCGGCGGTTATCCACCGTTTTTCTTTGATTCTTGTTTGTAACTTTTTTCTTTTTATAGCAGTCGTATTAGTAGCGGATGTGGAAAAGACGGATAACCGTCTTTTTGGCTGACGCCGTCTTATGATTTTCGGTGGGAAACCCTGCGGTTTTCCTGTGGACATGTATTCCGGTTCTCCAAGTTATCCGCATTATCCAAGTTTTCCGAAAATCATCCACTTTACAAACCCACATTCTGTGGAGGATCAGCCCTCCCGGATCCTCGACCGAATGCTCTCTATCGTATCTGCAAAAGCCGAATCGTCCGTGATCATCTGCGATATCTTATTGCAGGCCGAGATCGCCGTCGTATGGTCGTTCCTCTCAAACAGCATCGCGATCCTTTTATAAGGAAGGCTTAAAAGCGTATGGCAGAAATACATCGCGATCTGCCGCGGCATCACGACCTCCTTATCGCGCCGCTGCGAGAGAAGGCTTTCGATCGGGATCGAATAGTATTCCGCGACCGTTTCCCGGATACGCTCCGGCGTGATCACGATCTCCTTTTTCTGCGGGAGCATGTCCTTCATCGCTTCCTTCGCAAGATTCAGCGTGATCGGAAGCCGCTTCAAACGAGCATACGCGACGACGCGGTTCAGACTGCCCTCTAACTTACGGATGTTGTCCTGAATGTTTTCCGCGATGAAATTGATGATGTCGTCTCCGATATCGACATGCTCGTTCTGCGCGCGGTTCCTTAAGATCGCGGTCCTCGTTTCCAGATCCGGAACCTGGATATCCGCGACAAGTCCCCATTCAAACCGGGAAGAAAGACGCTCCTCCAGCGCTTTGATCTCCTTCGGCGGACGGTCCGAGCTGATCACGATCTGTTTTCCGGCGATATGCAGCGTATTGAAGGTGTTGAAAAACTCCTCCTGGACCGACTGCTTACCCGCGATAAACTGAATATCGTCGATCATCAGAAGATCGACATTCTGACGGTAACGCTGCCGGAACTCGGTCATTTTACCGACGCGCAGCGCTTCGATCATATCGTTCGTAAACATTTCGCTTGTCACGTAAATGATCCGTGCGTTCGGATCCGCTTCTCTTACTGCATGTCCGATGGCGTGCATCAGATGCGTTTTTCCGAGACCGACGCCGCCGTACAGGAACAACGGATTATACGCCTTGCCGGGCGCTTCGACGACCGCGAGCGAAGCCGCATGCGCAAAGTTATTCGATTTTCCGACGACAAATGTGTTGAAGGTATATTTCGGATTCAGCGTCAGGGAGTTCAGATATTCATTCTCCGACTGTACGCCGGAAAAATCCTTCCGCTGCGACGGCAGGATCAAAAGCACGTCAAGTATATCCGGATCCGCCTTCTGAACGGCGGTGCGGATATGATCGAAATAATATTCCGTGACCGTGTTTTTCACGACGTCGTCCGCCGCTTCCAGTACGAGGATCCCGTTCTGCACGGTCACCGGGTCAAGCGCGTCGATCCAGCGATGAAACGTTACCGACGAGATCTGCGGGCGAATGATCTCCCGCGCTTCGAACCAGATATTATTCAGTTCTTCCATATTTTTCCCCAATCTTATCCAAGGGATCCGTAAAATCCCCTGCGGACGCTTTTCTACCGCAATAATTATAACAGATTTTCAGCCGCATGGAAAGCTTTTTGCACAAAAAAAGCCGCCCGTTTTGCCGTTTCGCCGTTCGTTTTCTTTGGGTTGGTG
>JAEEGI010029029.1_pt1 | contig 10485 bp, 8 predicted proteins | sample 8958751 | NCBI WGS metagenome assembly JAEEGI01 (sample SAMN16246545, study PRJNA631951) | gut metagenome | biome: gut microbiome; feature: rumen; material: KS-attached | host: Bos | place: Iran: Karaj | collected 2018-10 | reverse complement strand
ATCCCCAATTAATTTTTATAAGATTAATAATTTGTTATGAATTTATTTTTTCATTGTAAAAATATAAGAGAATTTATTTTTTAAAGATTATAAATAAAAATAAATAAATTTATCTATAAAAAAAAGATGTCAAATACACAAGAAAATCCTTCAGAAAAAAGTAAAGATCCTTTCAATGTTGCAGTTTTGGTGGTTGGAGACTTAAATAGATCACCTAGAATGTTAAACCATTGTATAGCATTAACAGAAGCATATGATAATATAAATGAAGTATCATTAATAGGTTTTAATGGAGGTGATATTAGAAATGATATTGCTTCAAATCCAAAAATTAAACAATATTATATTCCAATAGCAATTAATAACTTATTAAGAAAATTACCTAGATTCCTTTTTTTCCTTTCAGCTTTTATAAAAATAATAATCCAAACACTTTCTATTTTTTATATTCTTTTCAAAGTTCCAAAACCAAAATTTTTAATATTACAAAATCCCCCAGGAATACCATCAATATTAATTTGTTGGATATTTTGTAGAATACGAGGGACAAAATTTATAATAGATTGGCATAATTATGGATATACAATATTACAAGTAAATAAAAGAAATAAACTTATAGTAAAATTAGCATATTATTATGAGAAATTTTTAAGTACAAAATCAGATATGAATTTCTGTGTTAGTCAAGCAGAAAAAAGAGATTTAAAAAAGCAATTTTCAATAGAAGCAATATGTTTACCTGATAAACCAGTAAAAGGTTTATTTAAATTTTTAAATGAAGAAGAAGCAAAAAAATTATATTCAAAATACAATGAATTAAAACCATTATTAACAGAAAAAAAAGAAGAAAAGCCAATAACAATGATAAGCTCAACAAGTTGGACACCAGATGAAGATTTTGGAATGTTATTAAATTGTTTTATCAAAACAGAAGAAATATTAAAATCAGATGATAAAATAGATATAAATAAATTAAAAAAAGTAATAATTTTAATAACTGGAAGAGGACCAATGAGAGATGAATTTATGAATAAAGTAGAAAAAGCAAAATTAGAAATATTTGATGTTAAATCAATTTGGTTAGATTCAGATGATTATCCTAAATTATTAAATTTATGTGATTTAGGAATTTCACTTCATTATTCTAGTTCTGGAATTGATTTACCTATGAAAGTTGTTGATATGTTTAGTGCTTGTTTACCTGCTGCTGCTGTTTATTATGATACTATTAAAGAATTAGTTTTAGATGATGAAAATGGATTTATTTTTAAAAATGAAAATGATTTGTGTAAAATTTTGAAAAATGTTATTTTGGAAATTTCTAATACTGGAAAATGTGAAAAATTAATTAAATATAGAGATTTTTTGAAAAAACAATTAGATGATGAAAATTGGGTAGCTCAATGGATTAAAAGAGTTAAACCTTCTATTGAAAAAAAAGGATTTATTTAAAATTTTACTTTAAATATTTTTTATTTTATTTGGGTTTTATTTAATTTTTGAGTTTTATTTTTGATTTTTTTTTTTGATTAATATTTAAGCTGTTTTATATATATTAGATTATATTATTATTATATGAAGTGTATTATTGTTTTATTTGAATGAAAAATCTATGGTAAAATATTATCAATAAATTTAAAGATTTTTTGACAATTAAAAATAAAAAAATAATTATAAAAATACATTAAATCTTAGAGCATTATCTTTTCAAATATAAATTAAAAAAATGAAAAAAGTTATCCGAAAATCTTTCAAATTAATATACAAGAAAAAACTTCAACACAATATCTATAATTTTTGTCTTTATTTTATAATAAAATATAATTAGTGTATCAAATTCTATACTTTTATTAGAAAGAAAATTTCAATGCTCTATTTAACAAAGAAATTCAATTTAAAAAAATGAAAAATATGAAAGAAATGATTTCAAGTGATTTTTATGGAATAGATACCTCAAATGATATAATGATTGAAAATGAAAACTGAACAAAATGATATTATTATGAATGAAGAGAAAAAATAAAATTAAAAAAAATTTAAAAAAAACAAATTATATTTATATTGAATTAAATCAAAAAAAGATAACTCTAATTGAATCTCTTTTTGAATAATTATCTCAAAACTCCTTTCAATCTTAACATATAAAGAAAAATTTTTAAAACAAAAAAACATTTTTATATTATTAAAATTATAAAAAAATAATAAAAAAGAATTTTAATAAAAAATAACTTCCAAATAAAAAAAAATGTCTCGAGCCGTCCTTCAACCATTTGAAGAATATCAAAAAGCCAGAATATCATTTTCTCAAAGTATCGCTGAATTAGCATCACGTCCTCAAAATATAGAAGCTCTCCACGCAGCAGGTGTGATGGCATTACTTCGTCCTCTCCTCCTGGATAGTGTTCCCTCAATCCAGCAATCAGCTGCCTTAGCAATAGGCCGTCTAGCAAACTACAGTGAAGAGTTAGCAGAAAGTGTAGTACAAAATGATATAATAACTCAATTAATATACTCTCTCCAAAAACCAAATCGTTTCTTTAAAAAAGCAGCATGTTATGTTTTTAAATCAGTAGCTAAACATTCTCCTGATTTAGCAGAAGATATAGTTAAATGTGGAGCTTTGGAACCTTTAGTTCAATGTTTAGATGAATTTGATCCTTCAGTTAAAGAAGCTGCTGCTTGGGCTTTGGGTTTTATTAGTAAACATAATGCTAATTTAAGTCAACAAGTTGTTGAAGCAAGAGCTGTTGATAATTTAATTTTATGTCTTCAAGAACCTGAAATATTGTTAAAGAGAGCTGCTGCTCAAACACTCTCATATATTTGTCAACATAACGAACAATTAGCTCAACCTGTTGCTGAAAATGGTTTAGATACTATTGTATTTTTCCTTTCATATAATGATACTCAATTAAAAAGAAATATATGTCAATTATTAGGAAATATTACTAAACATAGTCCAGATTTAGCAACACAAGTAATGGCCAAAATAAATAATCCTCAAAAATTATTAAATTGTTTAAAAGACCCAGATGATATAGTGAAAAAAAATGCAGCATTTTGTGTATGTGAAATAGTAAATAAAAGTCCAGAAAATGCTCAAGCAATAGTATCAGCGGGTGGACCAGGAATATTAGTAGATTTTATAACAAATATAAAAGGAGATCCTCGCTTATATGGTATACTTTCATTAGGTTTTATAGCAGCATTTAAAGATGATTTAGCAATGTCAGTTATTCAAGCTAAAGCAATTCCACAATTAAGGGATGCTTTACAAAATGAACCTCATCAACATATTAAAAGTGCTTCTTGTTATTCACTTGGACATGTTGGAAGACATAGTGCTAAACATGCTAAAGAAGTTTCTGATGCTAATGTTTTAAGTTTAATGCTTTATTATTATATGGACCCTAATTCTACTGATGATTTGAAATTAAAAGCTAAAAATGGTTTGAAAAAAATTATCGATAGTTGTTCTAATTTAAATTCACTTGAACCTCTTTTACATGTTGCTCCTGAAAATATTTTAAAACATATTTTACAACAATATGTTAAGAATTTAAAAGGAAATACTAATGAAATGAAGAGTTTTGCACAAAATGGAGGATTGCAAAAAATTCAGGAATTAAAACCTAAAGTTAAAGATAAGTTAAAAGCTCTTATTGATGAAATTAATGGATATTTCCCTGCTGATATTGTTAAATATTACAGTCCTGATTATGCAGAAGAATTACTTAATAAAATTGGAGGGGGAAGTTAAAATTTTTCAGAAGGTTTTTTATATTGAATTTCTATTTTTATTTTTGATTTTTTTAATTTTAATTTTTAATTTTTTTATTTATTTATTATTTTTTTAGGAAATGTTTCATAAGAGTAATTTCGAATTGGAAGATGATGAAAAGCCCCCTATTAGGATTAAAGTTAAAACTTTATTGGGTAAAGAAGTTAAATATCAAATTAGACCTAATGAACAAATAAGTTTTCTAAGGACTTTAGTTCAAAAATCTTTTGATGTTTCACCAAGACAACAATGTTTAATCAATGAAGGTGTTATTATGGAAGATGGTAAAACTGTAAAAGATTATAAAATTGAAAATGGAGCTCATATTGATTTAATAATTAAATAAATATAGATGTTCATGTAGTATACAATCTCTCTATTATTAAAAAAAAAATTTAAAATTATTTTTCATGATATAAAGTTTATGTGAACAATTGTCTTTTTTCTATTTTTTTATTTTAATATATAAATCAATGAGAGAATTTGTATAATTTTAGGAAAAGTACATTTTAATTTTTATTTAAAACATTACTAATCATTTTAATATTATATAATTGTGAAAATGAGGAATTTTTAAATAAATAATACTCTTAAAATAATTGATAATCTTTTTAAATTAAAATAAACTAAATGAGTATAATTGTTCTAAAAAAAGAATAAGAAATTATTTATATAATTTTGTTTAGATAAAAATAAAAAAAAGAAAATTTAACCATAAATAATTGTTTGTAAATCCTTTTATTTTTAATCAATTTAAAACAAATAATTAATTAATTAGATTTCAATAATTTTAATAAATATCAAATAAATTAAGAATTGAAAACATCAGAAATCTTTATTAGAAAAACATTGGAAAAAAAAATAAATATATTATAAATAAATAAATGTATAACGTACAAGAATTACTCCAAGATAATAAAAGATTATATTTAGTAACAAAGCAACTTTTTCAAGCAGTAGATACAGATGATTCAGGGAAAATAAGTGAAGATGAATTATGGGTTGTTGTTTGTTCCCTTGCAGATGATTTTGGATATAAAAGACCAACATTAGATGAAACTCTTGAAATTTTAGATATTGTTGATATGGATAAAAGTGGAGTAATTGAATTCGGTGAATTTAGAAAGTTAATTAAAAAAATATTTAAAGCAGTTTATGAAGGTTATAGTCAATTTCTTGAAGATAAAAGAAAAAAAGATATTGAACTTGAAAAATTAGATATGTAAATTCTCAATTTGAATTTTTTATTTGTTTTGTATATATCATATTATTTTATGTTTATTTTAAGAGTTTATTTTATTTTTTAGCTAGTTTATTTTAAGGAATTTTAGAACTCTTTGTTTTTTACTTTTTTTATCTTTATGTTATAATTTTTTTAAATTAATTTTTTGAAAAAAAAATTTTATAAAATTGTTTAGATTAGAAATATTTTTACTAAATTATTACAGTGAATTAATTGTTTAAAACAATTTAAAAAACTTAAAAACTTTATATGATATAATATTCATTAGATAATTCTTTTATTATTACTCATCAGTCTTTCTTTAATTTTAATGAATTTATTATTATCTATTTATGTTATTTCAAATATTTTACTATAATATTTATTTGCTAATAATGTTATAGCATTCAGAATTATTTTATGATAGAATAGTCTATTCTCTATATATTTATATAAATGAAAAAATAAATATTGGATTAAGTAAATTAGTTATATATTTTAAAAATATTTGATTTAAGAGCAATTAAATGCCTTTGTTCCATAAAATTTATTTTTTTATTTAATTTAATTCACTGATTTTATAATTTAATTTTCTTTTTCTCTATTTAAATAAAATTTATTGATTAATTATTTATTTAAACTTCAAGAAGCATTAATAGTATTTTCATTTTCATCATCAACAACTTCATTCATATTTAATTCCTTATTCTCATTCTCACTTTCACTATCACTTTCCTCATTTAAAATATCTCTTAAATTAGCAGTAATCCATCCTTCTTTTTCTTTAATAGCACTTTCTTTTTTTTTTCTTACTCTAAAAAGTACAATTTCTTTTTGTTTAAAATATCTTTGTTCTTCACTATCAACAATAACCATATTTAAAAAATATTTAACGAAAAATTTATTATCAACATTTCCATAAGTAGGAGTTAAATCATAAGGTTTTAAAAATAATCTAATAGGAATTTTCTCATTTTTAATAGGACCACCATCCATAATTTCAAACTTAGCTAAAAAAGCAGGTTCACAATCATTTTCAGCTCCAATTAAAATTTCTCTTCTCATAATTTGAATTTCCATATATTTTAAACCTAAATTAACATTATTAAATGTAATAACCCCTTTTAAAGTTCCTTTACAATCGCAATTTCTTGATTTAAAATCAATAGATAATTTTAATAAGTCTTTTATTCCAACACCTAATTTAATTGGTTCATCATTTTCTTTTAATATTGATTCTTCATTTGGATTCACAACTGCAAATTCTTTTTCATAAGATATATTTCTTACTTTTGTTTCAATTGTTACTTTAATATAATATGATACTACTGCATAATCTCCTTTATATGATTCATATTTTTTTTGAACTTGTTTAAAACAAAATGGATATTCTGTTATATTTTCTGTTAAAATTCCTCCTTGACATAAATCTTGTGTTAATGATATAAAATCATTTTTTGATTTTAATTTAGATATTCTTTCTATTGTTCCTTTTAATTCTATTTTAATACCTTTATGCTCAAATGTTTTTGATGTTAATTTTATTTTTATTGTTCCTGAAATATCTTCTTTATCATAAAATGTTGGATAACGCTCCGATCGATCTTTTCTGTCTGTTAATTTGTGACGATGACGCTTTGTGTGCTCGTTAAATGTTATTGTCACTTCTGGTTTGCTGAAAAGATTTGTAAACTATGTTTAATATTAGTTTTTTAAATATTTTACCATTTTTTAATTTCTCTTTTCTCAAATATATTTTATAAATTTTAATAAATTAATAATAATTGATGATAAACAAAATCAAAAAATAAAGAAAAAAAAAATAAAAAATAATTAAATTTATTTATTATTTTATTTAAAAATTTAAACATAATTATTAAATAAAAAAAATTCTAATTTTCCTTTTTGACAAATTCTTCATAATATGAATAAATAATAGTAACAGCAAGTAAAATTCCAGTTCCACTTCCAATAGCACCAACAAAATCAGCAAAAATAGTTAAAGCTCCAATACACATCCCACCAAAAGTAGCAGCAATAGGAATATATCTTTTAAAAACCATAGAAATATTACTTTCTCTGAAACCTTGAATAGTATAACCTTGATCTCTTAAATTATGAGAAACATCACTGACTCCAGAACCAGAAACTTCAATCCAAGTTTTAGAAAATAAAGCACATGAAATTAAAATAAATGCAAAATAAAATATTGTATGAAAAGGATCTTTAGCTATTTCTAATATTGAATTTGGAGGTGATATTAAATATACTAATCCTCCTACTGGAATTGCATGTCCTCCTTGTTCTACATCTTGCCATACTCCAAGTAATCTTATTAAGAAATTATTCTTATATCTTTTATATAACATTTGACTGAAAAAAAATAAATTTGATACTAATGCACTTTGAAGTATTATTGGCATATTACTTGAATAAAATAATTTTATTGGATATGTTCTATATACACCAGGTTGATTTTTATGAACAATTTTAATTTCATATTTGAAACCTTGAAAATAAATAACAATTAAGAAAACAACAAAAGTAGTGATTAAATTGAATAAATTAGCCCCAGTGCTTCTATAAAAAGCATGTTGAAGAGCTTGAACTTTATTAGGTCTAGTTAATAATTGATGAATAGTAGAAATAATAGCACCTTCATATTCAGTAGTTCCATATTCAGTAGTAATAGTGAAAGGAGAAAGTGCTTTCCAAATAATAGTTTCACATATATTGACAGCAATAAAAAGTGATATTCCAGAACCAATACCATAACCTTTCTGTAATATTTCATCAAGCAATAAAACAATAACACCAGCAACACATAATTGAATAATAATTAAATATGCATTTAAAGCACCTAAATTACTTAAATCACCATACATTCCACTTACAACATATGCAACTGCTTCACCAATTGTAATAACAAATCCAAATAATTTAGTAGCTCCATCGAATAAATCTTTATCTTCTTTTTGTTTCTTATCTACATCAATTAATTTAGAACCTGCTAATAATTGCATTATCATTCCTGAAGTAACAATTGGACTTATTCCTAATTCCATTAATGTTCCTCTATTTGATGCTAATATTACTCTTAACCAATATAATGGATCACTTCCTGAACTTTTATATATTCCATATAAAGGAATTTGACAACATATTAAATATATGAATAATGCTATTGCTGTCCATATAAATTTATCTCTTTTGTTTACTTGCTTTATTGGAGCCTTTATTTCAGGAACCATAAACATCACTGGCTTTACTAAGTCAAGGAAACGGACGTTTGCCATTTTTTTTAAGGCTTTTTTAAATGTTATTATTTTATTTATTTTTCATTTTATATATTTATTTTTTTTGAGTTTTGAGATTACGTGGTTTCTTATTTTATTTTTTATAATATATTTATAATTATTATTATTTTTATTTTTTTTATAATGCATAATTTTTTAATTTTTTTAAATTTATTATTGAATCACAAAGCAGTTTTTATTGTCTTAAAAAATACAATTCAGAAACAATAGTCCAGTATCAATTAGATATTGAATATTAACATATAATCAAAAAAAAAATATCAAAATTTTCCGTTCATTAAAGTCAAAAAATAAATATAATAATCTATTAGAATCATTTGTTTTTTTGGGTATTTAAAAAAAATTTATTAATTTTTCCAGTAAATCCATCTAATTTTTTTGTTCTTTTTTATAATTTATCAGAAAAAAAATCAATTAGGCATTAAAAGAGTTAGTTTTAAATAATAAAACAGAAGAAAAGATAAAATATGAATTAAAATTTGAATAAAAATGAATGACAAAAGAACAAAATAAAAATACTATATTATATAATTTGAAAAATTTCTTTTATAATAAAAATATTACATTTATCTCTGTAGCTTAATTTAGAAAATAAATAGACTAAAAAATTTTTACAAATAAAAGAAAGAAGTTTTAGATATTCTTAATAATCTTTTTGATTTAAACTAACAATTTTCGATTTATCGAAATATAATAGAATATATTATTCTAATTATAAATTTATTTTGAAAGAATTGATAAATAAAAAATAAAAATTACCAAAAATTATAAAAAAAGAGAAATGATAAAATAAAGAGTTTTAAAATTATATTTACTTTCTTCAAAATACAATAATAACTAATTGCCTAAAATTTGGAAATAATAAAATTAAATGAAATATAAAATAAAGATAATATTTATTATAAAGAACTGTTGTTTGAATATTGAATTTATGATTTAGAAGAAAATAAAAGTTATGTTTAGAATTGAAAAGAAAATATAAATATTTAAATATATAATTTAATATTTTAAATTGAATTTTTTTTAACTAATAATTAATCAAGCATTTAAAACAAACATAGAAATACTAATAAAGAAAATATAAATTGGATAAGAAATAATAAATTTTTTTTCTTTGGGAACTAAAGCACTTATAAATCCAACTGATGAAATACAAGACCAAATAACACATGAAATTAAAAGACTTATTTTAATAGTAGAATACAATATATTATTATTACTAGGAAAGAAAATAAAAATAATAGAACAAATTAAAATAGGAAAAAGGCAATAACCAAGTAAACAAAGAATTTGAAAGAAACCAATTTTAGCACCTAAAAATTGTGCATTTAAATTTATAATAAATCCTCCGATCCAAACAATAGCAAAAATTGCAGTAAAAGTTGAATCATTTTGTTCATTTCCTGAAGATAAAATAATACATAATATTAAACATATTAATAATGGTCCCCATAAATCCCAATTTTCTAATTCTTTATTTTTTTCTGATTCAAATTTAGGAATTAAAACATATTTAATTTTATGTCCTATTGTTTTTAAATCTCTTAATAATGTTTGTCCTACTGTTTCATCTAATGTTGAATATTTATTTGTTTCTTTTGTTTCTTCAGTTTTATTTTCTTTATCAATATTATTATTAGTATTATTATTATTATTATTATTATTTATATTATTTTCTGACATTGTAATATTTCTTATATCTTCTTTATCATTTATTTGAATATTTTGTGTTAATTCATTATTATTATTTTGTTGATTATCATTATTTTCATTTTTGTTATTCTCTTCATTTGTTAATGGGATTTCTCTCATACTTGTGTCATTTTCATTTTGATTTTCTAATGGATTTATTACAATATTTTCATCAAGTAATGAATCTGGATTAACAGTTGGTTCATTTTCACTCATTATTATAATTGAATAAATTAATTATAAAAAGAAAAAATATGAGTACTATAATATTTATTTGTTAATATTAAATAAAATTAATTAAGAATAATAATTAAAAATATTTATATATTATAATTTTAATTCATTATAAATTTTCTTTTTTATTATTAGACAAATGGGGATTGGGGATTGGGGATTGGTGATTGTGGATTGGGCCCAATCCCCAATCCCCAATCCCCAATCCCCAATCCCCTATGTAAAAAAAAAAAAATACC
>JAEEGI010029023.1_pt1 | contig 10487 bp, 7 predicted proteins | sample 8958751 | NCBI WGS metagenome assembly JAEEGI01 (sample SAMN16246545, study PRJNA631951) | gut metagenome | biome: gut microbiome; feature: rumen; material: KS-attached | host: Bos | place: Iran: Karaj | collected 2018-10 | reverse complement strand
AAAGAAGGCTGGTCGTGAGGTGACCTTGGTGGAAGGACTTGCCGATGGTGCTTTTGCTGCAGGACAGAGTGGTGACGGGGAGACCCATGACCGCCTGATTGCAGAGGCGGCACAACGTATTGCCTCACAGGTTGATATGTTTGTTCTAGCCCAGGGCTCGATGGCACGGATGGAGCAGCGTCTCAGTGAATTGACCGGTAAACCGGTGCTCTCCAGTCCTGTCCTTGGTGTGAAGGGCTTGCGTAAGTTCCTGGGACTATAATACCTTCAATCCTATAGTCCCTATAGTAACTATAGTCCCTATATTATGATGAAAAGGAAGAACGTCATCCTCACCATGCTCGTCATTCTGGGCATGGTCACTTTCCTCGACCGTATCAATATCAGTGTGGCGGGGTCGAGTATCATGCAAGACCTCAACCTGTCACCAGCCCAGTGGGGATGGGTACAGAGTGCCTTTATCCTGTCGTACGGTCTGATGCAGATCCCTATGGGAGCCTTGGGCGACCGTTTCGGACATCGTAATATCCTTGCGGCTATCGTCCTGTGGTGGTCTGCCTTTACCGCCTTTACGGGAATGGCAGGTGGACTGATGTCCCTGTTGGTCATCCGTTTCATGTTCGGTATCGGTGAGGCAGGATCCTCACCTTGCAGCACCGGTGTCATCAGTCGCTGGTTTGAGAAAGACGAGGTAGGTAAGGCACAAGGCTATGTCTGGGCAGCCAGTCGTATGGGCGGTGCCCTGACCCCATTTGTGGTGATTCCCGTGATGATGACGGTTGGCTGGCGTGCTGCCTTTTATCTATTAGGTGCCTTAGGCATCATCTGGGCTATTGTATGGTGGCTCTACTATAAAGACACTATAGGAACTATAGTCACTATAGATACTATAGAAACAGAAAAGCCCCGTCTCCCCTGGTCCTCCATCCTGTGCAACCGTCAGTTCTGGTTGATCTGCGGCATGTATTTCTTCTATGCTTTCGGCTCCTGGTTCTTCTTCTCCTGGTTTCCCACCTTCATGGAATTAGGGCGTGGCTTCGACAAGACAGAACTGACCTATGCCGTTGCCGTACCGTTTATCATGAGTATGATAGGTAATATCGCAGGGGGTCACCTGACAGACCGTCTCACCCAGCGTTATGGGATCAAGATAGGACGTAAGGCATTAGGATCCACGTCCCTTGCCGTCTCAGCGATATGTATGTTCCTTGCCGCTTTCATCCCTGGTAAGATGGCAGTCTTCGTTTTCCTGTCGTTATGCTTCGGTATCTTCGACCTGATGCTGCCCTCTGCATGGGCTTTATGTATCGACTTAGGCAAGCGTCATGCGGGAACGGTCAGTGGTGCGATGAATACCGCCGGGAATATCGGAGGCTTCTGCTGTGGTATCCTTTTCGGAGAACTGGTACAGCAGTCGGGCAATTACAACCTGCCGTTGTATATGATTGCCGTGATGCTGATCATCAGTGCGGTACTCTTTGCTTTCATCAATCCTGAGAAGCCGATTGTTGAGAGTTGAAAGTTAAAGGGTTAGGCGATCGCCTAACCCTTTAACTTGAGATATACTTCTTTGAGTGATTCCTCATTGCCTACATTACCAGGGAAGATGATGTAGGGGAAGTCCTTGGTCATGATACATGGTACACTGTTCACGATTTGTCCTAATACCCGTGCCGACTTGATATTCAGTCCGTGTGTCAGGATGTCGTGTGACGTAATCCCTCCTTTCGCTACGAGATAGGAGGGAGTATAAGACAGTTGGCGGACGATATCCACGAGGAAGTCGCTGACCTGTTGTCCGAGGTGTTGCCGCTGGTTGGCATCCTCCAGTCGGATCTCCTGACGGGAGGTATACACCACCGGTGTCAAGTGTTCATCCACCACCTGGCGGATCACCTGTTGCGTTTCCCTCATCAGTGTCTCTGCGTCATCGAGAATACGTTGTACGTCGAGTTCGATACCGCAGGTACCCTCTGTTGCCAACAGACATTCCAACTGTCTGGTCGTCTTCCGGACATGCGAGCCGACGATGAAGAGGGGTGTTGTATGATGGCTGATGTTGGATGTTAGACGTAAGATGCTGTGGTCGAGTAGGGGAATGTCAGGGATACCGGCAATCGCCTTGGGCAGTGATGATGACGAGCGGATGACGATAGCTGATGCCTGAGGTAAGATGACAGATGTCAAATAGTTGGCATAGGCATGCAACTCTTCATAACTCTGGGCACTGACAATCTCGTAGTCGTCGGGGTTGGCACCCTTCTCACGGATATAGTCATGCAGCACACTGGTGTGGTAGGCGAAGACATTATCTTGGGCAAACTCCGTCTCACTGACAGGAATCAGCATGTCCCCGTCTTTCATATAATGGACTCCGTCAATAGTGACGCGTCCAGCCTCGATGAAGGCGGGGCAGAAGGGAGTCTTGGGTGCCACGGTGACACCATGGCGTACCAGACAGTCGCGGATGACATCCGTCTCCAAAGGGAAATGCCCACGCAGACAACTGTCGCTGCGGCTCACCACGATGAGGCGGTAGCCATAGTCTTTATTGACGTGGATGACCATCTCCATTGCCTCGCGAGTCACCTTTGCAGCCTCCTCCCGTGTCATCGCACGGGTATTGGTGAGGATATAGAAGAAGGGCACGTCATCCTCAAAAGCGAGTCTGACGCTTTCCTCATCCCATTGGGTAATCAGCAGACAGCCGTGAACGGTCTGTATCCCTGTCGGGTCATCGTCAAGGACAACTAAGCGTGTCATAGTTTTTTTAATTTATAGTTCCTATAGTATCTATAGTGACTATAGGCTCATAACTGCTTTAACGATACCTTCGGCGTCGAGTCCGTAGTGGTGGAAAATCTCAGCGTTCGTGCCATGTACGACATTCTCGTCAGGGATACCCAGGATGCGGACGGGTACAGGATGCTCACTGATAGTCTCACAGACCATCGCACCCAATCCACCAAACTGACTATGCTCCTCAACGGTGACGAAACGACCTGTCTCCTTGGCGGCTTTCAGGATTGCCTCAGTGTCGAAGGGCTTGATCCATGAACAGTCGAGGACTCTGGCGTTAATACCTTTCTCTTTCAGTTGCAGACCAGCCTGCCAAGCGTGGTAAACAGTCTCGCCGGCAGCTACGATGGTGATATCATTACCATCCAATACGGTGATTGCCTTACCGGGAATCACCTCGAAGTTATCGTCAGCATAGACATCAGGTACGGCGGCACGTCCAACACGGACATAACACGGCTTATCGTAGTCGACAAGCAGTTTCACGAGTTTCTTGGTGAAACGCCAGTCGGAGGGCAGACAGACTGTCATGCCAGGAAAAGTACGCAGCACGGCGATATCGTGCAACGAGTGATGGGTGGCACCTAATGCGCCATAGGCGACACCACCAGATACACCAAGGATGGTGACAGGATTCTCAGAGTATGCGAGGTCGACTTTCACCTGTTCCAGGGAACGTGCCACATAGAAGCAGGCGGGACCGCAGCAAAACACTTTCTTGCCAGAGTGGGCGAGACCTGCGGAGATCCCTACCGCATCCTGTTCTGCGATACCGCATTCCACAAACTGCTTGGGCAGTGCTGTGGCGTAGTCACCCAGTGTCACGGAGCCACGGGCATCCGTGGTCACAGCGACAATATCTTTGTCTTCACGTGCCAGTTCCAGCAACGTGTCAGTAAACTGTTTTCTACAAGCTATCATAGTTTTTCTTCTTTAATTCGGGATTCCGGTATTTCTTTTAGTCGAGCTTCGCTCTTTGTAAAAGCGACTGCGTCGATTACGGTATTTCGGGATTCCGGTATTCCGGGATTTCGAAATTACGATTCTAATTGGGCGATTCTCTCTTCGATTTCCTTCACGGCAGCCTCGCACTGCTCGGCATTGAGCACACCATGGTGCCATTTGGCAATGCCTTCCATGAAGCTCACACCCTTACCCTTGGTGGTATTGGAGATAATCAGGTGGGGTTTCTTGTTGGTATAGTCGATGGCGTCGAAGGTCTTGACGATATCATCCATCGAGTCCCCGTTCATCTCGATCACGTCCCATCCGAAGGCACTCCAACGCTCACGGATATTGTCGATGGGCATCACGTCCTCCGTGTCACCGCTGATCTGCAGGTGGTTACGGTCGATGATGGCAACGAGGTTGTCGAGCTTGTACTTCCCACCAGCCATCGCAGCTTCGTAGATAGAGCCCTCGCCCTGCTCACCATCGCCCATCAGGACATAGGTACGGTAGGTGGGGGTAGATGTGGAAGGTGTGGCAGGGAGGTAGGCGTCACGATTCATCTTCTCTGCGATTGCCATACCGATACCGATGCTGAGTCCGTGTCCTAAGGCACCACTGTTAACCTCGATGCCAGGTACCTCGATGGTGGGGTGTCCGCTGAGGATGGAACCATACTGTCCTAAGGTGTCGAGGACCTCTGATTTCAGGAATCCCTTTGCCTCCAGGGTCACATAGAGTGCTTCCACACAGTGTCCCTTGCTCAGTACGAAACGGTCGCGATTGGGAGCCTTGGGGGCTTGAGGGTCCAGACCTTGCATCACATGGAAGTAGAGTGCCGTCATCACATTCAGACAGGACAGGTCGCCTCCGATATGTCCTGCCTTGGCACGGTAGACAACCTCTACGAGTCGTTTGCGGTTTTTCTCCGCAAGAATTGTCAGTTCTTTGTTGTTCATAGTGCTTTTACAAGTGTATCATGGTTGTTCTTCATATCCGTCCAGTCTACCTTCTTATCGGTAGGGATGGCATTGATATACTTCTCGATATTGGTGTAACCATCACCGTTACAGTCCTTTACGGCATCGCTGGCGTCGTTGGGGTTCAGACCGTTCTTCTTCTCCCACTCGTCAGGCATACCGTCGCCGTCGCTGTCTTTGCGAGGGCTCCATTTCTTGAACTCAGGATAACCGCCCATCTGTCGTGGGTCGGTGATGATACCCTGTTTGTAGGAGTCATTGGGAAGACGGCGGTATTTGAAGGAGCCCTCGGCGTTCTTCGACTTGTCGTGGAGTCCCCACATGTCACCGTAAGGATTGTCCTTGACCTTCTTCTCATAGTCTTTCACATAGTAGGCGACACCAGTTCTTACTTCCTCGCAGATACGCTGGTCGACGATGTCACGGCAGGGGATGGTGGCTCCAGCGTTGGAGAGTACCCATTCGAAAGCCTCCTGTGCACTCATCATGGTCAGGTGTGGCATGACGAAAGGCTCGTTGGAGCGCATGAGTGCCTTCTCCGTAGCATCCATCTCACCGTCCTTGTCGGCAGTCTGGATACCACCGTTCCAGTTATCCTTCGTAATCTCGGGATAGCCCTCCATGATATTGCCCTCGGCATAGACACGTCCGAACTGCTTGAAGGGGAACAGTCCCTGTGAACGGCTCTCGCTCTTGACGATACGGTGTCCTACGGGTGAGTCTTTCGGAGTCAGCGGACCGGGCTTGTAGTAGTTGTTGATGAAGTTCGACATGGTGGTGAACTCGCCACCGTCGGCGGTACGGTGTACCCAGTTATACACAACATTATTAATATAATTGAACACGCCACCCCAGCCGATACTTGGGTTACGACCGGTGTTGTCAGCCCAGAGGTTACGCATGAACGTGGTGTTCTCTCCTCCGATCGTCGAACCGAAAGCGTGGTTCCAGGTGTCGAGTGCCTTGGCACTGATGGTGTTCTGGATGGTCACATTGACAGTAGGCTCCTTGCGGTTGGGCTTACCGTCATGCATGTCGAACATATGACGGTAGAAGGAGATGTTCTCATCGAGTCCCCATTCACAAGAGCAGTGGTCGATCATGATATTGCCCACAGGGTTACCTCCGAAGGAGTCCTCACGGTTGGTCACCAGAGTCTCACCACGGCGGAAACGCATGTGGCGGACGATGACATCATGGGTGTCTACCTGGAACGACTCTCCGGCAATGATGATACCGTCGCCGGGAGCTGTCTGTCCGGCAATGGTGATATAGGGAGCACGGACGTAGATGGGTGACTTCAGGCGGATGATACCGCTGACATTGAACACGATGATGCGGGCACCGCCTTGTTCACATGCCCAGCGGAAGGAGCCGGGACCGTCGTCGTTGAGGTTGGTGACGGTTAATACCTTACCGCCACGACCGCCGAAGGTGAACATACCACCGCCTTCAGCACCTGGGAATGCGGGTATCTTTGCCTGACGCAAGTCATAGGGACGGGCTGCCCAGGGTACATAGGGACGACCTGCCTTTGCTTCTTCAATCACGATAGGGAAGGCTGCCTCCCATGCGGAGTCGCTATGTGCCTTCCACTGTGCTTTCTGTTCTCCAATCATCTTCTTGGCCTCGTCAGTGAGGTCAGGATACTGTGCAAATGCCGTCGTTGCTACGCTCAGCAACGATACAGCTGAAATGATAAGTCTTCTCATAATTAGTTTTTAAACGCGTTTATTATAATAATAAGACCCTCCTTCCCCTTGATTGTACTCATTAACGAGACGTTAATGGTTTATAAATCTTTATTTCCACCCACAAAATCGGTCTTTATGTCAAGAAATATGGTCAAAAAACGTGTATGGATTTTTGGTGCTTCTAGGATTGGTAGAGGCAAAAAACTTGGTTGTTTCGGGGTGGAATGGAGGAAGGCGGTACCTTCGGAGGGGTTTGTCGGTACCTTCCTACCCGTTAGGTGCCGCCTTCCTACCCATTAAGTGCCGCCTTTCAAGGTGAAAAGAAGGCACTTTTATGACGTTTTTCGGCACTTTTTGAGGTGTTTTTCGGGTGCAAAAAAGAGTAAAAACAAGACAACGTTCTCAGTATCAATGCGATACGATAACGGCTCTATTTTCGCGCATTTGAGACCAAGTTAGGAGTTGGTGGATTTTTCGCGAAACCTCAGAGGTACTTTGTTAATTATTTGTCATTAACTAAGTATTTCTACTGTAGGCGACCGTGTCCTCATTTGTTCAAATCATGTTCCCTTAAATCCATCTTTCTGTTAAATAATGTAAAGGAATGGTGATAGTTTCCTAAATTATATTACCTTTGCATCGTGTTATATATGCTTTGCTATGCAAGGTTGAAACATATTCTACACAACTACTGAAAACAATATATACATTTATATAATAAACACTATTAACAAACTAAAACAAAAATTGCGTATGAAAAAGAAACTTACACTTATGTTCGTTGCTTTGATCGCTGTAGCGGCATTTGCAACTACGCAGATGCTTACTTCAAGGCGAGCAGCGACGGCCATTACGATTGGTGAGACAGAACTGACTGCCGCCAACAATGACGTTTTTAAGGCATTGAAAACGGCAAAAGATGCTGTCGTAGAAGCTGGTGGAGAAGTTGGTGACATTACCATCAACTTGGCCGCGAAGGGCAGTTACACGCTTTCCGGTGTTTTGGAGGCTCCTGCCAACTTGACCATCAATGGTAAAGGTGCTACGATTGATGCCAGTACAGAAGGAGCAGATAACATTATCGGAATCAAAGGCGTTACAGCAATAGCACCGAAGGCCGATGGAGACCCATCTACCTATGCTTATGTTAGTGCCATCACTATTAAGGATGTGACAATCAGTGGCATGAAGAAGGCTCTTATCCGTGACTATATGGAGAATAAGACATATCTTCAAACGCTGACAATTGACAACTGCGTCATTCAGGCATCCACTACAAAGGTGGTCGTTGACTTTGACAGCCGTGGTTTTGTAGGCAATGTGGTGGTTAAGAACTCTACTATCTGGGCTGCCGCTGGAACAGGAAAGCATTTCGTCAAGTACGGTAGTCGTCCGAACGATTTTAATAATACTTTGCTTCAGGCGTTTGACGTGCAGAACTCTACTTTCGTGAATATTGCCTCTAATGCTGATTTTTCTGGTGGTACGAACTTCAACAACTTCAAACAGATGGGTACTGCCAACAATTCCTACACGTTAAAGAATAATATCTTTGTTAACTGTGGCAAGAATGGGCAGACGGTGGTTGGCTTCAATAGTGGTCAGATAAATGCTACTCCTGCATGGGATGTTGACGGCAATGCCTTCAATTGGAATGGTGAGGACACCAGTGCTACCGAGGTTAGTAAGGCTGGTAAAAAGAATGAGGTTGACATCGTACAGAACAGTGTAGTAGGTGTCGTCGTATTTGAAGGCGCTGCAACTGGCAACTTCACGCTTGGTACAGAATGTGCCCAGTATGCTGCTAAGATTGGTGACCCCAGGTGGATCAAGTATGCTGTTAACGTAGCCGATGGTATTACGAATGGTACTGTTAAAGTTGACAAAGCTACCGCAGCAGAAGGTGAAGAAGTGACGATTACCACTACTCCTGCTGATGGCTATATGCTTGATGCTATTTCGGTAAAAGGTGTGACATCTGATCTGGCTGTTACAGTAAAGGATGGTAAGTTCACCATGCCTGCTGATGCTGTGACCGTAAGTGCTACCTTCAAAGTAGCTCCTGTTGATGTAACAGTTGAGGCTTCTGACATCACAGGTGGTGAAATCACCTCCGCTATCGCCGCTAAGGCAGCCGGCAAGCCCATTAAGAATATTACAATTAACCTTGCTGCGAATGGTGCCTACACTGTTATTGCTCCTATTGAGGCAAATCAGGGTGTTATCATTAATGGTAATGGTGCTAAGATTGACGCTTCGTCATTGGCTGCGCCGTTTATTAAGATGAATCCTACTCCAATTTTTGATGCTGTAGAAAGTGGACAATTCGTTATTAAAGATCCTATTAAGATTGAGGGTGTAACAATCAGTGGTCTTGACAATTCTCTTATTTCTGATGGTGGTGCCGCATATGCTTTTGATAACTTTACAATTCTTGATTGTGTAATTGAGCTCTTGCAGACGCAGGCATTCTCTTTCGATTTCAGTAAGTCAATGCCAATTAACTTTAATATAACGAACTCTACTATTTATAGCAAGACTGCTACTAGCAGTAAGAATTTCATGTCAATTTCTGGAAAGCGTCCAGATCAGATTACGGGTTATACTGGTGGTGCATTCAAGTTTGAGAACAACACGTTCGTCAATTGCGGAACCACGAAGCAGTTCATCAATACCAACACGATTAAGGGTAAAGGTAATGTTAAGTACACATGGACGAAGAACATTTTCGTTGATTGCGGAAATAAACAGATCTGGGACAAGCTGGACAATGGTAATGCTCCAAAGGATTGTAGCATGAATACCTATTGGTTTGCAGGTGCGAATGCAGGTGAGAAGTATGACACGAATGTTCTCACTACCGATCCTGGAATCACAGCTGAGAATATTGCCGCAGGTAAATTTACAATCGGTGCAGCTTCTCTGCAGGCTCTCTATAAGACAGGTGATCCACGCTGGTTGGTTGATTTTGCTGCTTCTCAAAATGTTACTACCGCAGCCAGCGGCTATACCACATTGGTAAGTGTTTATCCACTCGACTTCACTACTGCTGCAGACTTGACTGCTTACGTCGTAGCTGCTGACGAGGATATTGACATTGCAAATAGTAAGGTGAAGCTGACTCAAGTTACTGAGGCTGCTGCCAATACTCCTGTTATATTGTTAGGTACTGCAAGTACAGACTACACCATCACTGTCAAGGCTGATGCTGCTGCCGTAACGGGTAACTTGCTGAAGGGTAGTGCTACGACTGCTAAAACGCTGACCGATGGTGAGGCTTATCTGTTGAAGGACGGTAAGTTCGGACTCTGCAAAGCAGGTGAACTGCCCGCTGGCAAAGCATATCTGCCTACACCTGGTTCAGCCTCTAATGAGCTGATAATCGTTATCGACGGAGAGGTTACTGGTATCGACAAGGTAGTGACACGCGACGCTCTGGAGAACGCCAAGATTTACAACCTGCAGGGTCAGGAGGTGAAGAAAGCCGGTAAGGGTATCTATATCATAAACGGCAAGAAGGTCGTGATGAAATAAGGAATAACGCATGAGTATTAACAATTAAAAGATTACGACTATGACTAAGAAAAGATATTTTGCACCAGAGATGGAAGTGGTTAAGCTCACCAACCATCAGCCCCTGATGGCGGGATCGCCTATTGTTGAGATAGGAACGGAAACGATTGAACCAGGTACAGACGATAGCCGCCTTTTGGAAGACGTACTAGGTCTTGGCGGCTTAGATAACACTCTGTTCCTCCAGTAATCAGACTTTACTATCTTCTCGATACACCCTCCCGCCTCCGCGACGGGAGGGTGATTTTTTTCCTTTTTTGTATGGAAGTTATGATTTTTTGATTATCTTTGCAAGTGATATCTGCCAAAATAGATAACTACTCAAAAACTATGTACGTACGAAAACTGTTATTATTTGTCTGGGCATGGTGTCTGTCGCTTTCTATGGAGGCGAAGGATATCTATGTGTCCACATCGTTCCATGAGCCCGCCACCGAGGGCTTGCGTTTCATATACAGTTATGATGGTGTGAGGTGGGACTCCATCCAAGGGG
>JAEEGI010029019.1_pt1 | contig 10488 bp, 4 predicted proteins | sample 8958751 | NCBI WGS metagenome assembly JAEEGI01 (sample SAMN16246545, study PRJNA631951) | gut metagenome | biome: gut microbiome; feature: rumen; material: KS-attached | host: Bos | place: Iran: Karaj | collected 2018-10 | reverse complement strand
CCGAATGCCACATGGTTGGCCAATCCCGGCGAGAGCATCTACAAGCTGAGCGCCTTCAAGGAGAATGAGGGCGAGGGTATGATGTGGCTCTGGACCAAGGACACACGCAACATCTCCATCACCGGCCAGGGCACCATCGACGGCAATGGCATCAGCTTCATGGGTGAAGAACTGCTCGACAGTTACGAACTCAAGCCCGTTGACAAGTTCGATCCACGTCCGCACGTACTCACCCTTATTGGCGTCGAGAAGCTGCAAATTCGCGACGTCACCATCCGCAACGGTGCCTATTGGACCGTACACCTCATCGGCTGCTACGATGCCTCGATCATCGGCATCTCGTTGCTCAACAACCTCAAGATACGCAATGGCGATGGCATCGACATCGACCACTCCAAGAAGGTGCGTATTGCCGACTGCTACATCACTTCGGGCGACGACTGTATCTGTCTCAAGAACCGTCGCGAATGGGAGGAATATGGTCCCTGCAAGGACATCGTTGTCACCAACTGCGTCATGACGGGTCGCTCCTGTGCCATCAAGATCGGTTCGGAGAACATGGACAGCATCAGCGACGTGCTCATCCAGAACTGCGTCATCAAGGCGTCGAACCGTGGCATCGGCATCCAGAACCGCGACGAGGGCACCGTGACCAACGTCGTCTTCGACAACCTCATCGTCGAGGGCTACTATTTCAGCGACGTCTGGTGGGGCAAGGCCGAGCCTATCTATGTCACCTCCTACCCCCGTGCATCAAGCAATCACAAGGACGGCAACTGGCGCTTCCCCAAGGGCAAGACCGAAGGTTCATGCGGCGAAGTGGCTGACATCTGGTTCCGCAATGTGGTCTGCACCTCCGAGAACGGTTCGTTCATCGGTGGCGATGTGCCTGGCAAGGTTCACGACATCCACATCGTCGATAGCCAGTTCACCTTGGGTAAGGTGACCGATTATCCCGGTGGACAATACGACAAGCGCCCCTGTCAAGGCGAGGGCTTCGTCAATGGTCCCACCTACGTCTTCTATGTCGATACTGCCTCTAACATCGATATCCGCAACTGCACCGTCAAGCAGGGCACCGTGCCCATCAACAACTATGGCGGCATCCAGAAGTTTGTCAATGTGAAATAATAGTATAGATGCTGCCAAGTCTTCATTTTGATAGAAACGAAAAACGAAAACAAAAACGAGTTATTACGTATAGAAGGAGGTGAAAATGGCAGACAACCTCGGCCCAATGGCCTGGTTGTTTCTGCCAGAAAATGAGCAGGTTCAATACCTGCAAAAAATTGCGCAGAAAATCCATTCGGCCCGCAAACAATACTCAGGGTATGCTCTTTCACGTTCGACCCGAAGGATTTTCTGCACGAAGTGCAATTTTCTGCTGCCATTGGGGCAGCATATTTTCCGGCAGCAGAGACAGGGCTATTGAGCCCGCTGTCTCCTGCCATTTTCACAAGAATAAAGCTCTTAGAAAGGTTTCTTCAATCGTATTTGTTAAATAGAAGCGACCTCAAATAAAACTCATAGTGATGAACAGAACCTTCACAAAAAACATCTTCAGCGTACTTGCATTAGCCTTGCTGCCCGTCCTGTCATCATGCCGAGCCAAGGCACCAAAGGTCGAGATTGAGCACAAGTATCCCGTAACTCTCACCGAAGCTGAGCTCCTCGCGCAGCCCAACCTCTTGGGCGGCATCTATGCCGCATATCCAGGCGCGCCCAAAGATAGCCTAACCCCCGCTCCCGCAGGCTACGAAGCCTTCTACGTGAGCAACTATAACCGCCACGGCTCGCGTTACCAGCCTAACGACAGTCGTTATGTCAACACGCTGAAGCGGCTTCAGGACGGACATCAACGTGGAGTACTTACCGAATATGGCGAATCGCTCATCCCTCGCATCCAGTTGCTCTGCGATTCTTGCTTAGGGCATGGAGGTCAACTCAGTTCGGTGGGCGTGGAACAACTCGTCGGCATCGGTGCACGTATGGGACGCAACTTCCGCGAAGTCTTTGCCCAAACGATGCCCGGCAACAAGGAGCGTCGCAAGTTCGTCAGCGCACGCAGCAGCGTCGTGCCGCGTTGTGGAGCCTCGATGCGTGCCTTTTGTGCAGGTTTGGAATCGACTTACTTCGATTGCTTCCCCGTCCTAGAGCCCAATGCCGTGGTCAAGACCGACAGCGCTGATATGGCCTACATTGCTTTTGACAGTCCCGAGATGAAGGCGCTCAGCAGCAAGGAGGCGTCCTGGCAGCAGGACTATGCACGCTTCAAGGTGGAAAATGTCAATTGCGACCGTTTCATCCAGGCAATCTTCAAGGATGCCTCAGGCGTCGATACGTTGAATATGGTCATCGACCTCTATTGGCTTGTCGTGGGTATGCAGGATGTCGATGTGCCAGGGTGCGACCTGAGCGACGTCTTTACGCCTGAGGAACTGCTCCAGTGTTACCAGTGCGTCAACTACCGCATGTATATCTGCAACGCCAACTGTCCGCGCAGTAATAACATTCCCGCTCAAAGTGCCTCTACCCTATTGAAGAATATCATCGAGAGCGCCGATGCAGCCATCGCCACCGATACCATTGCTGCACATCTTCGTTTCGGACACGACAGCAATCTCCTGCGTCTCCTTGCTGCCATGCATATTCACAATGCGGTCAACAGCGAAAGCGATCCTTCGAAGTATTGGCAAGCGTGGCAGGAATATACCCTCTCCCCGATGGCTGCCAATGTGCAACTCATCTTCTATCGCCCAATAAGCACTCCGTTATCACCGTCTCCCGATTCCATACTTGTACGTATTCTATTGAACGAACACGAGACCTTGCTCGATGCCGACCTCAAGCCCACCGATGGCTGCTTCTATCGTTGGTCGGACCTTCGCTCCTTCTGGTCCAAACAGATTGTGGATAATGGAGCAGATGGTATCGGAACGGAGAACATTCAGTAACCCTCCACCATCGTAATCTCTTCCTTTTGCTATCATAAATTGCAATTGGAATTAACAAATCCGCAAAAATGCACGACGCATCGTGCATTTTTTGGCAAAAACTGCACGGTCAATCGTGCAGTTTTTCTATTTTTTCGTTATCTTTGCAAAAAAATAAAAACAAATGGAGACGCTTATTAATGACTATCGAGCGCTGCTCGACCGAGTTGACACCACCTTTGTCCGCTATTTGCATGATAAGATCAATTGGAACTCTCGTCTGATCGCCATACTTGGGGCAAGAGGTGTGGGCAAGACCACGCTCCTGCTACAACACATCAAAATGTTTGACCAGCCAGAACTGTCTCTATATGTACTGGCTGATGACTTTTATTTTTCCAATCACAGGCTATATGAGTTGGCACAACGTTTTTACCAGCAGGGCGGCAAGCGGCTTTATATCGATGAGATACACAAGTACAGGAACTGGTCTGTAGAAATAAAGAATATCTACGACAAGCTACCTGACTTGCAAGTTGTCTATACAGGTTCTTCCATTCTGGAATTGGAGCAAGGAGGTGCTGATTTGAGCCGACGCAAAGTAGAATACCATTTGCATGGTTTATCTTTGCGTGAATACATCAACATCGCAAATGGTCTTAACTTGCAGCCTTATAGTTTGGAGGAAGTTCTTGCTGGAGCAGTGAGCATACCAATGGACAAAATCAGGCCATTACAGCAAATCTCTGCTTACCTGCGAGAAGGCTATTATCCCTATTTTCGCGAGGATGACTATCTGCTAAGATTGAATGGCGTGCTGAAGCAAGTGGTAGAATATGATATTCCTCAGTTCAGCGATATGAACGTTGCCTCTCGTCAAAAGCTCAAGAAGCTATTGTATATGTTGGCACAAAGTGTCCCTTTTAAGCCCAATTATTCAAAGTTAGAACGTGACTTGGAAATAAGTCGAAATGCTCTTCCAGGCTATATGCATCTGCTTGAAAAAGCAGAACTAATCAGCCTATTGCCCGAGAGAAGTGAGGGAATCAAACTCTTGGAGAAGACTGAGAAAGTGTACCTTCAAAATCCAAATATCGCATACGCACTCTCACAGAATGTGCCCGATGTAGGAACCTTACGCGAAAGCATCTTCTTTGCCTGGACAAGAGTTGTCAGTCGCGTTACTTCATCTCCCATATCGGATTTCGAAATCGATGGTTTGACCTTCGAAGTCGGTGGCAAGAACAAGGGGCGACGTCAACTTTCAGATGTTGATTATGAAAAAGCGTATGTGGTAAGAGACGATGTGGAATATGCGGCCATGCACACAATTCCTCTCTGGATGTTCGGTTTCCTGTACTAAAAGGTCACTATGTCAAACCAAAACTGTCTCCATTTGTATGTACGTTCATACTAGAAGAACAGCGCAATGCCTCTAGTGCATATCAAGGTCCAAGGATCTCTCGTATAACGAGAAGGTTTTGGAAGAGATAAGGAAAGAAAAAATACATTAAGAAAAAAATACCATAAAATGATTACGAAAGACAGTTTAGCGGCACTCTTATTGCATCCAGATTTCGGCTTTACAAAAAGCGATAACATTTATAGAAGGGAGTATCCACAGGGTGCGAGTATTGAGGTGAACTTCAAAACTCAAAAGATTACGTATGCACCTATCGATTCTCTTTTCAAGGAAGGCGAATACCCTTCGAAAGACAAACCAGCAAAGGGCTTTGTAATTCATAGGGATACGACGTTGAACTTTAGTGCGAATGAGAATTTCGTCTGTTTGGTTTGTGTTCATCTATTGCTGAATAAAGGATACGAACCTAAGCACATCGTTATAGAACCCGCTTTCAAAGTAGCACATGGAACAAAACCAGCTTATGGCGACATTCTTGTATTTGATAAAGAATACAATCCACTTGTTTTGATAGAAAACAAAACTTATGGAACAGAGTTTAGTAAAGAATGGAACTTGATGCAGAAAAACGGAGGACAACTTTTTGATTATCTTGGAGAGATTGTAAAGACAATGAAACTCTGTCAGAATCTTGTTCTATTTGCAGCAGATTTCGAAGAGAATAGAATTGTACCCAAAAGCTATATCATAACACTTAAAGATAACGAAAAACGTATTGCTGAACTTGATAATCCCCAAACGTTTGCCAATGCCCAAGGGAAATATTTTGATGTTTGGAATCAAACATACGGAAAATCTTTCGAAACAAAAGGCCTTTTCGAAGATGATATTGCGGCCTATTCTGTTGGCAAACTTAAATATACGATCAATGATTTGAAAGGGTTGTCTCATGCGGAGATTCGCCCCATATACCATGAGTTTGCAACGATTTTGAGGAATCATGCTATCACTGATTTCGAGCATTCGTTTTACATCCTCATAGACCTATTCCTATGCAAGATTACCGACGAGCTCAATAATCCCGAAGACCTGCAGTTTTATTACAAGGGAATTTCCCGCGATACCCCTAAGGAATACTGTAATCGCTTGTTGAAACTCTACCAATTGGGAAAGCAACAACTCTTTAATGTGGAGGTTGTGAATAAAGATGAAGAGGACATCAAACAAATCTTTGAAGATACCAATCGTTCTCTGAAAAATGGACTTTTTGCTGGTATCAAAGAACTTTTTGAGGAAATGAAGTTCTACAACATCAAGAAGTTCAACTTCATTGATGTGGAAAATCGGGAAGAGTTTGAAATGAACTTTCAGATTCTGATCAAGATAGCGGCTCTCATACAGGACATCAACCTGAGTTCAAGCGAAACAAATCATTTCTTCGGTGACCTGTTCGAAGGTCTTCTTTCCAAAAACGTACACCAGACGGAAGGGCAATTCTTTACACCGCTTCCAATAGTCAACTTTATCATCAACTCTTTGCCACAGTTCCCTAATACTGACAAAATGAAGGTGTTGGATTATGCTTGTGGAGCTGGCCATTTCCTGACCGAGTTCGTAAAGCATTACCCCAAGGCTAAGATATACGGAATTGAGAAAAGTCAAACGCTGAGCCAAGTTGCGAAAATTGCCACAATCATCAATGGCTGTCAAGATTCCCGCATCGTTTTTAAGGACTCGTTGAGCCATATCAACACGATGGATGTACGCTACCAAGGGTTTAACAAAGAATCGTTCGACTGTATTATTGCCAACCCGCCCTATAGCGTGAAAGGGTTCTTGAACACGATGGAGCAAAAGGACCGCGACCAGTTTGAACTTGCCAAGTCTGTGGAGGAGAAAGCGTATGCCACGAACAGATCCATTGAATGTTTCTTTGTAGAACGTGCGCAGCATTTTCTTAAGAAAGACGGCCTGATGGGCATCGTCCTTCCCAGTTCACTGTTGAGCAATGAAAACATTTACACCAAAACCCGTGAAATCATTTTCGCGAACTTCAACATTCTGGCAATCGCTGTGATGAACAGTCGCACGTTTGGTTCAACAGGAACAAACACCGTTATACTTTTCGCTCAAAAAGTAAAGAAAAACTCGAAAGGACTTCTTCACACCTTCATGGAAAAGAAGGATTACAACCAATATACAACCAGCAGCGCAATTGATTCCTATATCCAGAAACAGGGCTATCCCAAAGATGAGTATTTCGCGTTTATGCAGGATGATGTTCTTGGAGAGAACCTTAAAGACACAGAGGTTTTCAAGGACTATGCCTCTAACTTCAAGAAGAGCAGCATAAGCAAAAGCCTCCAAAAAGAATGGTTCGCAAAATCCAGTTACTATCGGGAAGGTCCAAAGGAAAACTCGAAGGAATACAAGAAACAGTTTGCTCTATTCTTGTCGAGTAATGACTACAAGCAATTAGAAGAAGCTGAATATAGAAGACAATTCGTAGCCTTTGCAAAAGACATTGAGTGCAAAAAGCTGAATGTCTATATTCAGACGGAAAACAATATCGTTGCTATTTTGCAGTCTCCACCCGAAAAGGTCGGCAACAAGAGTAACAAGGCAGAAGTAGTCAAATTCTTGGGTTATGACTGGAGCAATCGCAAGGGCGATGAAGGTATCAAGTACCTGACAAGTAAAGTTCAGGAAACCGAAACTTTGGATGACGATGATGATAAAGATACCGAAATCGTTCAGGCCATCAATTCCATCAAATACATTGAAACGCCACTGTATAATCCTGCTGATGACAATGACGTTTCGAAATTCTCATACGCATTGAGGAAGCATATAACAGACAGTTGCAACAAGTTTTCTTTTGGAACAACAAAAGTCAATAGTGATACTCCTTTTGCAGGGGAGATGGATTCTCTTTTGCAATTTACTCGACTCACCAATCTGATAGATTTCGGCAAAACGGCCTTTAGTCTTTCGATAAAGACGAGCGTTGAAAAGAAAGTTGAAGAAGTGAGCTATAAAAAAGGAATCACAGTCGATGTTTTAGGGAATATATGTGAAATACAAAAAGGGACAGCAATCACTTCTTCTGAGATAGAGGAAGGTGAATATAAGGTGGTTGCTGGGGGTGTGGATTATGCATATATGCATAATCAGTACAATCGTCAGGAAAACGTAATTACAGTATCTGCTTCTGGCGCTAATGCTGGATACGTAAACTTTTGGAAGGAAAAGATATTCGCATCTGATTGCACGACGCTTATTGGAAAGAGTTTTGAAGAGACTTGTTTTATCTATTACTTTTTAAAGGCGAATCAAGCTATGTTATTTGATCTGCAAAAAGGTGCTGCGCAACCCCATGTGTATGCAAATGATCTGAAGCAGGTCAAAATTCCTCTTCCTTCAAACACCTTGCGGCAAAAGATTGTGGCCGAATGTCATAAGATCGATGCAGAAGCGCATAAGGCAAAAGAAAAAATTGCTGAGCTGAAAGAAGACATTAACGAGATTGTAGCTGGCATAAAAGGCAAAAGGGTTAAACTTGGTACTATTGCGCAGTTCAAGAATGGTCTAAACTATAAAGAAACGCCTGTTGGTGATACTGTTAGTATTGTTGGCGTAGCAGACTTCAAAGACAACAAGTCACCAAATTGGGACGAAGTCAAGACCATAACCATCAGAGAGAATGTTGACGACTCTTACCTTTTGCACAGGAATGATCTTGTGACTGTAAGGTCTAATGGTTCAAGAGAGTTAGTTGGACGCTTTATGCTTATTGATAAGGAACCCGAAGAGCGAACTACTTTTTCCGGTTTCTCAATAAGAGTACGCACTGTGTCCGACGAAGTGGATAGCGAGTTCCTTTATTACCTACTGTCTTCCACAAATGTCAGACAACGCCTTACAACGGGAAGTAATGGCGCCAATATTAAGAGCCTCAACCAGGATTTGTTATCAAATCTTGAAATACAGCTTCCCCCATTATCAGAGCAAAAGATAGTTATTGATAAAATTGGAGCTATTGAAAGCGAGATAGCATCCCTCAAGATAATTTGTGACGAAGCCCCAGCTCGCAAAAAGGCTGTTCTGTATCGAGAACTTATAGAAAATAGCGAACAGGCAGTAGAAGTCAATCCCTCTGAAAATGAAACAGAGCCAGAAAAATCTAAGATTATTGTTCTTTCAGAATATCGTGAGGGTTGTGTTCCTTTGTACTCTCTCCGTGCCGCCTGTGGATACTTCGAGGATGGAGAAGTGCCAGAAGAGGAAGGCTGGATAGATGCATCGGGCAATGGATTTACGCCTGACCCCAAGCGATACTTTGCTGTTCATGCCAAGGGAGACTCAATGCTGCCCAAAATCAAGGACGGCGACATCTGCGTATTCGAGTGGTACAAGGCTGGTAGTCGTAATGGTGAAATTGTGCTTACAGAGTGCAGCGAAAAAGACCTTGATTATGGTGGCATGTACACTATCAAAAAGTATCAAAGCGAAAAGTTGGTTACGGAAGAAGGCTGGCAGCATACGAAAGTGGAGCTGGTTCCGCTAAACAAGGACTTTAAAACGATAGAACTTGATGACGAGTCAAACTTTAGAACCATCGGTGTACTGAAGTGTGTATTATAACATTACACCCTAGAAAACAGCACTCTGTTTAGTCGGTCGGAATAGATTACGAATTACAATATTGCAACATGACCATTTTTGGCTAAGAAAGGTTATTCTTCGTTAGGAGGATGACCTTTTTTGGCCAAGATTGGTTATGCGGAGGTTGAAGAATGACCAAAGTTGGCCAGGATTGGTTATGCGGAGGTTGGAGAATGACCAATCTTGGCCGAGATTGGGTATGCCGCGATTGAAGGATGACCAATCTTGGCCAAGATTGGGTATGCCGAGGTTGAAGAATAACCAATCTTGGCCGAAAATGGTTATGGAGCGATAGGATAAAGCACTATGACGGCCAACAGAGTGCTTGCTTCGATTGGAGAATGACCAATCCTAGCCGAGAATGGTTATACTGTGATTGGAGAATAACCAAAGTTGGCCAAGATTGGTCATACTTTGATGTGACTATAACCAATCTTGGCCAAGAATGGTTATGGTGCCGTTGGGGATGGATCATTCCTCTTTCGGAGCGGGTTTGTCGTTGCGGGAGCGGAGTTTCTCGGCATTCTCGATGATGCTCTTGCGCTGGTGCGTCTCCTAGTTGAAACGATAGTTGCCATTGCGGAGGACGGAGCCGTTGCGATAGGCATACGGGGTGGTGCCGAAACGCGCGTGGATGGCGGCGATGAGGTTCTTTACTCGTCGAAATCCGCAGCGACGTGCCACTTCCTCGACTGAGAGGTTCTCGTCGTCGAGCAGGTCGATGGCCTGGCGCATACGCCACTGCATGATGAACTCCTTGAGGCTGACGCCCACGAACAACTTCATCGTCTCGTTCAGGAAACGCTGATCGACGTTCAGGTAGAAGGCGACTTGCTGTGCGGAATGACTGTTTACTCGCTTGACGTAATCGACGACGGCATCGACGGCAATCTGTCCGGTAGGAGCCCCTGCTGTGTTCCAGAGCTCCTCAACTGTGGTGATTTGTTTGATGAAAATCATACTTTTTTGTTTTTAAAGGGTTAATAATTTTGGTTGGTTGTTTATCAATAAACTCACTCTCAAGATGCTACGCTCTACAAATTCTCTTGGAAATAGTTTTAGTGGGGCTTAGCCTACCCCGCCCCCCTTTGAGGGGGGGGGTAGGGGGGCTATAAGCCCCGACTATTTCCTCCAGGAGAATTTGTCTCGCTTCCCACCTTTCATCGACTTCCTCTCTTCTTTTTACACACACACTCTCTCTTTTTTCGTATTCCCATTCTTTAAACTCTCTCCCTTCTAGACCCTTCGTTTATTTATAGGATGACAAAGTGGACCCGAGGACAATTAACAATTAACAATGATTGCTTGTCGAGTTTTTGTCGCGTCTTCTAATCATAGAGGGCGTGGAGATCGGTCTGGCTCAGGACCTCGCCATGACGGAGGACGAGGTTTTGAGTCAGACGGCGACGATGGGCATAGAGGATGTGCTGGAAACGGTGGCGCCAGTCCCACGAGAGGAGCTGATAGTCGTTGCAGCGGCGAGTGAAGCCGAAGAAACCGATGCGGATGACCTTGCCGACTGAGTCG
>JAEEGI010029017.1_pt1 | contig 10489 bp, 8 predicted proteins | sample 8958751 | NCBI WGS metagenome assembly JAEEGI01 (sample SAMN16246545, study PRJNA631951) | gut metagenome | biome: gut microbiome; feature: rumen; material: KS-attached | host: Bos | place: Iran: Karaj | collected 2018-10 | reverse complement strand
GCTTTGAGCCTGCTCTTTTTTTGCCTATAAATCGGGCTTTTTGCTATTCGCTTTTGTTTGTCGGGACTTGTTGCATACACGATTTCACACGGTTTATCTCAATTGACCACAGTTTACTGCACAAACCGCAGACTCTTTGCAACGGGGAAAGGGATTATTACTCGGCTTTTTTGAGAGCTGTCTGAATCATAATCTACAATAGTAGAAATCTAAAGGGATTATTATTCACAGTGAATGCAGGAGTGCTACCCCGAAGTGTTAAGTCACTTCGGGATGTTTTTTTATGCCTCGTTGAAATATTTGAGCAGATATTCGACAACCGCGCCGAACATCGGATGATCGTGACTGTCATCACCGTTCCAATTTTCCCACAGCGTAGTCGCCGAGTTCACCATCATATTGTAAAAAGTGTATTTCTTTTTGCTTGTCAGTAATTGCTTTGCAAGCGCCTTGTGACCGTTTTCACAGAGGACGGAAATCAAAATATATGTTCCGAAAATACCGCTGTCAAATTCGCCGAGAGACGCATATTTTTTTACAATAGCATTGAGTGTTCTTTTGTCTCCGAGTCCAAGATCAAAGCCGAAAGCATCCGATGCTTCAAGCGAATTACAAAACGTGCCCGTACTCTCATCATAAAATGATTTCATAAAAGAAGAGGTTACGCTTTTCTTTTTATCGTTCAGTTTTGCGGTATCTTTTCCGAGCAGAAGCGAAATTTCAATTACGCGGTCAATTGCCTTGATGTAAAAATATGTGTTCACAAATTCCTCGGGTATCAGGTTCCGGTTTTCGGGTGAACACCAGTCGCCCAGACACCAGCCGCCCTCTTCTTCCCTTACAACAAGACCGTTTTCGCTTCGGCTTTCCATATAGTCAAGATAGGCGAGCATATTTTCGTAGTACTTTTCAAGCACTGACTTATCGCCGTAGTGCTTATAATGATTATACGGCACAAAGACTATTGCGCCGCCCCAACCTCCCGGACCGCCGCCTCCTCCGTAAAACGGAGCAGTATGCTGAACATGACCGTTATGAATATCCTGTGAATCAGCAATATCCTGCATCCATTTGCGGTAAAAACTGTCAGCTTCAAAGCAGTCCATAACTGCGTTTGAGGTCAGTTGTCCGTCACCTGTATAACCGAGTCTTTCACGGTGGGGACAGTCCGAGGGAATACTGCAATGGCTGTTATTAAGCTGTGTTCTGATAAAGCTGTCATATATCCATTGAAGCACGGGTTCGCTTGATTTGAATTCGGTTTTAACCTTCAGGTCGGTGTGTATTACATAAAACTTATTTACCTGCGCATTTCCGCTTACGTCAAAAAATCTGCAGGCGTGCCAGGTGAAATGCTGATGAGCATTTTTTGCTTTGCCGTCATAGATATATTCTTCTTGCTGAACCCTATCATTTCCGCCGGTTGAATCAAAACTGAGCATGCCGTCATCATAAAGCTCTTCGGCGAATCTTAAAGATATTACCTCGTCGATTTTAGTTCCGTTAAACTCAACAAGAGGATAACCCGACAGATTTTCACCCAGGTCATAAATTGCATAATTGTCTTGTTTTAATATGATTTTAGGCGTTACAGTCCGTATTATTTTATCTTCGGGGCAGGTCTGGCGAGTTAATAAAGATTTCGGAGGTTCACAGGTGTCTGCATTCTTCCATTCGTCCGGCTGAAGCTCCAAATCCGAAAAATCATATCCGCCTATTCTCAAATCCTGCTTTTCACCGAAATATATGTTCTGCCTTGTGATAAATGATTTCTTCCAGCGAACTGTTTTGTCGCTTTTTGATATACTGTTTTCGCCCTGCATTATATTAAAGCAAAGCGTCAGCTTTCCGTAAGGTTTGACGCCTTCGTTTTTGCTTTCGTGCTGACAGAACCAGCCGCCGCCTATATGAACGGTAAGAGTGTTTTTTCCAACCTTAATAAACGGAGTAACGTCAATTTGTTCATACAGTATTCGGTAAGTCATTGTATCATAAATAGGGTAGTTCATACTTGCCGTATCAAGTGGCAGATAATTTGTCCACGCAGGTGCAAAAAGTCTGTCCGAAACGCTTTTGCCGTTTATATACAGCTCGCAGAAACCGAGCCCGGTAACTCTCAGCACAGTATGTGTAAGCTCATTTACGGTAAAGTCTTTTCTCGCAATAACCGCCTCAGTTTCATCCGCAAATGTCAGCCATTCGGCATTTTTAAAGACAGAACCATGCGACTGTTTATTCGGCATTTACTCACCGCCTTTTGAATACTGTTTTTATTATTCTATTCTAACACAAAAGCGTATTTCTTTCAACGGAATAGTAATCAGAAATAAGGCATTAAGATAAATCCTGTATCAGAAGCTGATCAGGCCGGGCGAGGTATCCTGAAGAAATTGTACCCGACGAACAGAAGTGAGTAATAAATCGCAGCAAAAAGAATTAATTAAATGTTGAAAAGTTTCTGTCAACAAAGCTGAGAGAAAAGCCGGCGGAAGCGTATGATGTTTACGAGGTTGCGGTTGAAGACGCGTAGAATTCGTGATATACTGATCTAAACAATTGGATTCAGTGAGGTGTGGTAATTGAAAAAAACAATATCTTTTGTTCTGATACTTGCCGTGCTTTTATTAGTGTGTATAGTAATTACATTCAAAGGCGTGAATAAAATGAGGCTTCCTTCGCCTGCACCGCTTAATGATAAATCCGTTCCTTCCGAGGGAATACCTGCCGTTGATCCTTCTCAGGAAGTTTTGCAGGCGGAAACCTGGCGCGCCTTTGAGCTGATATTTGAAAGCGAAAAAACATATTCCGATCCTTTTTCGGATGCAGTTCTTGACCTGGTTCTGACAGACGGTAATATTCAGTTTACAATTCCGGGCTTTTGGGATGGCGAAAATATTTGGAAGGTCCGTGTTACCTGCCCGACCGCCGGAAGGTGGTATTACAAAACTGTTTGTTCCGATCCGGAAAACAGTGATCTGAACGGGAAAACAGGCACCGTGGAATGCGCTGCATATTCCGGCAGTCTTGAAGTATATAAGCACGGTTTCGTAACAACACGTGAGGGCAAAAAATACTTCACCTATGAGGACGGCACGCCGTTCTTTTATCTCGGCGATACGCACTGGGGACTTGGTGACGAAACACCCGATATGGTGCATGAGATTGCTGAAAGAAGAATAAATCAGGGCTTCACCGTATGGCAGAGCGAGTCGATAGGCGAACAGTTTGATCTGACGGACGGAGTGACACAGGCGGATATTCAGGGCTTTCAAAACTATGATGAAAAATTCCGCATTATAGCAGATTACGGTCTTACACATGCGAACGCTCAGTTTTTTTACCCCGCCTCAATGGAAAAGCTTATAGAAAATCACGGCGGATATTCGGATAAAACAGTTGCAGGCACTGTTGACGGTAAAGAAACCGCCGTAAAAGAACTTTCGGAAGATGCAAAGGTGTATCTTGAAAAGCTTAGCAGATACTGGGTTGCCCGTTACGGCGCTTACCCTGTTATGTGGACGCTCGGTCAGGAAGTTGACAACGACTATTATTGGGACAGAGGCGACCATCCGAACTGGAATGCCCTAAATAACCCTTATAAGCTTGTCGCGGAGTATATAGAGAAATACGATATGTATTCTCATCCGCTTACGGCGCATCAGGAATATGCCGATATGACCGCTGCATACGGCAACGGTAACGGCAGAAGTGAGAAACTGACCGTTTATCACGGCATAGCGTCCGCCTCAGCTTTCCGTGATGTTACCGCTCATAATTTTTATGCCGCGCAGTGGTCGCCGTCTCTCTCATACAACGGCGGCTTCGATGTCGCAAAAGACTACTGGTATAATTCGCAGGGAAAGCCGTCAATCAACTATGAGGGCCGCTACTGCGGGCTGTGGACAAAGGATTTCGGCGCAAGAGCTCAAGGCTGGCTGGCTTATCTGAACGGAATGTTCGGTTACGGCTGGGGCGGTCAGGACACTTGGTGCTATACAAACCAATACGGTCTGAATGATGACAGCGACGACGGCGTTGACATCATCACCGCAGAAGAAAAACAAAAAGCTAACTGGAAGGACGCTCTTGAGTACCCAAGCTCCTATCAAATCTGTTATATGCGTTCATTCCTTGAGGACGGCAAGTGGTGGGAGCTTATTCCACGCTTTGACAAAAAAGCATATTTTCGGCCTGCGGATGGCTCTCTCGGAGTCTGCGCCGCAAATAAAGATTCTTCAGAAACTATTGTATATTTCTATTCATTTACCGATACGTCCGTTGCCGCGAAACCGAACACTACTGACGGATTGAAGGCCGGAACTGTAGGACATCTCAAACCGTTTGCAAATTACACATACCGGTGGTTTGACCCCGTAAACGGCGAATACGGTGAAAGCGGAACATTCAGAGCGTCGATATTCGGCAAATATTCTATTGCAGCCAAACCCTCAGAAACCGACTGGGCAATTAGAATTGAAAGAAAGGATAATAAGAAGAGCGTGAAAGATTTCCTTGAAGATCTGTTCAATAAAAAAGAAGAGCCCAAAGAAGGCCCTGCCGCGGCGATTATTCCTAATCAGGGTATCTGTGACCCGCACATTCATATTTTCAACGGGAAGGCCTATCTCTACGCAACGCATGACCGCGGACCCGGTCAGGAGATTTTCCGCATGGACGACTGGCGGATTTATTCCTCGGACGACCTGGTGAACTGGACGCTTGAAACAACAATTCATCCCGAAGACACGTTTCTCGGCAAATGCGAGGAATGCTATGCCCCCGACGCTGCAGAGCGTAACGGAAAGTATTATTTCTATTTTTCTCACCAGCAATATCAGACAGGAGTTATGGTCAGTGAAGCCGGACCCGCCGGTCCTTTTAAAGATGCGCTCGGTGAGCCGCTTCTGCCGCCGGGACTTGCCGATACTCCGTCTTATGACCCGACTGTATTTATTGATGACGACGGGAACAAAACGCCTTACATAATGTGGGGCTATACAATCGGCGGTAAGCATTATTACATTGCCCGGCTCAATGAAGATATGATTTCCCTTGCCGAAGAACCGAGAGCGGTTGAAATAATTAATGGGTGGGAGAATGATGCCTGCTGGATTTCAAAATTCAACGGCGTATATTACCTCAATTCACATGAAGGAGCGTATGCGACAAGCGACAGCATCTACGGGCCATATACATATCGCGGCAAAATTTGTAAGGACTGTTTTACCGACCACGGAACTTTTTTCAGTTTCAAAGGGCAGGATTACTTCGCCTACGCTGTGCCGGAAAACTATGAGCGTGATGAACCGCTTGACCGTTACTACCGCACAACCAAAATAGTTTATGCCCACCTGAAAGAGAACGGCGAAATTGTAACTGACGAATTCATAAAAGGCACCGGTGTCGCAAAATATGATGCGGGCTGGGAAGTAATCAAAGGCGAATGGTTCTTTGATAAGTCTGGCGAAGTTTACAAAAAAGAAAACGATGGCGGATTTGAAATGAGAGGTATTGGGAATGGCTCGTATCTTGTTTTCCCGAACATCAGCAATATGCCTGCGGATGCGATGATTAAGGTCCGCGTTGCAAAAAGCGGAGATACTCCCTGCACGATGGAAATCCGCAAAGAAGGACCGCACGGCGAGCTTCTCGGCAAATGCGAAATCGGAAACACGGGAGGCGCCGACAGCTTTAAGAACTTCGGTATTTCGCTCAATAACACGGCAGGCTCTCACGGTCTCTGCTTCGTTTTCCGCACAGAGTCGGGCGAAGAACTGCGATTTGAAGATTTTTGTTTTGAAAAAACAGAATGACAAATTCCGATTTGAATACCATAGTTGGAGTGATGATAATTGATAATTTGTCTAATGCTTGCATTATTACCGCCAACCGCAACCAACAACCAACCCAAAAACGAACAAAGCGCGGACGCTCTAAGCGACAGCTTCTGCAAGGTGCGCACTTCCGCACCAAAAACAGGATTGAACATTTAGTTCAATCCTGTTTTTTCTGTTGTATCTGGTTGTATTCAGTTGCATTTCCGCCGTCAATCCTGCGGATTGAACTTCCCCATATTTCATCCTATGTCAAACAATGTTTACAGTGTTTTCTACTTCGGTGCAGAAGTGCAGACTAGTCGCAACGTAATAAATCCATTCCGCTTCACTTTAAGCCACTATACTGTTTGATTTGCTTGGTGTAAGCACACATCCTATATGATGCATATTGCATCGTCAAGTTGATCTGTATCAATTATCTCTTCTCCGTACATGTTGATAAACATCTCAAGCTTGGCGTTCAGAAAAAGAAATATTCGATCTTTCATGTTTTCTTGTTTTTTTTGTATTTTTTAACCTTGCTACGTTCTTGAGATAGTGATGCCCAGATAATAAACGGGAGCAAAGCAAAACACATCACCGTTTTAACCTTATAATGATTATCTCCTATTTGGAATACAGCCAACAGTAATCCTAGAACAGATATCAACTGAATGTTTAGGTTTTTGAAAAATAAATACTTTGTATCTCTTTCAACTATCACTTCTGTTTCCACATCTTCAATGCCTAGTTTCCTTCTTATTGGAGCCGGAACACCAACTATAAGATCAAGATCTCTTTCACAAAACAAAATATTAGTCTGTTGCATAAACTCAAACGAATCGATTTTCATCGCTCTAGCTTCACAACGCTGATTTTTGTATTTTAAAAGAACTTTATCTGATTCTTCGATTCCCAACAAGGTCATACTATCTTCTGATAATCTTACAATGTCACGAGAATCATCAATTTCATATGGTCTAATTGCCGAAAGATTCATTTGACAATCTCCAACGAGAAAGTCGAGGACAGTGGAATTCTTTTTTTGTTTTGTTCTCAAATAAATGGGTACTAATTGGACAATACTATATTCATTGCTATCAAAAAAGGATTCAAATATCTCTGTAATTTCATTAGTTCTCTTTACTTTATCAATCAATATGGTATTATCTTTTTCATTTGCCAATGCCTGTCTGTCAACTAGATTTAAGTTTTTACGCTGACAATAGTTTAATCTAATTTGATCATCTTTCAAATCTGAAGTACCTTCAACACAAGAAAAATCACACATTATTGTAGCGCCTGTAAACAAATGTCGTACCATTAGAAAAGAGGGAGTGTCTTGGATCATTTCCTGATACAAGGCCTTACTTATGGAGATTTTATTATCTTTGATTTTTGATGCAAGCTGTTTTTTGGGACAACACAGTATTCTTTTTATGTTTAATAGAACAATTGTTTTATCGTCAAACTGATTAAATATTAAAGGTAATCTTATTTCCTTCTCATCATTAATTTCATGATTAATATGGATGGTACAATGGTAAAAGTTATATGTTGAGGGAATAAATATGATTACAGTTTGGTTATTGATAAAATTATTCTTTTCTGCAAACGCTTTACATATATCAATCGTATAATGTCTTAATGGTTGCCTTGTTGATTTGCTAGATTTTTGCATGAGATAAACTGCTTGTATTGAAGAAGCTTCATGTCTAACAAATGAAGCAAGCCGTTTGTTTTTTTCTTTATCTGATTTATCAAAAAAAACGAAACGATTACTTTTTATATTTTTCAGAAAAACGGGAACACAATTAATAGCATCAAAAAATTCTATAATAATTGGGATATCATATGATTCACTAAGTCTTAAGCTATATTCTTTAGTTGAGTTAGTTAATCGTTCCATTTGCCCCTCCGAGTTTCTAACAGTGTAAGCCTTTCATCGTACTTTTAATATGATTTGAAAAACATTTTGCAATATCAATTTGAGTTGTTGCATATAACATTTTGCAACCCACAACATCTTCTATTTCATTAAATATTAATCTGCCTCTATCAATCAGAAAATCTATGCCTATAAAATCAGCATTAAAAGGCAAGGCCTTGATAATACTATACACAGTTTTTTCTTCATCCGAAGACAAGCAATATCTCTCTGCTTGTCCACCCAACGAATAATTACTCTTAAAACCATTGGAAGTTCGCAAAACAGCAGTAATTATGCTACTGTTCAAGACGTAAACTCTTAAATCTGTGCCCATTGTCTTGCAAGGTTTTTGGAAAAGATAGTCATTTGACGCTATTCTGCTTAATGATATTTTATAATCTTGATAGCTTTTTGTTAAAAAGACCTCTGTTCCACCGTGCCCAAATGACGATTTTAAGACACACGGAAAAAATAAACTATTCTCATTCATTATACCATAATTGAATCTCTTATCTCGGAATACTGAATTCATTATTGGTATGCCCGTTTTTGCAGCAATTGTATATGTGTACCTTTTGTCATTGCAATATCTAGAAACATCATATGAATTAAAAACTCGTGAGCCGCATTGCTCAAGAAAAAAACTTAATAGAGGAAAAATCGTACGAGAAATTGCAAAGTCTGGTGCATTTAAAGGTGAATGATCATATTTGAACCCATTTCGGTTTTCAAAAACTCCAAATTCCAATTTTTCGACAAGTATTAATTTCATTTCGCAAAAACGTGAACAATTGGCTAATAATTCATTTGCAAACCATTCATTCTTTTTGTATTGTTCATAGTCATAAATCAGCCATCCGGTCATAATTACTCCACTGTACTAATTACATATTTTAGAATCTCAAGACTCATATCTTTTCCTGTACAGTCAAAAGTACTTTTGAAATGAGGGTTTGAATTGACTTCACAAATGATCGGTTCATCATTAGGACCAAACATAACATCTACGCCGGCAAAATCAAGTTCTAGTGCTTCGCAGGATTTTATGGCCAAATTTTTCTGTTCACTACTTGCGACATACTTTTGCATTTTACCACCATTCGATATGTTTGATCTAAAATCGCCATTAACACTATATCTTAATATGGAAGAAACAACCTTATTTCCAACAACATTGATTCGAACATCTTTTCCCTTGCTAGTTTCAATATACTTTTGGAACAGAAACCCCTTGTGACCTATTTTGTCTATTACATAAATCATTTCTTCCTTATTGTTCACTAGGTAAACCTGTTGGCCAAACGAGCCATACAATTCTTTAATGATAATTGGGAAACCTAATTGACTACATATTTCGTCAGCAAATAACAAATTTGTATATCCTAGTCCTTCATATGTCAATGGAGCTATATAGGTTTCCGGTGTTAAAACATTTGATTGCTGTAGTTTCATAAATGTGTATCCTTTGTTATCACAGTTAAAAATAGCAGAAGAAGAGTTGAAAACCTTAAACCCACATATTTCAAACATTTTAGCTAACAACACGTCTTTATCCCAAAATAAAACAAAATCTGCATATTCGTTTTTAACGGAATCAAGATTGTGTTTTATTTCTCCAGTTCTCTTAATAGACAGATTAATGTTTAACTTTTTTGCTGAACAAATCAACATATCATATAGTTCCGAAAACTTACCGGCTCCAATAAAGTTGTTCACTATTAATAATCCGTTCAATGTTTAACCTCATTTAATTCTAATATAACTTCAACAAGCGCTTCTATAATATCATTTGCAGAATAGTCCTCATATTCTTCACAGACCAATCTTGAATTGATTTCAATTTGAATACATGGAATATCACAATTTTTAGATACATAGGCAGATACAGTAAAAGGAAACGAAGCGTCAAATGGATAATCTACTGTGATTCCTATAAACCTTTTTGAAAATTTTTCCTTAACTATTTCTAATATATCGGGGTATTGTATGGTATTATTACCAAATCCCGTTCCTAAATCTATGTTCTCTTCTCTCCATGGAGCTAATTGGTGAAGATCAATTAAAAACTTAATATTGTTCGCTTTTACATATTGACACAGTTTTTCTTTATAATCGCTTTTCTCGTCATAATTTGCATCATCTCCACAATTATAAGCTTTGTATATAATTGGGCAATTTGTTATGTCGTGAAGAATCTTAGTAATGACACCTGTTTGATATTCACCATACTTTATTCTTCCTTCTCTTGTTTGTTCGACACTATGAGGAGAAGAAACCATAACTTTTCCTTTTCCGTCTTCAATAAAAAAAGAAGCTCTTTTTTCTTTTGACAAGAAAAAATCCAAATAATCATCATATTTATACATAAGACACCTCATAACAAGCAAAGCGTGTCTGCTCGAGAATTATACCATTTATTTTATCATTGACGTTAATAATAGTCAATAGAAAAACGGTATAGATTAGTCTGTAGAAAAAAGCTATTTAAAGCTGGGTACGGGCTTCTGCCCGGTCTTTCGGCTCGCCGAAACAAGACGCCGTAAGGCGATGCTTGGACTCACGGTTAAGGGAGATTTTTCAGCATCTTATGGGACACTCGGACATAAAAGTAACGCTTGATACTTATGCAGATGTATTCGACAATTTCCAATCCGTAAGCGTAGAAAAAGCAGACAGTTATCTGAATCAGGTTGGCTTGGCAGTGTAGGTCAAGCTACCGAATACAATTTCACAAGACAAAGTT
>JAEEGI010029016.1_pt1 | contig 10489 bp, 8 predicted proteins | sample 8958751 | NCBI WGS metagenome assembly JAEEGI01 (sample SAMN16246545, study PRJNA631951) | gut metagenome | biome: gut microbiome; feature: rumen; material: KS-attached | host: Bos | place: Iran: Karaj | collected 2018-10 | reverse complement strand
CAATCCCATCTCGCCCATCAACTGCGGTGCCATTGCGATGGTAGGCGGTTTTGTGGTGGTGGCCATAGTGAGTATGCTCACCAAGCCCATGAACCATAACTACGTGGAGAATATCTGGAAGTGCTACGAATGACGTATAAATGATAGCAATAATAGGTGGCGGTGCTGCCGGGTTCTTTGCCGCTATTCGCGCATGTGAAGTGCATTCCGAGGCAGAAGTCGTCATTTACGAAAAAGGTAAGAATCCTCTTGCAAAGGTTGCGGTGACCGGTGGTGGTCGCTGCAACCTTACTAATTCATTTGCCGCCGTCAAGGACCAGAAGAATGTGTATCCGCGAGGCGACAAGCTGATGAAGCGCCTTTTTAAGACTTTCGACTATCGCGACACCTACGAGTGGTTCGAGAGCAGGGGAGTCCCTCTGGTCACTCAAGACGATGAATGCGTGTTTCCCCAGTCACAGTCGTCGCAGAGCATTATCGACTGTCTTCTGGAGGAATCTTCCCGCTTGGGAGTGAAGGTAAAGACCAACTATGCGCTTGCCGACATTACCCCTCAGGACGGTCAGTTGCTTCTGCATTTCGAGGGACACGCAGAACCCATTCTTGCCCAAAGAGTGGTCATCACTACCGGCGGTCATCCTCAACAATCATCGTTCGACTATCTGAAGCGTCTGGGCCATGAAATCGTTTCTCCCGTACCATCCCTTTTCACATTTAATATAAATGATTCGGCATTTCGGGACCTGATGGGGACGGTGGTGGCTAATGCCCAGATGTCGGTAGTGGGCGAGCGTATGCGTAGCGAAGGTCCGCTACTCATCACGCATTGGGGCATGAGCGGTCCGTGTGTGCTTCGCCTTTCGTCTTATGCTGCCCGTTGGGCCAGCGAGCGCAACTATCGTTTCCGCGTGGCCGTCAATTGGGTGGGCGAGAGTAATTGCAATTCGGTTGTCCAGTCGATAGAATCCCTTGCATCACAGCATACGGCCCGCCAACTCGACAATGTGCATCCTTTCGGACTTCCTTCGCGCTTGTGGTCTTACCTTTTGCAAAAGGCAGGTCTTCCGCCAGAGAAGCGATGGGGGGAATTGGGACGCAAGGGCATCAATCGCCTTATGGAAGTATTTACCAACGATGTCTATACCGTTGAGGGTAAAAGCCGTTGGCGCGATGAGTTTGTAACGTGCGGAGGCGTCTCGCTCGCTTCCATCAATTCCAACACACTTCAGAGCAAGTATGTCCCCGGTCTGTATTTTGCCGGAGAGGTAACCGATGTTGATGCCGTCACGGGAGGCTTCAATCTGCAGGCAGCCTGGACCATGGGGTATGTGGCAGGCGAGAATTGCGCCATAAGTTAAGTATTGGGCGAATCGTTTGGTATTTCGGTGTTTTTTATTAACTTTGCAGCCGAAATTTAAAAGATTATGGAATCAAACAGTTTTTATATCATCGCCCTGATAGTGATTGTCATCACCGTTATTCTGTTGAAGAAGGTGGTGAGCTGTCTCATCAAGTCGGTCGTCATGATTGTCGTACTTGCCATTTTGGCTTTCATCTATTACACGTATTTCATGACGTAAGCAGACTCAGGTCGTCTCTTCCTCGAATAGTTTGTTGAAAATCTTGCGCAGCTCGGCCGGCTGGGCAATCAGGCTGCGTATGGCGTTCAGTTTTTCTTCGTTAGGCGAATTGGGCATCCACAGGCGGATGTAGCCGTGGGCTGAATATTTCTCGTCCATGTGGGCCATGAATCGCTGCCAATGCTCTTCGGGAGTCTTCTCGGGATAGTGTGAAAGTCCGAACTGGATGGTGCGGCGAAACACGCTCATAGGTTCCAGGTCGCGGTCGGCCTCGGCTACTATCTTACCATAGATGTTGCGCGGAGTGTGGCTGGCCGAAGCCCGATGGTCCTCAACGGCTTCTTTCATAATCTTCATTTGCTCAGGCGAAAACCATCGCTTCAGCCGGGCATCAGCCATGAGAATCTTTCCGCTCGTCAGGTGATGGATGGCACGCGGACCTTCCAGTCCCAGGTCGTGATAGGCGGCAATAGCATAAGACATGTCGAGGTCGGCACCGGCCCTACGTGCGATGGTCAGCGAACGGCGTATCACTCCGGTAACATGTTCCATCGAATGGGCTTTGTCGAAGGCTGCATAGCGCGGCAGAATCTGCTGTTCTATGAATTCCATCAGGTCGAGGCTTACGTTGTTTTCCATATCTTTGTCTTGTTTATCGTCTGCAAATATAAGCATTAATCCCGAAGTTTGCAAATTTTACCGCTGAATCATTCTCGGGCAACGACATAAAAAGGGGACCGTACCATCGGATGTGGTACGGTCCCTTTCGATTATTCTGTTGTGGATTGTCTCTTTTAGAAGAAGAGGTAGCGGTTGTCAACCACCTTTGCGTTCTCATAGAGGTCGCGCATGTATTGGCTGATGTTCTGCAGGTTTTTCTGCTTAATGGCACGCTCAGCAGTCTTCTGGTCGAACTTCACGTCGCGTGACTTCTTGTCGATAACCTGGAAAATGTAGAGACCCTGGTTACCCTTGACAGGAGTGCTGACCTTTCCTTTACCTGTTGCGAATACAGCGCCGCTCAGAGCAGGCTCGCTGGCACCGGTCTCGGGAATGAATACGGGAGCGTCGAAGGTCACCTGCTTGATGGTGTCGATCTTGGCACCAAGCTTCTGGGCAGCTGCCAGGTCGGTAGCAGCCTTGGCCTTCTTCATCAGCACTTCAGCCTTCTTGTCGTTCATAACGTGACGCTGAACATAGTCCTTCACACTTGAGTTCTCGAGTGTCTGGAATCCTTTCTTGTTTACATTGGTCAGACCCACCACGAGCAGATGGTCGTTGTTGCCGCACTCATAGAGCGGAGACACATCGCCTTTCTTTGCATCGAACAGCCACTTCAGGGCATCGCGAGTAGCAGGAATGCTGGCAATATAGTGGTCGGCATTGCTCACGTTCTTACGCTCCATCACGGTGAAACCGTACTTCTGGGCGTTCTTCTCCATGGCCTCGATGGTCTGATTCTCGCTTACGAACTGAGAGAACTTGTTGTAAGCAGAGCTATAGGTTGACTTCGAGAAGTCGATGGGCTTCTTGATGACGGCTGCCAAATACTTGGTAGTCATGGCACGACGGTCGAGCACCTGAAGAATCATGTTTCCGCCAGCGAAAGCCAGGTTGGTGTAGTTGCCGGTAGGAGCGGTGTTCAAGATGTCAAGATACTTCTTGGTGTCCTTGTCCATTGTTGAAGCGTGCTGATACTGCTGACTGGTGAGCCAGATCTTTTCGCCGGGCTGGCCGTACTTCTTGGCGAGGGCCTCGAAATCGGCACCTGCTTGAAGGGCGTTGTAGATGCTGTCGGCTGTCTTGGCAGAAGAACCGTCGGCACCAGCAATCTGGATAGCACGATACTGGATAGAGTCGGGCAACTGCTGCTTAGAGATCAGACGGGTCACATTGTAAGTGTGGTCCTGAAGGTTTTCACCCACGGGAGTTGTTGAACCAACAGCCATTGAGTCGAGACGGTCCTGGATATCCTTGGGGAATGCATCCTTGGTCTGGGGGATGCCCAGATAGGTGATCAAGCTGTTAGACTTGCGGATAACCTCTGTGGGGTCTTCGGCGGCTGCCAGCTTGGTGCGCTCTTCGTTGACGAGCTTGAAGAGAGCGTTGCGGTCGGCATCAGAAGGAGTCACCTGGAAGTCAACGAACTTGATGTCGCGGGTCTCGTTCAGCTGCTCGAACTGCTGCTTCAGTTCGTCGTACTTGGCCTTCAGGTCAGCGTCGGTGATGTTCACTTCCTTGTCCTGAACAGAGCTGTAGGGGAATGAGGCAAGAAGAATGTCGCTTTCCTCGTTCTGGTTGCGGAAGGCCTGCTGGGCTGCAGCAGGGTTAGTAATCATACAACCGGCGAGCAGTTCCTGATACTTGCGCAGAAGCGTCTGCTTGCGGAGATTCTTCTCGATGAACTGCCAGTAGTTGTAGAGCTTGCCATACTGCTCGAGCACCTGGGTGTTGTTGAGTTCCTGAGCCTTCTTGTACTCGGCAAGGAACTTCTTCAGTGCGCTAGGATCGAAGCGACCAGTCTGCTGGTTGACGAACGGAGTCTGCATCAGCACGGGATCGGTGCCCTCGGTGAGCATGTTCTGGAGTTCCTGATCGGTAACGGCCAGACCAAGTTTCTTGGCTTCGTTCTCGATAACGGCCTCCTGGATGTAGTTCTGCCAGACCATATCCTTGAGCTGGTTCATTTCCTGGTCGGTGAAGTTGTCGCGTCCCTGCGACATCTTCATCACCTCGGTGTACTCGTCTACGAGTCTCTGATACTCTTGAACGTCAATTTTCTTTCCTAACACTTCGCCTACCTGCTGACGCTGCTGATTACGAGTTGATTCGCAAGAGCGGAAAGCTTCTTCGGCGATGAAAGCAAACAGGGCCAAGCCAATCACTGTTGCAAGGATGGGGCCCCAACTTCTAATTTTACCAATTGCTGCCATTTGTTTTTTTAATTATTTTATTATTTATTTTTTTCAGATTTTCCAATCAAGGTGCAAAATTACAAAAAAGATAACAATTAACCGCAACTTTCTTGCAAAAAGTTTAATTATTCATTGACTTTCAGCCTTACGAGTTCGATTTTGGTCATTGTATTCTTGATGATTTTGAATTCGAAGCGTCCGATTGTCACCACTTCGTTGAGTTTCGGGAAGCTCTGGTAGTAGTGCAGGATGAGTCCGCCGAGCGTCATATATTCCTCGCTTTCGGGCAGTTCCAGATTGAACATTTCGTTGATTTTGTCTATTTCGAGTCGTGCCGACAGCATGTATTCCCCATCGGGGAGTTGCTTGGCAATGTAGTTTGAAGAGTCATGCTCGTCTTCAATCTCTCCGAATATTTCCTCCACGATGTCTTCGAGTGACACGATACCGCTGGTTCCGCCGAATTCATCGATGACCACGGCCAGCGACTTCTTCTTCTGCAGGAACGTCTGCATCAGCTTTCGGGCAGTCATCGTCTCGGGCACGTAGGGCATTTTCTGGATGTTGTCGCGCCATTCCTTGGGAGCGCGGAACATCTCGGATGAGTGTATGTAGCCCGTAATATGGTCGATGTCATCGTGATAAACGATGATTTTCGACTTGCCGCTTTCCACGAAAACTGTCATCAATTCGTCCAACGAACAGTTGTCTTCCACAGCCCTTATCTCGGTTCTCGGAACCATGCAGTCGCGCACTTTGGTATCGGCAAAGTCGAGTGCGTTCTGGAAAATCTTCACCTCGTCCTCGATGTCTTCTTCGTTTTCAGCATTGTTGATGCTGGTCTGCACCAGATAGTCGAGGTCGACTTTGGTGAAGGCGTCGTCGGCATTTTCCTTTTCCAGCTTGATTCCGAAGATGCGTAGGAAAATGCGCGAGAGCCAGGTGCTGAAACGCGAGATGGGCCAGAGTACGACATAGCATAGGAAGGCCGGAATGGCAAAGATGGCCAACAGCCGGTTTGGATTGCTCTTGAACAAGGATTTCGGCAGGAACTCGCCCGTAAATAGGACGATAATCGTAGAAAGAATGGTGTCGGCAGGAACGGTAAATGCAGCGTCCATTCCCTTGAAAATCGTGTTGTCGAAGAGACTTGCTATCAATATGCCATATACCACCAGGGCAATGTTGTTGCCCACGAGCATGGTGCTCACGAAATTGTTGGGGTGGCTGTAGAACACTTCGAGCGCATGACTTGAGAGCGGCATCTTTTCCTTGTCCATCTCGGCACGCATCCGGTTGCTCGACACGAAAGCGATTTCCATGCCCGAAAAGAAGGCGGAAAAGACCATCGTGACCAGTATTCCGACTATAAGTGGTATGTCTACTTCTGACATCTGTCTATCTGCTGTTTTCTATAAATTATTCTGATAGGGGACTTTTCTTCTTCGGCGAAGTGGGCGAGCGCTTCATCGACTTCACGCTATCGGGTGCGCTAAGTATGGAATCGCCCTTGTTTGTGCCCATTCCATCGGTTCCCCTGACAAACGAACCCTTGGAATTGCTGACCGTGTAGTGGCTGAAATGCTCATCGCTCCGGAAGTAAGTACCCTGGATTTCACGCTCAGGACTGACGATTCTGGAGAACCGGTGGCTGTAGAGTTCGTGCCTGTTCTGGTCCCAGAATAGTTCTTCGCTGCTGAATCGGATGCCGTCGTTGGTCTTCACTCGCACGCGGCCCCTCAGTTCCCAAAGTTTCTTCTGGTCGAAATAGTAGGCGGTATCGGCCTGAATGTAGGCCTGAATATGAAACTTCTCGTCGAACTGTTCCAGGAAAAGTCCCTTGTCGAACGTCCATCGCGAAGGATTCTTAATGGTGTTCACATCCCATTTCTCGCTGACAATACGGTATTTAATGACACCCGAGTCGCTGATGAGCGTATTCACGCCATAGGTGGTCATCATGGAAACAGAGTCGCGGTCGTTGATAGCCGGAGCGGTATGCTCGATGGTTTCCTCACACGAATTGGTGAAAACGACAAACGGAGAGAACGAGAAAACCAGGAGTAACGTTCTCCCCAGCTTCCTCAGTCCTTTCGAAATATGCCGCCGACGGCCAGTTTCCTGCATGCTCATAGTTCTGTAACAGGTCATTCCACCTTCCACTTCTGGAACCAGCGTTCGTTGAATGTGATGCCGATGTTGATGCGGAATGAGTTCACGTCGATCATATTTGCCGAAGCCTGCTGGCTCACCCATTGGGCAGAAACGTTGAGGAAACTGCGGTTGTTGTGGGCATTGATGATGGGAATACCCAGTCCGGCGCTGACCGAAATCTCCTTAGGACCGTCCTTACCGTTTATTTTTAAATAAGGTGTAGTGTAGGAAGCACCAATCCGATAGCGCATGCGGCTCATGAACGAGCGTGCATTCTCGTTTTTGCAATATTCGCCGCCAAGCGTAATCTTATGCCGGTCGCTGAATGAATTGGGATTGAGCTCATACGATGAAACACCGTTATTGACGTAGTAATCGGGGAATCCAATCTCGCTCCAGCGCTGCATCTGATAGTCGGCGCCCACCTTCAGCATGTTGTTGTGGTTGTAGCAGATACCGCCGCCGATGGTCATCGGCAACGACAGACCGTCGTTTATCTTGTAGCTGATGGTATCGGTAACGCCTGTTGGCGAATTCACCGAGAGCACCTTGCACTCAGGGTCGGAGTTCAAACTCTGCTTAGGACTGAATGTGGCACCCACCGTCAGCTTGTCTTTCTTGTTCAGCGGAAGGGTATATTGAATACCGAAGTCAAGCTTATAGTAGTTCACGTCGGCCGTATAGTATTTGCTGATGGTATTGATATACGAGTCGCTATAGGCATTTGTGATGGCACGCTCGTAGTCGCCCCAGATGTACGACACATTGGCACCGATGGAAAGATTCTTCACAATCTCCCAACCTGCTCCGAGATAGATCTGGTGGAAACCGCCATTGCCTCTGAAAGTGTTGGTATAAGTCACAGATTTCAAATCGTTTACGTTGCCCGTGCTAGAGTATTTGTAACCGATGTTAGAGTAGGGGAGCAGACCGAAACTCACGCCCACGTGCCTGAATGCACGGAAGGCTGCCACCACATAGTCGAAGTTGGCGTTCTTGGTGTTGCGCTTCACGTTCCCTTCCTTGAAATTAGTGAACTGTCCGGTCATACCTGCATCGAACAGGAATGTCAGCGAGTCGATGGCCGAATAGGCTGCGGGGTTCTTGTGATTCACCTGATTGTGCTCACGGAAACCATAGCCGATGTTGTTCATACCGCGGCTGAAACCGCTTCCCTGATCGACCAGTTCGCCCAGTCCGTATTGAGAGTACGGTGAATTGGTGCCGCTATACGAGATGTTGTTGTCGCTGGCCGACTGTCCATTCGCCGTGAGTATAAGTGCTGCCAGAAGGGCAGTGCTACATATTCTTTTCATTATATTTTAATATTCTGTTTAATCCTCTGGGGACGATGAAATCGTCTGCAAAGATAGGAAATTTTTCTTTAAAACGCATACCCAAATGTACGCCGCCCGTTAAATAAACGTAAAGGTCGGGATATTTCTCCAAAAAACGCCGGATATACCCTTCTATTTCGTATTTCACGCCGCGGATAACGCCGCTTCGGATGGCCGTTATGGTGGTGTTGCCCATAGGGGGAGTGAATCCCTCGCGGTCGACGAACGGCAGTCGTGAAGTGTACTGGTTGAGGGCGCGGAAACGGATGGTGGGACCCGGCGAGATGTTGCCGCCCTTGTATTCGCCCTTGGCATTCACGAAGTCGTAGGTGATGCAGGTGCCGATGTCGATAATCAGCACGTTTCGTCCGGGCTGCAGCCAAGCGGCGGCCACGGCTGCGGCCAGACGGTCAACGCCCAGCGTTTTCGGCGTGCGGTACTTGTTGATAATGGGCACGGGCGTGACGCCGCTTTCCATTTTCATCATCGGAAAGGGCAGACGGTTAATCAGTTCCTCAAATTCCTGGGGTATGTCGGCAACCGAGCCAATGATGCCTTTGTCGAAGTTATACTTGCGGCAAAACTCTTCGAGCAAATGGTTTTCGCCCTTGTCAATACGCTGTTCTTCAACGACATAATCATCGTTGAAGCACACCAGTTTCGTACATGTATTGCCTATGTCAATAATAAGATTCACTCGCGATTTCTTATTTTAAGGTGCAAAATTAGTGGAAATCGTACATAAAACAAAGAATTTTATTCTTTTTTTGGTTCACGGCTGTCTAATTTCGCAATTTTTTTGAATTTGGGCAAATGGTGGAAGCAGATGGCATACCCCCTGCAAATGACTTATCTGTTCATTGTCGGCCTTGTTTGCCTTGCTTATAAAAACATTGATACTTGTAAAATAAAATTTCAGTTTATGTAGCCTGAGATTTCAATATTAGTCAGCACTTGGCTATGTGCCGTGAAATTCGCGAGTTTTGGCCGTTTTGCTAACTTGTTGGCAATCAGCAGGTTTTGTTTTTCTGCCTGTCAAACGAATCCTTTCCGCCCATCAGAAAGACTCTATCCAATCATTGGAAGCAGTTGATTTAAAGTCTAATTACGCTCCATTTAGACTTTAATTGAAGAGTAATTAGACTTTAATTACCGATGAATTAAAGTATGATTGCATCGCATCCGCCGATAACTGGTGCTTAAAACAGCCTTATTTGCTCTTCCCGAATCCTAGAATCAAAAATATTCCGACAAACATTTGTATGATATTTTCAGAATAATCAATTTGCGGGCAGCCTATTTGCTTTTGCGAAAAAACAGCATTTTTCACTAATATTATTGTTTTGTTCACCTTATTTAAAAATAAAAAGTGTACCTTTGCGCCGTGAAATGCGAAAAAACAATCCTACGGTCAGTCTTGCTGGCACTTTTCCTGTTCTTCGTGAACGGGACAATTTGTCGTGCCGATAATGATTTGACACCCGAATTTGCCGCCCGTATCGATTCCACCATCAGCGTGGGATTCATCACTTGCGGCCCCGGCCCTGAGGTCTATTCGCTCTATGGGCACACGGCTTTGCATTTCAAGGATACCAGCCGCGGCACCGATGTGGCCGTCAACTGGGGCATGTTCTCGTTTTCAAAACCTAACTTCGTGCTCCGTTTCGTATTCGGCCTCACCGACTACGAAATCGGAATTCAGGACTTTGCTTACTTCTGCGAAGCCTACCGCTACGAGCACCGATGGGTGAAAGAGCAGCAGCTCGACCTCACGCCACGGGAGAAACTGCTCATTGCCGAGGCTATCGAGGAGAACTATCGCCCCGAGAACCGCGAATACCGCTACAACTATTTCTACGACAACTGCACCACAAGGGCACGCGATATGATAGCCAACCATCTTTCGGGAAAGCTTGATTATGGCACGTCTCCCCACGAAGGCCTTTCGTTCCGGCAGCTCATCCATCAGTATTGCGAGGGTTATCCCTGGGTGCGCTTCGGCAACGACATCCTTCTTGGACTGCAGGCCGATGCCCCCACAACCGCAGCCGAGCGCCAGTTCTTGCCCAACGAGACAATGGCCGACCTTGACCGGGCTGTGATTGATGGCACTCGCCGACTCGTTGTGGGCACTAACACGCTTGTGGATGTTGCACCGTTACCGGTCGAAAAAGGTTTTCCGCTCTCGCCCGGTACCTGTGGGCTCATCCTGTATGCTGTTGTCGTGGCACTCACCGTATGGGAAATCATTTCACGCAAAGACTTCCGCTGGTTCGATGCCGTGCTGATGGTGCTTTGCGGACTGAGCGGCCTCGTACTCTTTGCGATGCTCTTTTCCCAGCATCCCACGGTCCGTCTCAATCTGCAGTTGCTGCTGCTCAATCCGCTGCCGCTCTTTTTTGTGTGGCCCATGCTTCGCCACCGTTGTCGCTGGCAGTATGCCATGTGGATTGTGCTTATCTGCCTTTTCTTCATCGGCTTCTATTTCCAGCACTACGCCGAG
>JAEEGI010029013.1_pt1 | contig 10490 bp, 2 predicted proteins | sample 8958751 | NCBI WGS metagenome assembly JAEEGI01 (sample SAMN16246545, study PRJNA631951) | gut metagenome | biome: gut microbiome; feature: rumen; material: KS-attached | host: Bos | place: Iran: Karaj | collected 2018-10 | reverse complement strand
TCTTCCCGGGATTCAGCGCGCCGTTTTCGTCTCCCCGGAAAAGTCCGGCGCCGACGGCCCACTGCATGGCCTCTTCGGCCCATCCGGAGACCTCTCCGCCGTCGGGGAAGCTCTCCAGGGAAGCCACAGCGCTGACATCCAGGCCGAGGTATTTCACATAGCGGTAAAGCATGGTTGCGATCTGTTCGCGGGTGATGTTCACATTGGGCTCAAAGCCCTTGTCCGTTCCCTTCACGATGCCGTTTTCGGCGGCCCAGATCACCGCGTCGGTGTACCAGGCATCCTCCGGCACGTCCGCAAAGGGATTCTCGCCCTGGGCAGCACCGTCCTCCAGGCGGAACAGCACCGTCGCCAGCATGGCGCGGGTCATGGGCGCATTGGGCTCGAAGCCCTTGTCCGTTCCCTGGAACAGCTCATGGCTGGATACGAAGTCCACAGCCGTCTTGTACCAGGCGCCCTCCGCCACATCCGGGAAGCTCTTTGCGTTGTCTATGACCCGGACGGTGGCTCCCGCAGGGATCTTTGCATGGACCACGCCGTTCTCCACGAAGGATTTCTTGATGATCTGCCGCGTTCCGTCGGGCAGGATGCTGACCAGCACCTGACCGCCGGCGGCGGGAAGTTCGACCTTGACGTCCGCATCGAAGGCGCCGCTTTCCGTGTTCAGCTCCACGGTCCAGGTCCCGTTATGGTTGCTCTTCAGGGTCACGGTGAGGTCCTCGCCGGTGGCGGCGATTTTCCCGAGGGTCTTTGCGTCCAGCGTCACGACGCCGGCGGGGAGCTCGACCAGGAGGCTCTCCGCGTCTTCCGCGGCGGCCAGCTTCTTCACCTGTTCGGCGGAGAACGCCGCCGTGATGATGCTGTCGGGCCCGCCGGAGAAGTCCAGACGCAGGATGCCGTCCTTCGCCCCTCCGATCGCGCCTTCCGCCTGCCTGTCGGTGACGGCGACGGTGTCGGTCTCCGGCTCGGCGGGATGGAGCATCCAGTCAGGCAGCTCGGTCCAGGGGTCGGGTCTCGGTCCGGGCGCAGGCTGCGCCCCGGTAACGCTGACCTGGATCTCCGCGCTGGTGCCGAAGGGCAGCAGGGTCGCGGTGATGGTGGTCGTTCCGCTGCCGACGGCGGCCAGCTTGCCGTCGATGATCGCGGCGACGGAGGGATCCGCCGACGTGTAGACCACGCTGGTATTCTCGTCCCGGAAGGGGCTGAGCGCATAGCTCAGGTCCAGATCGGCGACCTGGCCGACCTTCATTTCCTTGTCTTCGCCATCGCACAGCGTAAGCTGCATGGGTTCATCCAGGCAGACGAAGACCGGGTCGTTCTTGCTCAGCTCCTCCATCTCCGGCGAGTACACATGCAGGGACACGGCGTCGTAGCCGCAGTAGTCGAAGACCGAGGCCGGGATCTCCAGGGTCACGGTCTCGCGCTTTTCCGCGCCGGGTTCGAAACCGGAGAGATCGACGGCGGCGAGGAACCGGTCATCCACGCCGTAGACCTCGCTTGCGCTGCCATAGAGGCATTCCAGATAAAGCCTGGCCTCCGTACCTTCCTCGACGGGCAGGTTGCCGGCGTTGGCGACGGAAACCTCCGCCTCAAACACATCGCCCTTCTGGGTGATGCTCAGGATCTCGCCGCCGGGCTCCTGCGCTATCATCAGGGGGGCAAACTCCGTGCTGACGGGATCGAAATAGCCGTCGTTCACGGGATCGCGCTCGGAGACGACGCACTCGAGGCCGACGCCCTCCAGGTTCTCGGGTACCGTCCAGTTAAAGTTGAGCCTTCTGGCGGTATTGACGACGATCTTTTCGCTGCTGGTCAAGGAGGTGAGCTCCCTGCCCCGCAAGCCGTTTCGTGTTTCATAGATGTGTACGTCGTAGCCGTGGGCGGTGGTCAGGCCTGCGTTCTCCATCACCGCCGTCACCTTGACGGTGTCTCCGGGCAGCGGGGTCTCGTCCGAAACGAACAGCTGGTTGATCTCCAGGCTGCCCACGGGGATGCAGCGGGTCATCACCAGGTCCGTGGGGGTGTATTCGTAGCAGTCGCCCCCCTAATACGTATTGCCGTTCTGGTCGACGCCCTTGCTCAGATGGGTGCTGATCCACTCCTCATCATCCCCGTGCCAGATCATGTCGAACTCATTATGCAGGAGGATCAGGTTGCCCTCGTCGTCGATGGCGGCGGCAACGCCGTCGTGATACTTGTGGTCCTCGGTCAGGCGGTAGGGCTTCGACCAGCTGGCTTCCACCAGGCCCTCCCCGGTCAGCTCACGGTCGTCCTCATGGATGAATGCGGAAGCGTAGATCTCCTTGCAGCTCTCGGTGCGGGTCTCGCCGGTGCGGGATTCGGGGATCTCCACCTCATAGGTCTCGCCGGAGGTCCAGACGACGTAAAGGTCGTCATAGGTCTCGCCGCTGGAAAGCGTACTCTCGTTGGTCAGGACGGTGTAGCCCGTCACGCTTTCCATCCCCTTGTCGTTCGTCAGGGTGCGCGTGCCCACGGTGCCGATGGGGATCGTGTAGCCCTCGGCTAAGGTGCCGTCGTCCCTGACCGCGTAGATTTTTTCTTCGTTCGGACCATAGGTGTAGCTCCGGAGCATGAACGAGACGTTAAGATACTTCAGCGTATCGCCGTTTTCCAGCCAGAACAGATAGGTGTCCCCGTCGGTGCGGGTCAGGACCGGCATGGACTGGGAAACGTCGTCGTCGGTCAGGCGGATCGGGACATAGGTTTTGTGGGTGCGGAAGTCATAGAACTGGACGTACAGTTCCTTATCGTTGGTGGTGGAGAGGTCATAGTCCTTGTCCACCGTGTAGGCGTAGGCCGCGAGGCCGTTGTAGCCGATGCTTACGGCCATCTCGGCGATCGCGGGATCCGATTGTCCGTCGATGCTGATGCGGACGAAGCGCTGGCCGCCCCATTCCTTGAGGAAGGAAGCCTTCGCCGCCGGGTCGGTGAAGCTGCTCTCGTTCTCATAGAGGTAACCCTTCGCCCAGCCGCCCTTGGCCGCGTCATAGAGCATATAGGCGTTGACGGAGTAGACCTTCTCGCCGCCGACGGTGTAATCCAGCACCTTCTGGGTGGCGGAGCCGGGCTCGTAATCGGTGTCCGGCATGGTCTTGGTATACAGCAGCAGGACGTCCTTGCTTTCGCTGTCATAGACGGCCCTGGGCAAGGCGTCGTAAACGGTGTCGTCCGTGACCTGATAGATATCCCCCTCATTGATGCGGCCGCCCTCGGCCTTGAGCCCGGACTTGGGGAAGCGGACGGAGAAGACGTCCATCATATCCATCTCCCTGGTGGGGTCGTCCCCGTCCGGCGTCAGCTTGTTCGGCGCGGTGGAGATCCAGGAGAGGATCACGTCGTCCTCCGCGTCGCAGAGGTCGGGCATAAAGTCGCCGGTGCCGTCATTCTGCACGACCGTGGGCAGGATCTCCCATACCCCGGTCAGGGAATTATAGACGGCATACTTCAGGACGCTGGCATGGGTCTCGCTGCGTTCCGGATCATCGCCCAGGAACACCATCAGAAGACGGCCGTCCCCGATGTTCAGCAGCCGGACGTTCGCCTGCTCGCGGGAATCCTCCACCACCGTGGTGGAAGCCACGGGGGAGAAGGCGGACATCAGCTCCGCGCTGTCCCCGGCCACCCACTGGGAGGCCGTATGGGGCTGGACGGACCAGGTGGGCGCAGCGGCTTCTTCGTCATCCAGGAGCTTGCCCACCATGCCCAGAAGGCCGCCGATCTCCGCGGATTGGGAGGCCATGTATTCATAGGAGCTGATCACGCCGTGGTCATAGGCGTAATCTCTCAGCCGGTCCGCCTCGGTCAGCGGGCTTTCAAAGCGTTCGATCTTACGCAGGATCTCATCGCAGCGCTCGGTGCAGCTCCGGATGACCTCCGGATCTCCTTTGCCGTCCTCCAGCAGTTCATTGACGCCCTCCTGGACATATCTCACGACGCGGGCGCCGATGCGCATCTGGTTAAACAGATGGAGATAGCCCTGGAAGGTGATCGGTACGGAGAAGGTGGCCAGGGGAATATTCACGAACACCGCGTCCAGATAACCGGACATGGTGAGGCTTGCGCCGTAGCTGAAGGGCCGTTTGGTGAAATACCAGTTATGGGGGAACCATTTTTCAAAGGTGGGGCTGTAAATCATCTCGATCTTCACGCCGAGATTGCCCCGCAGGCCCAGGGCCTGGTCAAAGCCGACGCCCAGAATGCCCTTGCCGCTCAGGCTGCCGGTAAGCTGATAGGTAAAGCCGTAGTCGAGGCCGTCCAGCTCGCGGTCCTCCTTGAAGCGTTCAAGGGTCTTGTTCGGGTCCTTACCGGAGCCCAGGAAAAGCATGATCGTGGCCTCCGCCTCCCCGCCGATATACATGGGGACCGGGGTCGCGACGGGGACTGTGTTGCGGATATTGCCGATAAAGCCTATCAAGCCGCCTCCGCCCAGGTAAACGCAGTCATGCTTGACGGTGGAGTGCCCCGCGGCGTCGGTGGTGGTGATGTTGAGGTAGCCGAAGTCCAGATAGAAGCCGACGGCAAAGGTCAGGGAGAAGAGCGCGGTCCCGAAGAACCCATTGGCAATCGTACGCTTGTTGTTCCACTGTTTTGCCAATCTTGCCGCATCCGGATTCGAGTCATACATGGCGAAAACCCTTCCGGCCGCGCCGGTATCCTCCCAGGGGTTCGACATGTGCTTTACCCAGTTATCGTTGCCCGAGGTCAAGGTAAAAGCAAAAGCGAAGCGGGTCCCGCCGTAGGGCAGACTGGCGAATTTCATGGTAATGCCGAGCCGGACCGGTTTGCCCTCGAGGAAGCTGCCCATCATCTCGCCGTCGTCGCTGGACAGACTGCTATCGAAGGACTCCTCGAGGGAAGTGTCGCCGGCGGCCATCACCATGTCGGCAAGCATGCGGGAATGAACATTTCCCCCGCCGATCCTTCCCAGGATCCTGATGAAGAAGTTCAGCTCGCCGATGAAGGGGAACTCCCCGTAGGTGGTGCGGCTGCCCTCCTGGAGCAGCGCCTCGTCATAGGGCGCATCCCAGAGCGCCGGGTCGCCGCCGGCCTGCTCGATGACGCCGCCGGATCCCAGCATGCTCTCGGCGTCCACCGGCACGTTCCAGTCGAAAAGCACGGGCTCATATTCGGTATCGCTGATGACGGCATAGCCGGTGGAGACCGGATCGTAGCACATGACGCCTTCGGTCCCGCTCTCCGCGTCATAGACGGCGGCGAGCTGCTTATCCGTGGTGAGCTGGGCATAGAGCACGTCTCCGAAGGTGAACTCGTCCGGCCGGTTGGGTATGAAGCCCCCCAGGTCCACGCGCCAGGTATCCGTTTCCTCGTCGTATGCCGTTTCGAACTCCCCGTGGAGCTCGTTGGTCAGCGGGTTCATGAAATAGAAGGTCACGCCCAGGATGTTTTCGTGCCGCAGCTCGCCATCCAGCATATAGCCTTCGCCGGAGCTGACACGGGCGGCCAGCACCGTGTTCTGGCCGTTCATCTCCAGGATCTTCACGTCCGACATATAGTGATGGTCCTGGATGGCGTAGACGTTGGTGATATGGGCGCCCAGGGTGGAGAAGGAGGGGATCTCCACCAGGCCCAGGTCCATGGGGAAGGACTTCCACTCGATGGTCTCGGAATCCATATACTTCGCCCAGAAGGCATCCCAGTCGGTGTCCGGATCGTTCATGGCCTGGTTGAAGATCTCTTCAAAATCGAACTCCGGCGCCCTCGTCTCCCGGATGGTCAGCGCGCCGTTGTAGCTCACCGCGTAGCGCACGGCATAGCCGCTGGCAAGGCGGGTCTCGGGCAGGGTGAATTCGCCCTTCCCGTCGCTGAGTCCGACGCCGCCGCCGAAATAGATCATGGCTTCCGCCGCCGTGCCGACGCGGCCGCCGGGCCGCCCGGTGGCCAGGTTGATCTCCTGGGCGCCGACGGTGCCGCGGGGGACGACCTTCACCTGTCTGAAATCATCCCTATGGATGGAGAGGGTGATCACGTTCTCCGCCGCGCTGGTGCCCACGCGGATGGGGAAGAGGTTTCCGCAGTACCAGTCGTCGCTGCGGCCGTCCTTCCACAGGGGGACGTTCCCGGTCCCTTTCGCCACCACCGCCGCCAGCAGCATCACCTGGTTGACCGTGGCGTTGTCCGCGATATGGTAGGTATAGATATCCGTCTCCGGGTTGTAATTGGGACTCGTATCCAAGGTGAAGAAGCCGCGGCTTGTGTCGAAATACTGCAGATCCTCGCCGCTCACCTGCACGGTGACTTCGTTGCCGGAGGTATCGAAGATCGGCCAGAGGACGGTATAGGGCTGGTCGATCAGGAAGACCTTGGTCATGGCCGTGTTGAGGTAGGGGGAATCGTTGGACTGGTCCAGACGCACGCCCTCCTTGCCGTCGGCCTTGATATAGCCGATGCCGGAGCCGCGGGCGCGGGCAGCCTCGCCCCGCTCGTTGAGCGCGGTCTTGAGGGTGATGCGCTCGCCCAGATAATACTGGTATTCTCCGCCGCCCTCAAAGCCCTCGAAATAGCCGTAAGCACCTTCGTCGACCCGGACCGTGGCGGGGATCTTTTCAAAGACGGGCTTGATCTTGATGGTGCCGAGCTTGGCCTTCTCGTTGATCCTGCGGTTGTCCGTCCAGGTGATGTAGCCGTTCGTGGCCAGCGCGTTGATCATGCTCTCCGTCACTTCCACGTTGATGGTGCGGGTGCCGGGAGAGGCGCTGGCGATGCGCATGGTCGAGCCGTCCGGCGCGACGGCGTCGATCCCCGCGAAGCGGCTGAATTCGCTGACGTTCTGCGCCGTCAGGGCGAAGGATTCGTTGCTGAGCACGGAGACGGAGGCGTCCGTCAGGGAGCTGTTGATATAAACGCCGTTGAGCTGCTTTTCGTCGTCCTCCGGGACGCCCCGCAGCCCCAGGGGATCCGCGGGCAGGACCTCGAATTTGAATTCCCGCTTGATGGGGGTGAGGGAATGCATGGTCACCGTCGCCGTATCGGAAATCCAGCTGGTAATGCTGGGATAACCCCGCAAAATGTATGTGTGAGGGTTTACTTCCCGTCCGAAGTAATACTCGACCACCTCATCCGAGAAGTCATTGTTGCTCACCATAGCTGTGATCGCCGAGGAAAACGTCGCCGTATCCACGTCGGTGATCGTGGTCATGCGGCTGTTCCAGTACTTATACTGTTCATTATAGTACATGCCGGCTTCATAGAGCTGGAGATGGCCTTCAAAACCGAAGGATATCTTTGCGGACCATTCGAGCCGGACGCCGTCATAGAAATAGCTGAAATCGCCCCAGCCGTTTCCGATCTGGAGGCCGGCGTTCGCGCCCTTTTTATCCACGGTGGTGAAGGTGCCGCTGCTGCCGTCGACCGTGCCGCCGTTGATGCTGGTGATGTTCGTAAAGGGCTCGTCCAGATATCTGTCTTCCAGCATCAGCTCCGCACCCTGCTCCACTGCGGGGATCACGACGCGGGCGGTGCTGAGGCCGGCGGTGCATTCGCTCACCGGCGTGAGCGTCACATAGAAGTCCTTCTCCACCGTGTCGTGGCCCACGGGGATCTCCAGGGTGCGGGTCTCCAGGCCCATGGGAAAATAGAGCTTCGCGCCCACGCCGGAATAGTCCGCGCCCTGGACGGCGCTGCCGTCATAGGTGGAGACCTGGACCGTCACGATCTCGTTGATCGCGCCCTGGCGGGTGACGGTCAGGATCACCTTGCCGTTCTCGGCGGTGTATTCCGCCTGGGAAAAGCTCACCGTGACCTCCTCCGGCTCGTCCTCGTCCATGATCATGACGTAGCTGGTGAAGAATTCCTCATTCAGCAGGAAGCCGCCGCTGGGGTCTTCCAGGGTGAGCAGCAGGCTGGAGTCGCCGTCCGCCTTCGCCGAATAGAGGGGCGTAAGGACGAGGAATTTCACGCTCTCCCCCGCCGCGTAGTCCAGCGTAAAGAGATAGCCGGGGATGGAATTCGGGAGATCCGTCTCCTCCTCCGCCGGGGGAAGGCTGTCGTCGCCGTCGTCATAGAGCTTCTGGAGGCCGGGGCTCATCCAGGAAACGTCGCTCCCCAGGGCCTGACGGTCGGAGATCGTGCCGGTAAAGGCGTTCCGGGCCTCCTGCAGGGGATTCACGGAAGCCGGCGCGACGCCCTCCTCCGCGGCGGGCTCGAGCTCCTCCGGGATCAGCATGAGCGCCTGGCCGGCGCCTCCCGCCCCGCCGTCCGCGGCGCTGGCGGTGCCGAGCATGTTCCCGGCGGCGTCGGTGATCTCCACCTCGCCCTGCTGGGCGATCAGTTCCTCCATCTCCTCCTCGCTGAGCTCGGGGACTTCGGAAAGGGTGTCCTGATTCTCATAGATGGTGTCCACCAGGGAAAATTCTCCCAGCTCCGCCGTGGGTTCCTGATTCAGGCGGTAGATTTCCGCCTTGTAGTTTACGCCGTAATGGCTGGTGATATCCGCCAGCTTCAGGACGACGCTGGCTTCCCCGCTGAGATCGCCCGTGCGCTGGATCGGCACATAGAGCTTCTCCCCGCTGGTTTCGCTGATCTCAAACTGGCGTTCGCGGATGAAAAACCAGTTGCCCTCGCTCAGGTCCTCCGGGACGGCCAGCCGTATCTGACTGGTGGGGTCCAGAGCGATGCGGATCTCCTCTGTCGCCGCTGCCATGGCGAGCTCCCCGAACTGGACCGAAAAGACCAGCGCCAGCAGGAGCGCAAGCAGCTTTTTGCAGGTTCTTTTCATTTTGAAACTCCTTGTTATCCGTAATGGGTCCCGGTATTGCCGTAATCAGGATGCGGTTGCTGCCTCCGGAGCTCAGCCCCTCTTGCGGAGTTCTTCGTCGATCGACTGCTGCGGCACGCCGGGAACGCCCTCCCAGGGGTTGCCCGCGCCGTTGACGGCATCGAGGTTTTCCTCGGGGACGGGCTGCAGGTCTTCAGCCTCACCTTCGGGTGCGTTTGCGGGGGTGTTTTTCCGGAATAACATGGTCTTTTCTCCTTTCCTGCAAGCAAAGCAAGGACTTTATGTTTATTGTTTTCTTATTCTCTTATCCATCTGCCGGTCGTCCGGCCGCCGCTTCCGGGAAGGGAACGGGCATCCCTCTCCCCCGGCGGCGCAGGGGCGTCACCCGTCCAGGGGCGCGGTCAGGGGCCGCCATGCCCGGTCGCAGAGGAACAGGCGGACCCCGCCTCTCTGCACCGGCAGCACGGTCCGGGCGCCGGGCTCCAGCAGCAGCTGCGTCATGGTGACGGAGGTCTGCCGTCCGACGGCATCGTATTCCGCCGCGATAAGGCAGGCGTCCACCCGCTCCGAGGTCTTGTTCCACACGGCCACGCCCTCCCCGATCAGCATCATGGAGACGCTCTCCGATGCCTCCGGCGTCCAGGTCCTGGCCGCCTGCAGCGCCGCGCGGATGTTCAGGATTCCCCAGCCGTAATATTCGTCATAGCCGGCGTCTCCCCCGTCCGTCGCCGTCTCGCCCAGCAGCTCCGTGATCTCACCGGCGGAAAGCTCCGGCCTCGCGCTCCAGAGCACCGCGGCCGTGCCGGCCACCAGGGGGACCGAAAAGCTGGTGCCCGTCACCTCCGTATAGCCGCCCCTGTAATACAGGGTCTTCACATTCTCGCCGGGCGCGATCAGATAGACGCTGCTGTTGTGGTTGGAGCGGAGGGACACCGTGCCGTCGCTGTTCGTCTCGCCGACGCCGAGGACGCTGTCATAGGCCGCGGGATAGTAGATGGCCGCCGTGCCGCCGTTGCCCACCGAGGCCACCACGAGCACGCCCATCTCCGCGGCATATTCCACGGCTTCCCGCAGCGCGGCGGAATCCGTGGAAAAGCCGAGGCTGAGGTTGAGGATGCTGCAGCCGAAGTCGTTCACGCCGCCGTAGATCCCATTGACGATGCAGCTGGTTTTCGAGCTCTTCTGCTGGAAGCATTTCAGCGGGACGAGGGTCACGCCCGGAGCGACGCCGATGCAGCCCTCCTCGTTCCGGCCCGCGATCAGCCCCGCCACGCTGGTGCCGTGGCCGTAATCATCGCCGGTGTCGGCGCAGTCGTCCACGTAGTTCCAGCCCTCCGCGAGAGAAGAGGCAATGTCGGCATGGGGCGCAATGCCGGAATCCACTACGCCCACGCGGATCCCCGCGCCCGTCACTCCCTGCTCATAGGCCGCCGCCGCGCTGATCATGTCCAGGTGCCACATATCGTCGGCATACCAGGGGGAGATGGCCCCCGTCAGCTCCGCTTCATTCTCCGAAAGGGTGACGGGCGCATCCTCCTCATACCATTCCAGCGCATCGGCGGCCAGCAGACGCCGCAGCTCCCGCCCGTCCACGATCCCGAAGGGGCCGCAGGTCTCCGCGGCGGTCTCCAGGTCCGCTTCATCCCGGAATTTGACGGTGTAGGAAGCGTCGTCCGCGGCTGACGCCGCGAAGGCGGCGAGCAGCAGCAGAGCCGGCACGACGGCGCAGACAACG
>JAEEGI010029011.1_pt1 | contig 10490 bp, 8 predicted proteins | sample 8958751 | NCBI WGS metagenome assembly JAEEGI01 (sample SAMN16246545, study PRJNA631951) | gut metagenome | biome: gut microbiome; feature: rumen; material: KS-attached | host: Bos | place: Iran: Karaj | collected 2018-10 | reverse complement strand
ATCAGGGGATCGTTGAAAGCATCCACGTGTCCGGAAGCCTTCCATATTGTCGGGTGCATAAAGATGGCGCTGTCGATACCCACGATGTTCTCGTGCAGCATCGTCATAGCCTTCCACCAGTACTGCTTAATGTTATTCTTCAACTCCACACCGTTCTGACCGTAGTCATAAACGGCTCCTAAACCATCGTAAATCTCACTGCTGGGGAACACGAAACCGTACTCTTTGCAATGACTTACGATTTTCTTAAATACATCTTCTTGTGCCATAATTTGTCTATAAATTCGAATTTATGGTGCAAAGGTACAACTTTTTTTCGAAATCCTTTGCATTTTCAATAAAATTGTGTACCTTTGCATCCGCTTAACAAAAGTTAGGGGCATAGCCCAGTTGGTTTAGAGCGCTGCAGTCACATTGCAGAGGTCCCCGGTTCGAGCCCGGGTGTCCCTACGAAGAGAATCCTCGCCAGTTGGCGGGGATTCTTCTTTTATGAGTTGTGATGGTGAAAAAAATCCCCGCCAGTCGGCGAGGATTTCTTTTTGTTGTATATCCGCTTAGTTGAACAGATAACGGATCGTGAACTGGATGCGATAGGTCGAAGCCGTGCTCAGATAGTTCTGAGAGGTTGACGTGTGACGCTGACCGTCCACGAGGTTATAGGTATACTGACCTACACCCTTATTCTCCTTATAAGTCAACAGGGTGTTACCTGTGATCTGCTTGTAGAGACCCCAGTCCTTGCAGAGGAAGTTGAGCAGGTTCTCAATATCCAGACCGAGCTGCAGGGTGTGCTTGGTCTTACCCCACTTCACGCTCATGTCGCGCAGGTACTTGAAGTCCAGCTGATGGTGCCAAGGCATCTTAGCGCCACCGCGCTCAGCATACTGGCCCTTGCGGTCCTTCAGGTAGTCATCCTGCTCGATGAAGGTCCAGAAGTCGTCGCGCTGCATGTCAGCGGTATAGACCTCACCATTCACCTTACCATTATCTACGAAGTTCCAGTTGTTAAGCTCCTGACGAGAAGCAGGCACGTAGATCAGGTTACCCGGAGCAGAAGGATCGTTGTTGATGTTGCTGTTGAAGATGTATGAGTAGCGGCTGTAAGAGTATGAACCCAGATAACCGTACTGATAACCATCATAGATCAGGCTGAACGTATTGGTCACGTTCTTGCTCTCCTTCAACTTATAGGTAGCAGAAACGAGGAAACGGTTAGGAGCCACGTAGGTAGCATAACCAGTCTCATTGTCGTTGACAGCGTGGATAGAGTTACGATAGTTGTTGTAAGCAGATGTCACCTGGTCACCGATACCCTCGGTATAAGACTTAGCTGTCTGCAGCGTGTAAGATGCATTCAGGTTCAGACCGAAGTCGAAGGCCTTGTTCAACTGGAAGCTCAGTGAAGCGTAGTGAGCCTTTGTACCGGCATTCTCCAGCACGTAAGCACTCTGCTTGTTATAGGTTGACATCTTATGACGGATATCACCATGACCGAGGTCAACGGTAGAAGTACCATCCCAATATACGTTGGCGTTAGATACCACAACAGGGTTCAGGTCCCAGTTGTAGATACCCTCAACGGTAAAGTCGATATCACCGGGCAACTTGGCGTCGAATGCCAGAGAAGCCTTCCAGGTCTTCGGCATGCGGAGGTCCTCAGACAGGATGGTGGGAGAACCGGGGATCGTGGTTGAGCTGGTAGCACCGATCTGCTTCAGCATATCCTCCTGACTCATGGTGAAGTTAGGCAGGGTCTGACCATTTTTCTGAGTAGCCCAGTAGGTCGTCTGACCCATACCTGAGTTACCGACGGCAGAAACGAGCCATACGAACGGCATACGACCTACGAAGAGACCTGTACCACCACGGAGGATGTACTTACGTGTGCCGTTGATGTCCCAGTTGAAACCGATACGCGGAGAGAAGCTGAGGCTGGCGTCGGGCACATTGTCCGTACGGAAGTGCTTACCACCGAAATCGAGGTTATAATAATCCTGATTGAAGTTGTCGGCCAGTGAGGGATAAGAAGGCACCTCGAAACGGAAACCTACAGACATACGGAAACGCTCGCTCCAGCTGATGTTGTCCTGCACATAGAATGACCACTGGTTGGTCTTCATCTCAGAAGTGAACATAGAGTGGTTGGCGTTGTTACCATAGGTCATACCGAAGGTACGGGGACCGCGTCCGAAGACAGCACCCCAGTTACCGGCAGCCACCTCTTCAGGTGTAGCCTCAAAGGTATAGTAACCGGCAGCAGCCTGTGCATATCCGTTAGCAGCGAAGTTGTGCTCATACTGGATACCAGCGAACAGGTTGTGCTTACCCAGAGTCACGTTCAACTCATCGGTGATCACCGTGGTCTTGGTCTGAGCCAGGTTACCATAGGTGAAGATATCACCGGTGTATGCCCATGTGGGATAGTGGTCCTGACCATCGTTCATCAGGATCTCCACCACAGGATAACTGTCACCATACTCGGTAGAACGGGGCTGATCCTGGAATGAGTAAGTACCACGCAGGGTGTTGTTGACCTTACCGAACTTAGAGTTCAACTCGGCAGCGAATGATGTGAACTTATACTCAGCATAGTAACGGCTGGAGAGTGAGCTCATACCGTAGTTGGAGTTGTTACCATAGGTATTGTTTGAACCGTTGTAGATATCGTTTGACCTGTTAGAACCGACTGAACGTGAAGCAGAAGCAGCACTTGAGCTCTTACGGTTAGACTTGGTGAAACGGATATTGAACTTGTGGTTGTCATTGATGTTCCAGTCCACACGGGCCAGGATACGGTAAGCAGGTGTCTTCACGTTGTAACCCTGCCAGGGACCAGTGGTCAGACCATAGGTCTTCTGCATGTAGTCAGAGAGACTCTCCAACTCACTAAGCTGCGGACGACGGTTGGTCGTGGTATAAGGTGTAGAACCGTCACCTGCGAGGGCGTTAGGACCAGTGGTCACGTTATCCTCGTACTCACCGTTCACGAAGAAGAACAACTTATCCTTGATGATCGGACCACCGAAGGTCAGACCATAAGTATCATTGTGACCGTCATCCACGGCAAATACGGTGTTGGCGACACGGTTACCCTTCAATGAAGTACTGGTGATGTAGGTATAGAGACTACCCTTGAACTCGTTGGTACCACTCTTGGTGACAGCGTTGATACCACCACCGGTGAATCCGCTCTGACGAACGTCATACGGGGTGATTGAGATGGTCATCTGATCCAGAGCGTCGAGTGAGATAGGTGTACCGCCACCAGGCAGCGGGCTTGAACCCAGACCAAAGGCGTTGTTGAAAGCAGCACCATCGACCGTGATACTTGACTGGCGGTAGTTACCACCACCAATGGCCATACCACTGGCAGAGCTACTCTGCGGTGTCAGTTTCATGATATCAGTCATGCTACGACCAACAGTAGGAACAGCAGCCATCTGGTCGTTGTTCAGGTTTGTCACAGCACCTGAGCGATCAGAGCGCATCGTGTTACGGGCAGATGCGACAACCTCCACCTCCTGAAGCATCTCACTGCCTTCAGTAAGTACCACGTCAACTACAGTGTTCTGACCCAGAGAAAGTTGGATACCAGTGAATTTCTTCGTCTGATAGCCAATGTAAGATACCTCGACCTCGTAAGGGCCACCCGAACGCATACCAGTAATGGTGTAGCGTCCATTCATGTTGGTTACTGCACGATAGACAGATCCGGACGGAACATGCTTGGCAGAGACTGTGGCACCGATCACCTCCTCATTGTTGGCGGTTACGATACCATTGATGCCAGATGTCGTCACCTGTGCTACAGCTGTCAACGAAAGTGTCAGCAGCGTAACAACCAGCATAAACAATCTTTTCTGCATAAAATTAGTAATGTTTTAATTAATTAATAATCGGCCATAGACCGAACGTTTGAAATTTCGGTGCAAATTTAATTAAATAAATCGATATAAATGTTTAATTTGCGTTATTTTTTTATTTTCCCTGCATTTTTTTGCTCAGCTTCTCAAGCAAGGGCATCGGGTTGACGGGTTTTCCGTTCTTCCTGACCTCGAAATGCAGATGCTCGGTGGTGGCGCGCCCCGTCCGTCCCGTCAGGGCGATCTTCTGCCCGCATCTCACCTTCTCCCCTTCTTTCACGTAGTTCTTGGAGTTGTGGGAATAAAGGGTCTCCGTACCATCCTCATGCTTGATGATGATACACTTTCCGTAGCCATAGTAACTTTTCGACATCGTGACCACACCGTCATAGACAGCATAGATAGGATCATTCGGTTTGGTCTTCAGATCTACGCCCGTATGCCGATGGGAGCCTCTGTTGTTCTTATAGGGACTGATCACCTTGGCACCAGGCAAGGGGTAACAACCGGCGTTAGTGCTATCCGCCAGATTCTGGGAATGGCTGCAGGATGCCAACAGGCAAAGCGATAAGACAACAAACAAGAAGCGGAATTGTTTCATATCTCTCTTTTTATTTAGATTCACAGATCATGATCGCCGTCAGGATCCGACCGGACTCAACACCCAGGCGACGGGCGGAGAAATAATCGTCGCAGCGGTCATAGGTGCAGATGCCCGCCACCTCAATATTCTCGGGCTTCAGCCCCACGGCCTCAAGTTGCAGGCGACAGCACTGCCAGAGGTCGATATGCCATTTCTCATAGCGTCGGGCAATCTCTGCCATCGGATAACCGGCAGCGGCAAACTGGTCATAGACCTCGTCGCCCACCTCGAAGTTCTCCAAGGAGATGCCCGGACCGATGACGGCTTTAAGCACCTCAGGACGGGTGTGATAGGCACGCTGCATGGAGGTGACTGCCACCCCGGCGATGTTCGCCACCGTACCGCGCCAACCACTGTGGACCACACTGGCGGCACGATGCTCGGGATCGTAGAGGATGATGGGGATGCAGTCGGCGGTAGAGACACCGATACAGACACCTGGGATATTCGTCATCAGGGCATCGATACCCTCCAGCACCTGACGACGCACGTCCGCAGACAGTCGGAAGAAGGTACGTCCGATCTGGGCGATGCCCGTCGTATGTACCTGATGGGGCATGACCAAGCGGTCATCTTTGATTCTCAGTAGTTTACAAAGGGCTTTGCGGTTGGCGGCGATGGTATCGGGGTCATCACCGCAATAGAGGTTCACATTGAATTCGCCATGGGGACCTTCGCTATAACCGCCATGACGGGTAGAACTGAAGGCCGTGACACCTTCGGCGATGTCGTAGTAAGTCAGCTCGGGCTTAAGACTCTTCGCTCTCATACTCAAAATCGTCAAGATCCTCGATGTCCTCGATGTCCTCGTCGTCGATATACTCAATATCTTCGTCCTCACCCTCGTCAGCCAGTTCCTGGGCGAAGCGCGACATATCCTTATCACGGTGTACGAGCGTATCTTCTGCCGTGATCGTCGCCAGTTTATTGCTCTCGGCATTGAGTTCTCGCCACAGCACATCCTTCAGCTCCTCAAGCCCATAGCCTGTCACGGCGGAGATGAACACCACGGGCAGGTCGTCGGGCAATGTCTCACGGAGCATCTCCACCAGTTCCTCATCCAGCAGGTCACACTTCGTCACCGCCAGCACGCGATGCTTGTCGAGCAGTTCGGGATTAAACTGTGCCAACTCATTCAGCAGGATCTCATACTCCCGTTTGATATCATCCGTATCGCCCGGCACCATAAAGAGCAGCAACGAGTTACGCTCAATATGGCGGAGGAATCGGAGGCCGAGGCCCTTGCCCTCAGAGGCGCCCTCGATGATACCTGGGATGTCGGCCATTACAAACGACTTGTTGTCGCGGTAGCCCACAATACCCAGAGAAGGCTCCATCGTGGTGAAGGGATAGTTGGCAATCTTCGGACGGGCATTCGAGAGCGCCGACACCAGCGTGGACTTACCCGCATTGGGGAAACCCACCAGACCGACGTCAGCCAGAAGTTTCAACTCCAGGATGATCGTCATCTCCTGCATCGGCTCACCAGGCTGCGCATAACGCGGTGCCTGATTGGTGGCGGTACGGAACTGGAAGTTTCCGAGTCCGCCTCGGCCGCCTTTGAGTAACATCACCTCCTGTCCGTCGTAGGTGACATCACACACATACTTGCCCGTCTCAGCATTATAGACTACCGTGCCGCAGGGGACATCGATATAGACATCCTTACCGTCGGTGCCATGACACTTGTCCTTGCCGCCGTTGCCGCCATGCTCCGCAAAGATATGGCGCTCGTATTTCAGGTGCAACAGCGTCCAGTAGTTATGGTTACCGCGCAAGATGATACTACCACCCTTACCGCCGTCACCGCCGTCAGGACCGCCATTGGGATTATACTTCACATGGCGCAGGTGCATGGAGCCCTTGCCGCCCTTTCCCGAGCGGCAATAGATCTTCACGTAGTCTACAAAGTTCGATTCCATAAATTCTTATTTGGCAACGGACTACAGGACTTAAGGACTATTTTGGCAGTCGTTTCAGTCCTGTTGTCCGTTGCTATTAAATACTATCAATCACAGCGCAGATGTCTGCGAAAATGCGATCCAATTCGCCTAAGCCGTTGATATGGTAGTGCAGACCTTCCTGCTTATACCACTCGATCAGCGGCTGGGTCTGACTGTGATAAACCACGAGACGCTTCTTGATGGTCTCCTCGTTATCATCGGCACGACCACTCTGCTGACCACGAAGAATCAAGCGCTTCATCAGTTCCTCCTCGGGCACATCGAGTTCGATCATCGCAGCCACCTTGTCGCCACGCTCGTCGAGCATCTTCTTCAGGGCCTCAGCCTGTGGGATCGTACGGGGGAAGCCGTCGAAGATCACACCCTTATGGTCACCGAAGGAGTCATATACACTGGCAAGGATGCTGACCATCAGGTCGTCGGGGATCAACTGACCGTTGTCGATATAACCGGCTGCGGTCTTACCCAGTTCCGTGCCCTTCTTAATCTCACTACGAAGCACGTCACCCGTTGAGATATGGTTCAGTCCGTACTTCTCAATCATCTTGTCACTCTGCGTGCCCTTACCAGAGCCCGGAGCGCCGAAAATCACAATATTCTTCATATCGTTATCCTTTTACTTTTTTACTTTTTTACCTTTTTACCCTTTTACTTTTTACCTTTTTACCCTTTTACTCTTCCACAATCGTATAGATATCCTTCAGCTCACGTCCCTGATGGTCGTAATCCAGACCGTAGCCCACGATGAAGTCATCAGGGATACGGAATGCCACATAGTCAAGATCCAGTTCTTCCCGCAACTTGTCGGGCTTAAAGAAGAGCGTGCAGATATGGATAGAAGCAGGATTGCGCGTGCCCAACGACTCGATCATACGTTTCATCGTCTGACCGCTCTCCACGATATCCTCCACGATGATGACATGGCGACCCGACAGATCCTCGTTGATACCCAGCACTTCCTGAATCTTGCCTGTGGAAGTGGTGCCCTGATAGGATGCCAGTTTCACAAACGAGATCTCACAGGGGATGGTCATCTCGCGCATCAGATCTGCAGCAAAGATAAACGCTCCGTTGAGCACACCTAAGAACAGGGGCGTCTTTCCCTCCATGTCCTTGTTGATCTGCTGTGCCAGCGCCTTGATACGCGCCTTGATCTCCGCTTCGGCAATCGACGTTTTGAACGTCTTATCCTTAATTCTAATGATGCTCATACGCTGAAAAGATTAAAAATTTCTGCAAAATTACAAAAAATCTGCCAAACTCTGCTATTCATTAGCATATTTTTCGTATTTTTGCACCTATGAAGATATTTACGAGTGCTCAGATACATGAGCTGGACAAATATACCATTGAGCATGAACCCATTAAATCCATCGATTTGATGGAGCGGTCAGCCAAAGCCATCACCCAGGCCATCACCGACCAATGGGGCAGTGCGACGCCTATCGTCGTCTTTGCCGGTCCCGGCAATAACGGCGGTGATGCACTGGCCGTTGCCAGAATGCTCATCGACAGGAACTATGATGTAACAGCCTACCTCTTCAACATATCTGGTCATCTCTCGGAAGACTGTGCCGTCAACAAGAAACGCCTGGAGGAGAAACGGGCGAAGGCACTGGTGGAGGTCATCCAGGAGTTTGACCCGCCCTACCTGCAAGAGAACATGGTGGTGGTAGATGGTCTGTTCGGCTCCGGTCTGAACAAGCCCCTTGCCGGCGGTTTCGCATCGCTCGTGAAATACATCAACTCCAGTCCAGCCAAGATCGTTAGCATCGACCTGCCCTCAGGTCTGATGACGGAAGACAACTCCTACAACGTGCGGGCCAACATCATCAAGGCCGACCTCACCCTGACGCTCCAGCAGCAGAAACTCGCCTTCTTCTTCCCCGAGAATCAGATCTTCATCGGAAAACTCAAGGTACTTGATATCCGTCTGAGCCAGGAAGGCGCCGACAAGATTGCAGCAGACTATACCCTCTTAGAGGAAAAAGATATCCGCCAACGGTTGTTGCCCCGTGACCCCTTTGCCCACAAAGGGAAGATGGGCAATGCCCTGATCATCGCCGGCAGTTACGGTATGGGCGGTGCTGCCGTGCTCGCCACGAAGGCCTGTCTGCGTGCAGGAGCCGGTAAGGTGACGGCCCACACGCCCAAATGCAACTACCTCACCATGCAGATCAGCGTCCCCGAGGCGGTGATCCAGTTCGACCGTGAGGAGACGACCTTCTCCGAGGCGGTCGATACCGAGGACTTCAACGCCGTGGGCATCGGACCCGGATTAGGCACAAGCGAACAGACGGCCATTGCCATCATCGCCCAGTTGCGCCGAACCCAGTGTCCGTTAGTGGCCGATGCCGACGCCATCAATATCCTCGCCAACCACCGCGCATGGCTGCAGCAGTTGCCCAAAGGTATCATCATGACGCCCCACCCCAAGGAGTTCGACCGTCTGGAAGTGCATTGCACCGACAGTTACGAACGGCTGTCAAAGGCCCGTGAGATGGCGAAACGCCTGCAGGCCTATATCCTGCTGAAGGGTCACTACACCACCCTCTGCCTGCCCGACGGCCATGTGTTCATCAACAGCACCGGCAATGCCGGCATGGCGACTGCCGGCAGTGGCGACGTACTGACTGGTATCATCACCGGTCTGCTGGCACGCGGCTACAAACAGGAAGATGCCTGTATCGTGGGTATGTACCTGCACGGACTGGCTGGTGATGCCGCGGCACGTGAACTGGGCGAAGAGAGCGTCATGGCTGGTGACCTCATCCAATATCTCCCCTACGCATTCAAGCGGTTGCATGAATGAGTGATTACCTCGCGGACGTACCTTATTAATATATAAGAGAGATTTACTCTATAAACTGGCCTGTCTTGTCGATCTTACGCCATTCGCGATTCTCATCCTGCACCTTGGCCTCGCCATTCTGGAAAGAATAAGCGTTCGTATAGTTGAAAGGAATCGCCACTAGTCCACAAAGATACGAAGAATCCCCTTATTATCAAAATGTATTGATTATAAATTTCAGAAAAAAGCAGTTTTTCTTTGTTTTTATCTCGATTTTCACTACCTTTGCCAACAAAAATACAAAAAATATGAAGAAGTTGTTTCTGATCGCACTGTCCGTCATGTTCCTTGGGACAGTGGGTAATGCTAAGGGTAACGGTGCTGAGGGCGAGGCCAAAACACCCAACGGTGTCGAGGCTGTGGACTTAGGTCTGAGTGTGAAGTGGGCTAACATGAACGTGGGTGCCAAGAAGGATTCGGGCTTCGGGTCCTACTTCGCCTGGGGTGAGATTAAGCCGAAAGACTACTACTCCTGGGACACCTACGTCTGGAGCAAGGGTAACACCCAGTATCTGGTCAAGTATTCCGTGGCCGACAGAAAGATTCAGTTGGTGCCTTCCGACGATGCTGCCCGTGCCAACTGGGGCGGTGACTGGCGCATGCCCACCGTGGAGGAGTATGAGGAACTGCTCGACCCTGTCAAATGCAAATGGGAGTGGACCACGAAGGATGGTGTCAACGGCTATAAGATTACGGGTAAGAAGACGGGCAAATCCATCTTCATGCCGATCACAGGTTTCCGTTTCTACGAGGGTGTTCAGTTCCGTGCCATCAAGGGCATCTACTGGACCTCAACCGTCTATGGCGGCAATCCCGTCAAGGCCTGGTGCCTGGAATTCGACTTCCAGAAAACCGATCTCACTCCCGGCAACCTCTCCAGCAATCGGTTCAGTGGCCGTTGCATCCGTGCCGTCAAGTAGTACGAGGTATAACAACTAAAAATAATAATCCCCGAATCGTCTGATTCGGGGATTTATCATGTTCGTATCTTACGATTACTGAGCGAGCTTACTGAGCGAGCTTGCCGTCAGAACCAAGCACATTCACAATCTTGTGGATGTACATCTTCTTCATGTTCTCACGAGCGGGCTTCAGATACTGACGAGGATCGAAGTCTCCAGGATGCTCAGCGAGGTGCTTGCGGATAGCAGCGGTCATAGCCAGACGAG
>JAEEGI010029009.1_pt1 | contig 10491 bp, 8 predicted proteins | sample 8958751 | NCBI WGS metagenome assembly JAEEGI01 (sample SAMN16246545, study PRJNA631951) | gut metagenome | biome: gut microbiome; feature: rumen; material: KS-attached | host: Bos | place: Iran: Karaj | collected 2018-10 | reverse complement strand
AGCGAGGTTGAATACACTACCCTCCAGCTCAGCCTTCACGACTTCGTTCTGCTTGTTGGCCTCGCGCTCTGCCAGGCTCTCACCGATGCAGAAGATGACCTTCAGACCGTTCTTCTGTGCCAGCAGCACCTTCTCCTTCAGGATCTCGGGAGTCTCCTTATAGTATTCGCGACGCTCTGAGTGGCCCAGAATGACATACTGAGCACCCGTCGACTTAATCATCTCGGCGCTAACCTCACCGGTGAACGCACCCTTCTCCTTGTCGGCACAGTTCTCGGCGCCCAGACCAACCAGTGCGGGGTCGAGCTCCTTGGCTACTGATGCCAGGTGGATAAACGGAGTACAGATGACCACGTCGCAGTTGGGCTTGTCAGCCTTCAGTGCGTCGTTCAGTTCCTTTGCCAGGGCGATGCCCTCCTGCAGGTTCAGGTTCATTTTCCAGTTGCCTGCTACGATTTTCTTTCTCATTTTTGTGTTACTTTTTAATTGTTGATTGATATCTTTGTCTGATACTTTTTTCTTTTTAATCCAGCGTGTCCACGTCCACAGTCTGTCGGCAATGACGAGTACCACCAGGGGCAGCACGTACCACAGAATGATGACCAGCACCTTGCCCGGTATGGAGTCGGCGGGTTTCTGTCCCAGTGCCGAGGTTTCCAGTCGTTCGTCCAGCGCCGTCTCGTCCGGTAGCCGGTTGTGGCTCCATTTGCGGATAATCTCTCCGTCCTTCAGCAGCACGACGCCCGGATTGCTGCGTATGATGGTCTTCAGCGTCGTCTCGTCCGTCTGGCAGTATGGATATTCCGCTCCCGTCATCTCGCGCCACTCGTTGATGACCTTTGCTCCGCTGGCCGTCAGGCAGTAGAACGGGTAGCCGTTCTCCACCGCATAGTCGTACAGCTGGTTGATGCGGTCCAGCTGGCTGTCGTCGGCCTGCTCCAGGTGCGGTGCCACCATCAGCAGCGTGTAGCCCTTGTAGAGCAGCATGGGTTCCGTGATGTCGTCGCCTTCGTCGATGCGCTCCACGAAGAAGTCCACGTAGGGCGATTCCTCGCCGTCCATCATCTTCTGCCAGCCCTCGCGCAGGTTCGTTCCCACGTGGTAGGGGCGGAAGTCGAAGTAGGGCAGGTCGTACAGCGACCATCCCGACACGGCCAGAATGAATATCACCGTGTAGTTGATGACAATCCACTGGTTGCTCTTCGACACGAAGCGCACCATGTCCAATGGCCAGCGGGCGACGATGACTGCCATTGCCAGCAGCACGACGTTTTTCCAGAACGTCTGCCAGTTGGTCAGCACCACCGCATCGCCGAAGCATCCACAGTCGCTCACCGGGTTGGCCACCGCCAGCCACAGCGTCAGTGGGGTCATTACGAGCATAACCAACAGCACCAGCCTTGACACCAGTCGTCTGCGAATGGCGAACATCAGGCAGATGCCCAGTACAAATTCTATGGCCGACAGCAGCACGCTTGCTCCCAGCGTCATGAAGTCGGGCAACGCGTGCCCCAGATGCATGGCCGTCAGGTAGTCGGCTATCTTGTATTGTGTGCCCAGCGGGTCTACAGCGTTGACGAATCCCGACAGGATCAGTACGATGCCCAGTACGAACCGGGCAATGTTTACTACTACTCTCCTCAACTCCTTCTCTCCTCAGCTCCTTCTCTCCTTACTCCTTCTCTCCTAACTTAATCGCACCAAACACGGCATAGTTGATGATGTCCATGTAGTTGGCGTCGATACCCTCCGAAACCAGCGTCTCGCCACCCAGGTTCTCGATTTCCTTGATGCGCTCGATTTTCGTCAGGATGAAGTCGGTATACGAGCTGACACGCATGCCGCGCCACGCCTCGTCGTAGTCGTGGTTCTTGCGTTTCATCAGCTCCAAGGCCTCTTTGGCGTACTTGTCGTACAACTTCATGGCCTCCTCGACGGTGATGTCCACCGTGTCGCTGAACCCGTGGAAAATCTGGATGAGTCCCACGATGCCGTAGTTGATGAGTGCGATGAATTCGGGCCGTATGCCTTCGCCCACCAGCGACTCCTTCTTGATTTCCAGCGAGCGGATGCGCTTGGCCTTGATAAACAGCTGGTCGGTCAGCGACGAGGGTCGCAGAATACGCCACGAAGCCCCGTAGTCATGGAGCTTCTTCTCAAACAGCGCGCGGCATTCGCCGACGACCTGTTCAAACTGGCGGTTAGTCTTTTCTTCTTGCGTTGTCAATATCTTTTAATCTTTAAACTCTCAACTCTCAACTCTCAACTCTCTTACAGATTCACCATGAACGACAGACCCAGTGTCCAGTAGTTCATCTTCTTGTCCTTCTTATAGACATACGGATCCATGTCGTAGGCCACGTTCGACACCTCTCTGTTGGCAACCAGCGTGTACGCATCCTGCGTCAGTCCTTGTTTCAGGAAGTTGAGTGGATTGTAGGTCAGCGTGTAGGTCTTCTTCGAGTAGTCGTAGTCGCAGAATATTTTCCATGCGAAGTTCGACTTATAGCGGTAGGTCAGCGAGATGCCCGTGCCCCACGATGTTGCGCTGGCGGCACCCAGTGTCAAGTAGTCCCAGTCGGCAGTATATTTCTCACCTGTGCTGACAGGATACTCCAGACCCAGATAAGTCACATTGCCTTTCTCGATAATCATACCATAGTCGATGTCCTTGACATTACCCTCAGCGTGGCCGTCGATATCCATTTCCTGCATGAACGAACGTCCGATGAGTGCCTTGGTGCCCAATGCCAGGCGCTTGGTCAGCGGAATGTTTACATAGAGTCCTACGCTGGCCGTCAGTTCTGTCAGGTGGTCGCTCTTGACGATACCGCTCAGTTCGGTGATCGGAGCACCGCCCTCGTTGATGATAGCCGTTGTCAAGGGCTGTCCGGGATAGTCAGATTTCGCATAGATTTCGCTGATGGAATATTCGGGGTCGTTCCATACGTAGTTGGCATCCTCGGCACTGATGTCGGCATACTTACCGAACGACTTGGCCGACATGGCTCTTACGCGGAAGCGTCCGCCGATACCAATATACTTGTTGAAGAAGTAAGCTCCCTCGGCGTCTACCACCGTAGCAGCGCGGAAGTCAATGGTCTCATTGAACTCGGAGTTACCTTTCAGTAACGCGGCATCTGCTTCTGAAATGCCGTGCAGTTCCTTGTCCTGCAGGTCGTCTACCATATTGATGTCAAGGTCCTTGCCGCCCAGACCGAGACCCATCGAGATGCTGAAGAACGAAGGATTGTCCAAGTCCACCTCCAGGTCGTTGCGCAGCAGACCCTTGCCCTTGAACATCAGGTCGCACAGGGCATAGCCCAGCTCCGTCGACATGATACCGATACCGGCTCCCGACATGATGTCGCTCACCCAGTGGCGGTTGTTCAGCACGCGCATCACACCCGTAGCCGTTGCCACACCGTAGCCGGCTATCGAGAACCAGGGCGAGCGGGTCAGACCGTACTCCTTGTGCAGCAAGGTAGCACCGACGAACGACGTTGCCGTGTGTCCCGAGGGCCACGAGTTGGCTGACGAACCATCCGGGCGCATCTCCTTGGCAGTATACTTGATGCCGTTTACCAAGGCAGCCATGATGGCATACGACATACCGGCGCTGGCCAGCAGTCGGGGCCAGTCGCTGCGGCCTTCATAGCCACCCAGCTTCAGACCGACCGTCAGAGCCGGACCGAAATACTGCGTATAGTCGTCAATGCTGGTCTTGAAGTCGGTCAGCAGCTGTGTATTCTTTTTACCGTTCTTATTGTTCTGTGCAAACATGGCCTTGTCGCCCTTGATGGCAATACCAGCCACAAACAGGGGCACACCCACGAACGTCAACTCGTCCATGAACTTGTGAGGCTTCACGCCGGGATTGGTCTTCGACTTGAAGAAATCGAAGTCGGGCTTCCATCCGCCCGTTTCCATGCGCAGCGTGCTCCTCATCTCCATGCGGCCATAGGGGTTGGCCTTGTGGTTGGCGACGGGCACCAGTTCAGCCTTCATTTCGGGCGTGGAGAGTGTCAGCGACCCCATGTCCTTATAGTTGTCGGCGCTGGCAATCACTGCCATGCAGACAAGAGCAATAGTTAGTAAAAGTTTCGTTTTCATTGTGTACATTATTAATAATTATTAGTATTTTGGGTGCAAAGATAGTGAAAAAAATTAAAAAATACTCATGAAACGCTATTTTTTTTGTACTTTTGTGCCCATAAATCTTGATACATCGCAAATGAAACTATATTCCGACGCAGCATTAGCGAAGATATTAGACCAAGATATTTTCCACCAGATCAGTCGTGTGGCCGACCGTCTGGGGGTGGAATGCTACGTCGTGGGAGGCTACGTGCGCGACATTTTCCTCGAGCGTCCTTCCGACGATATCGACGTCGTCGTCGTGGGCAGCGGCATCGAGGTCGCCAAGGAATTGAAGCGCACCCTGGGCCGTCGTGCTCACCTTTCTGTCTTCAAGAACTTCGGCACAGCACAAGTGAAGATGGGCGATATGGAAGTCGAGTTCGTAGGTGCGAGGAAGGAGAGCTACAGCCACGACTCGCGCAAGCCCATCGTCGAGGACGGCACGCTGGAGGACGACCAGAACCGCCGCGACTTCACCATCAATGCGATGGCTATCTGCCTGAACAGCAGCCGCTTCGGACAGCTCGTCGACCCCTTCAACGGCATTGCCGACCTCGAGGACGGCATCATCGCCACGCCCCTCGACCCCGAGGTGACATTCTCCGACGATCCCCTGCGCATGATGCGCTGCATCCGCTTTGCCACACAGCTCAATTTCCAGATTGAGGATGAAACCTTCGAGGGCCTGCAGCGCATGGCCGACCGCATACGCATCGTCAGTGGCGAGCGAATAGCCGTCGAGCTCAACAAAATCATGCTCGCGCCGCACCCCAGCATCGGTTTCGAATACCTCCAGCGCTCAGGCCTCCTGCAGATCATCCTGCCCGAAGTCGCCGCCCTCGACATCGTCGAACGCCGCGACGGCCGCGCCCATAAGAATAATTTCTACCACTCCCTCGAAGTCCTCGAGAACGTTGCAAAAGCCCCCTCCGGGCTTTGGATGAGATGGGGCGCTCTGTTGCACGACGTGGGCAAGACCAAGTCGAAGCGCTGGGAACCCGGGGTGGGGTGGACCTTCCACAACCATAACATCATCGGGGCCAAGATGGTGCCCCAGATCTTCCGCCGCCTCAAGCTCCCCATGGGTGCCGAGATGCGACAGGTACAGCTCCTCGTCGACCTCCACATGCGTCCGCAGGTCATTGCCGACAGCGAAGTCACCGACTCCGCCGTGCGCCGACTGCTCAACGATGCCGGCGACTACATCGACGACCTCATGCTGCTCTGCGAGGCCGACATCACGTCGAAGAACGAAGTCAAGAAACGCATGTTCCTCGAGAATTTCCGCATGGTACGCGAAAAACTCGCCGACCTGAAGGAGAAAGACTACAAGCGACTCCTGCAGCCCGTCATCGACGGCAACGAGATTATGCAGATGTTCCACCTGCAGCCCTCGCGCGAAGTCGGCGTGCTGAAACAATACCTCAAGGATGCCGTCCTCGACAACCGCGTCGACAACGAGCGCGAAGCCCTCATGGCACTCCTCATCGACAAGGCCCGCCAGATGGGCCTCCCCATCCCCGAACAGCCATAAAATATGAATATACTCGAACAGACATCTCTACATATTGTATTGTTTTTCATCCTCTACGGCATCACCGGCGCGGTATCACTCATAGCGGCTGTCTACCTGCTGCTGCGCCGAGGCAATGCCTTCGCGCCCGACGTCACCCCGCCGCTGCGGCTGCGCCGCTGGGCTGCGGCGTTCTTTGCCGTATCAGCATTGGGTCATGTATGGTGGATGTTTTTCTATATCTACTCCCGCGACATCCATTCTGCGGCCTATGTGGCCGTTGTCGTGCTCGACTGCGTGACGCAGATGACCACCGTTGCCGGCACCCTGCTGGCCATGCTACAGGACCGCCGCCGCCCTGTCTGGCTCGCCTCTGCTGCCATGCTGCCATTCGTCGCACTGGGACTGTTGCATATATGCTATCCCGACGGCCCCTTCGTGTCCGTAGCCGCCTTCTACATCCTGGCGCTCTATGTGCTGTTCTCGGTGTATATGGCGTTTGCCGTCCGCCGATACGGCCGGTGGCTCAACGACAACTATGCCGACCTGGAAAACAAAAAGGTGTGGCTGACCCAAGTCGTGTCGCTCGTCTGTCTGTTGCTGTTCCTCCTCTATTGTCTCGTCGACAACGACTCCATCCTAATCTATATCTTGCATGTCGTGGCAATGGTACTCTATGTGCTCTTGTTGTGGCGCGTCGAGACACTGCCGCAACTGGCGATTGCGTCCAAGTCGCAGGACGACCATGATCCCGACTCGGAGACGGACCAGGAGTCAGACCAACAGTCGCAAAAATCGGTGACCATTCCGTCCAATATCGGACAACTGCTGACCGAGCACTGCGTCGACTCGCAGCTCTATCTGCAGCACGACCTGTCCTTGGCCCAGCTCTCGGCAGCCGTAGGCATCAACCGCTTCTATCTCAGCCAGTATTTCTCCAGTCAGGGCATGAACTACAACACCTACATCAACGCCCTGCGCATCCAGCATTTCGTCACACTCTATCGCCAGACCGTCGCCGACCGTCGTTCCGTCACCGCCCAGCAGCTGGCTCAGCAAAGCGGCTTCCGCAGCTACAGCACCTTCAGTAGCGCCTTCAAGCAACGCATGGGACAGAGCGTCACCTTCTGGATGCGCGATATGTCCGAGTGACATCCCAAGGAATGTAGTCCTTACTCTTCAGCCTCCACACTCTTAATTAAGTCAACATTCAATTGCTCGACCAGCGAGAGCTTGACGCTGGCATTCGACGCTGCAGGCTTATACCAAGGCTGTTTGTCGAAATACTCCTGCAGGTCCTTCGACTGGAAACGGTAGCCATGACGAGCCATGATTTCGTTTCGCATAATACGGAGCGTCTTTTTGTCGAGCTTGCCGAACTGCTTGTCATTCAGCAGCACCTTACTGGTATAGGCAAAACGCCCTTGGTCCAGATTCGTCTTCTTGAAAGTGTATTTGACACCCGTCGGTTGCCAGTCCCATGGCATCGTTCCTTTCGAGGTGTCCAGTGCGATGAGGTCCAGGCCGCCCAGTGTGGCAACCACCCCCCAGGTACCCTCTAACTCGTTGGTACTGCCTGGCACCGCGTTTATCATGATGATACCTGTGTCGATGATCAGCCCGTTGAAAGTCAAGAGCTCATACTTCAGCACGATGCCACCGAGACTGAGACTATGCTGATCCCAGCGGAGCACTTTCTCCACATCGTTTTCCTCATCGCTGGCATATTCGCCATAAACCTGAGCCAGCCAACGCTCCTTACTGATTTTTTCGGCATCCCAATCCGTTTCGTTCGTCATCACCTTCTCCAACTGGTTCTTGTCGTTATAGAAGCAGAGTGCGTCCACACCATTGTCTTTCAGATGCCGGACGTGCGGAGTCGCATGAAACTCATCGACATAGCCGTTAGGGCCGTCAGTGACGCGATAGGCATTTTTTTTGCCAGCCACAGGCACGAGCATGAATTCATGCTCCTCGCCCTCCGCCATCCCATTCATCAGGATGTTTCCGTTATTCTGCAGATTGGCCGAATACACCAGCCAGCCGTTATACCAGTTGCCGCCAGCAATCTGGGCCTGTACACCCCATGTGGCACACAACCCAAGGATAATGGTTGATAATACTTTTTTCATTATGCAATTCCCTAAGTGTTAATTCTGCCGCAAAAATACGATAAAATTGTGACACTCACAAATTATCCGCCGCTTTTTTTGTCAAAACCTATATAACACCAAAGAATCCGAGCAACTTCATCGTTGTTCGGATTCTTTCATTTTGATAGATTTTTCTTCGTTTTTTGGGTCGCACATGGGGATAGGCACCGTGTGAGGCGATTCAAGAGTGTCAGAAGCGCCACCCGTTATTTTTTTTGTCCATACCTTTGCTGTCGAGATCTCACAAAAGTAACTTTATGTCAAACGAATTAAAAGCAAAAAAAGTATGAGTAAAAAGGTAAAAAGCCCCAGGGGGAAGTCGATTGCGGACGGCGCGGAGAAATTCTCTGAACGGCGCAGAGAAATTCTCCGGACGGCTCGGAGAAATTCTCCGCCTGGCTCGGAATGCAGGCGATGGAATAGGAGGGTGAAACCCCGACACTGCTGCGGACTGTGGAGCAACAGATGATGTTTATTAAAGAGATTCTCCCGATGGAGGAGATTCCGACTACGAACCAGAATGGGCAGTCCGACACGCTGAAGGTGCAGACCTACGTGCTGAGCGACGGCGCCAACACCATTGCCGCTGAAACGGTGGGTAACTATGCCGAGGCTGCGCAGCTGCTGAAGCTGAAAGTTGGCGGCTGGGTACATGTGTCGCTGGAATTCACGGTGAATGACCGTAAAACCCAGGACGGCCGTAAATTCAAGGCTCAACGAGTAAGAATCCTTAACATTTCGCCCCTTTGGGGACATGAGGAACCTGACGATAAGGCCTTCTAAGTGACGAAGTGACGATATGACTTTATGACTTTAAGTGCATTTTTGAAGAAAAGACTCTAGAAACTTATATTTATATATAAATATAAAATTATATTTTGATTTTTCTGAGAATAAAAAACACGGTTAAAGTCATAAAGTCATAAAGTCATAAAGTCAGATTCAAAAAATATCTAAAAAATTAACAAATTGAATATGGAAGAAAAGATTATTCGCCCTACTACGAAGCCAGAAGCTATCAAGGGCAAGTTGTTGAAGTACCAAGGTACTGACTATTGTGAATTTCTGCCGCAGGCGCAAGGCGAGCCCCAGTACGAAGGTCTCGTCAAGACGCGCAACTCGCAGCTGAAACGTACGAAGGGCAAGAACCCGAAACTGCTGGCCCAGATCAAGTGCAATGCCGAGTCGGTAGACCCTTATTCTGACATGTTGGACGAACTGGACAGGCTGTTTCCTGAAAGCAAGAACCTCCACCGGAATCCCCGCGGGCGCCGCCTGCTGGTAGAGCCGGAGGTGGACCTGCGCCTGAATACCCAAGAGCGGCAGCTGGAATGCCACTTCCACATCACGCTGGCAGGCAACGTGCGTTATACAGATTCATTATTCACCATTTTTTCAAAAATCAACTCATGTTTAGCATACAATCAAGATTCTTTGAAGCCACTCGTCCATGCCATCGTGATGACTTCTGGCAAGTAGTGCGTTCACAGGACGTGAAGGACACCATCCTTGAGTGCCGCCGCCGGCTGGATGCAGGCGACAAGAAGGGCTACGACGCCAAGAAGCGCTCGTTGCCGGGACTGATCTTCATGTCGGAGATTATGCCCAACACGAGCCCCGACAAGCAGGGCAACCCCCGCCCCGAGGCGCGCTGGCGCGTGCAGGAGGCTGCACGGCTGAACGGACTGGTGATGTGTGACTACGACGTGAAGGATAACCCCACGCTGACCGACCCCTGGGGCTACTGGCGGGAGTTTATCGACCAGCACCTGTGGCTGCTGGACGAGACTGCCGAGGGTTCCACGGTGATGCTGGCTCATGTGACCCCCGGGCGCGGACTGCGCCTGGTGGTCACCGCCGACCGGCGTGTGGGTAATCTCTACGACAATACCTTGCGCATGGCGAATATCATCGGGCTGAAGAGCGACGACTCTTGTAAGGATGCCTCGCGCATGTCGTTCGCACCAATGGAGGAAGATATTTTGTATATTAACGAAAACATTTTTAGCTATGACGATGAAGCGTATGAGAAGGCTTTTGGTGAATTGTATAGGGCTGGTGGCTCGAAGAAGGCTGAATCTGTTAGGGGACAGTCACGGATCACAGGGGACGGTTCTCATAATCCAATTTCCAAAGGAAATGGTATCACGGAGAACCGTCCCCATGATCCGCATTCTTCTGGAGTAACAGCTTTACAATAGATGCGCTGCAGCTGCTGGCTCGTGACAGTTTTTAACAGGTGACATGAGCGAAATCCCGCTCTTGCCGAGTGGGAATATGGCTGGAGCGGGATTTCTTACGTTCTTACGTTTTACGTTTTGACCTTTTTTTTGCCTTAGTGGCTATTAAAAACGGACAGAAATATTAATATAATATTATTATATATAATAATATATATATTAAAATATTTCAGAAAAACGATGATATCCACACTGATTTTGGATTTCTATCGCTGAAAATCGACCAAAACGTCAAATCGTCAAAACGTAAGAATCGCTGAAAACACTAGTATTTAAATAATAAACACCCAATTATTAAAAATGTTATGCAAAAAAATGATGAACGAAAAAAACAACATAGTAGCACAAGGCAGGGGTAACTACCGCCGCTACGCCGACGACAGCATCGGCGTGTGCTACATTGGCGGCACCGACTGTGAATTCCATAAAGAGGCCACTGAGCGGA
>JAEEGI010029008.1_pt1 | contig 10491 bp, 7 predicted proteins | sample 8958751 | NCBI WGS metagenome assembly JAEEGI01 (sample SAMN16246545, study PRJNA631951) | gut metagenome | biome: gut microbiome; feature: rumen; material: KS-attached | host: Bos | place: Iran: Karaj | collected 2018-10 | reverse complement strand
ACCTTACCTGCCGATAAACCACCCATATGAGGATAGATTGAATATGCAAAATCGTGTTCACCTGTATCACGGAAGCGTGTAGGATTGTCAACGTTGCGCATAAGAGTTATAGTCATATCGTTGTCAATAACATTGTGACCGTATTTGCAGTCGTTGATAATTGCAACACCGTAAACATCATCTGACAAATCTGTGAAACGGTGAGCAGCAAATTCGTGCTTCCATTTTTCGGCAGGTGTGTTCGGATGGGTGTTACGTTTTGTAATGCCGTAAGCAATTTCGTAGCTTGCATGAGCAGAAACCACATTTACAGGGAAAGATGCCTGAAGAATTTTATATTTTTCCTGCCAATCAACGTGAGAAACTACGTCAACCCTTGTAATGTTTGCATACGCAATAATATCCTGAGTAAGAACGGTGTTGTTATGCTTTTTAGTAACCCTTACCGTCACACGCTCGTCATTTATATCAACAAGCGTAATTTCATTCTGCCAATTCATATCAACAGGACGCATTTTGTATCCGTCATCAATATTCCATGCATCCTCATGCTCGGGACCGTCCTTATATGTAACAAGGTTGTTAAGGTTGTCACCGACAAACCTATCTGCACGCTTGTCATAGAAATCGCCGAGAGTACCGTCCTCACGGATAATGAATGTAAAGAAGGGCGTTTCAATGCTGATTTTTCCGTTTTCCTTGTTTGCTGTAATTGCTTTTTCAGTATGTACAACTGAAGTTTTGTGATATGTTCTTGCACTGAAGCCTGCAAGATTTTTTACATATAAAATACAGTTACCGTCTGCATCTGTAATAACATTTGATGTGTTTTCTCCGTCCGTAAGTGCACAGCTTTCATACTTTTTGTCAACCTTTACGTATGCACTGCCGACAAATGAGTTTGGGTTATAAATTGTAACCTTGTCCTGTGCATCATCGCAAAGAGTATCAGTGACAAGCTCTTTTTCTTTTTTCTCTGCGAATACAAAAAGCTCTTTGTAGATTTTTTCTGCATCATCATAAACTGTATCTATAGAGCTGCCGGGAAGAACATCGTGGAACTGGCAAAGAAGCAGATCCTTCCAATGCTTTACAATTTCATCATATCCTGCATCCTTACCCTTGAGCTTTGCAAGAACTGAAAGCAAGTCAAGTCTGCGAAATGCCATTTCAATGTAACGGTTGTTGCGTTTTACATCGGCAATAGTTGTATATGTGCCCTGATGTGTTTCGACCGAGAGCTCCCCTTTCCACACAGGAAGATTTTCACGCTTTTTGTCAAGTTCAGTGAAATAGTCCTCTGCTTTTCTGATTTTTACCTCAGGCATACCGGGAACTGTCTGAAGCAGACGGTAATTCTTAAGCATTTCATCGGTTACACCGCCACCGCCGTCACCGTAGCCATAGGACAGAAGAACGTGGTCCCATGTTTCTTTTTGCTGAAGCTTATCTGAAACAAGGCTGATATTTTCACAGTCAATTGAGTTGTTGTAGCAATCTTTTGTGATAGGTACTGTTGCGTAAAGATTACTTCCATCAATACCTTCCCAGATAAAAGCATTATAGGGAAATTCATTGGCATTCTGCCAACGCACCTTGGTTGTGTAGAAGCTTTTCATTCCGCATTTTTTGAAAATCTGCGGAAGTGATGCGGGAAAACCGAAAGAATCGGGAATCCAGCAGACATCACTTGTTTTGCCGAATTCTTCTTTGAAGAACTGATGTCCGTAAAGAAACTCTCTTACAAGTGATTCTGCACCTGAAATATTAAGGTCTGATTCAACCCACATAGGGCCTACAAGACGCCATTTATCTTCCTTCACACGCTGACGGATCTGCTCAAAAACATCAGGATAAACTTCCTTGATATAGTTATAGACCGAGGGCTGTGAAAGCGAAAACTCAAATTCATCGTATCTGTCCATAAGTCGGAGCTGATTAAGTGCAGAACGGCCTGATTTGCGGATTGTATCCTTGAAACGCCACAGCCACGCAACGTCAATATGAGTAGAAGCAACGCAGTCAACGATACAGTCATCGTTTGACAGCTTCAATTCTTTTAATCCGTCAAGCAATTCCTTGTGAATTGCGATAATATTTTCAAGAAATTGGGTGTAGTCAAGGGAATTGTCGCTTTTACGGATTGTATTTTCAAACAAAGTGTTGACCTTGGCTTTCGTGTAATCATTCTTGATGTACTTTATAAGGTCACGGACAAAATCCATAGTATATGAAAAATCTGCAATTGCTTTATCTGCAATAACATACTGAGGATTTTCAACAGGTCTTACCATTCTTTCATCATTGCAGAAGGTACAGGCATATATTTCAAGCTCAATGGCAATTTCTCTGTCGTACATTGAGTCTTCAAGGTAAACCCTGCAGCGTTGTTCACCGTTGTCAACACCTGCAAAGCGTTTTCCGTCAATTGAAACAAATGCTTCGCAGTTGCAGGGCAATCTCAGTTCAAGATAAGCTGACTGGTGTTCCTGCGGCTTTTTAGGTGTGAATACAGTTTTCATCATACATGTTTTATGGTCGCAGAATGTAATGGTATCAGTATAATCTGCCCAATCTGTAAGAGGAATATATGTTTCCCTGTCCGCATAATCAAAAATTCTGTACTGCCATGCATCAATGGGGAACGTTTCCATAATCGCTCTGTTACGGTACAGCCATAAATTTTTGTCAATCATTTGTTCTACCATAGGTATCACTCCTTGTTTTTTGCATAGGTTTTTTGTTTTATTGTAGCTTTTGGAACAAAACATTTCATTGTTTCTTTTTGTTTTATTATTGTCTTTTTTGCTATGCCATTGTTTTTTATTGCAATAAACAATCAAGCGTAGTAAAATAAAACTCAACACAAATAATTATATTATCAATATCAATAAAAATCAACATCAGTTTAAAAATACAGGTGATTAAATGAATATGATTAAAAACGCAAAATTCATTAAAGAAAATGCAGATTTCGGTACAGTCGTTCCCGTTTTCATCAAGGCTATAAAGCCCGAAAAAGCAATCGGTAAGGCAACACTTTTCTGTTCTGCGCTCGGCTCTTATGAAGCATATATCAACGGAAAAAGAATCGGTGATTTTATTTTTGCACCGGGTTGGACAACCTATGGCAAACGCCTTCAGTATCAGGAATATGACATAACTTCTATGCTTGAAGAAAATAATGTTCTTGAAATTGCAATAGCTAACGGCAGACGCTTTCACGGAAGTGCTCACGAAAACTATAAAAGCATCACCAACAAAGAAACCGCATATATCGCTTGTGTTTTAATCGAATATAAAGACGGTTCAACAGATTTTATTCCCACAGATTCTTCATGGAAATGTCGCAAGAGTCATATTCTTGATGCTAATATTTATAATGGTGAAACAGTTGATTTTACATCAGATATAAGTGAGATTTATCCCGTCAGAGAGCTTGATGATGTGAATAAAGAGATTCTCATTTCCACCGAAGGTGAAGTAACCCGTGAAATGATACGCCTTGATGCAACCAAGATTTTCACAACGCCCAAGGGCGAAACAGTTATTGATTTCGGTCAGAATATTACGGGCTATGTTGAATGGGATGTACCACAGAAAAAAGGTGCGGAATTTATTATTCACCACGCAGAAATTCTTGATAAAGACGGCAAGCCCGTTGACTCATTGTCAGTGGGCTTGTTTGCTTTTATTCGGTTATCATACATTCGGTAACTTTTCCGTCAGGCATAATTCTGACAGTTTTGATTTCCTGCGGTTTCCAGCTCATTGAGAATTTTGTGTTAAGAGCGGTGAAATCAACCGTAGCATCGGTTGCGGTGCCGTTTGTTTCAACAATACGCATGATGATACCGTTGCCGTTTTCTGCAGACTTGATTGAAGTGACAACAATATTTTCTTTATCAACGTCAAGTGCAGAATAAATCTGAGGTAGATTTCCGCCGTGGTGTGTTTCCTGATGTGTCTGAAGCGGATTGTTAAGAACTTCCGATGCTTTGAATAGTTCGGAATTGACCTTCTGAATATGAGGAACGATTTCATAGGTAAATTCCTGCTCGCCCTTATCAAGAAATTCCATTTCACCGTCACGCATATGCTGACCGAAGTGGTCAAGGTATGCACAGCTTCGTGCAATCATCATACGCAGATCATTACCGATTGAACAGAAACTGTATTTGCCTGTGTTCAGAAGTCCGAGACCCTTACCAGTTTCATCGCATATATCGCACCATGCGTGTGAAGGCTCTTCCTGACCGTTTGCATCCTTTTCAATAAAGCCATAAGGCATGGAATAAGTGACGGTTGAATTGTTTACATCCGCTTTGAACGAAAGCTTGACGGATTTATACTGCTCATCAAGCTCAAGAACTGTTCTGACTGTAAGCTTATCGCTATCGTCATAAAGCGAGTAGTATCTTGTCAGTACGGAATTGCCGTATTTTACAACGGATTTGACGGTTACCCTGACAGGACCGTTTTCAACAATCTCAAGAGTACCTTCGCCAAACTGACCTATATCAATATTATAATCAAAAACTCTGTGTCCCCATGTATCGTTGGCAAAATCGTCGCAAACAACTGCTCTGCCAAGCAGACCTTCGGCAAATTCGGTGTTGCTTTCTTTTAATATACAAGAAGAAACTGCACCTGTTTCTTTATCAAAAACAAATCTGACCTTACTGTTTTCAAGGCTGTTTTCTGTTGCAGTAAGATGTGACTCGAAGGATTTTTCATCGTTGTTTTCTTTGTGATAAAGATAATATACAGCGTAACCGTAAGCAGGAACATCTGCTTCAAAAATGCACTTGTAAAGATGCTCACCGTCGGTATATGAAGCACGCACAAGCTGGAACGGGACTTCATTACCCTTTGAATCAAGAACCTTTGAAATGTACTGCGAACCGAACTGCGCAATAGATTTAACAGCAAAAGAATGAGGGTTAAACACAACCATTGGTGAGCCTTCGCCCTCTTTATACCACATTCTGCCTCTCATTTCAGAATCGTCAGCGTCAAGAAAATCGGTAGTCTTGATTCTCCAAGTTATACGCTGTGCAGCAAAGGTGTTTACATCAAGAGCTGTTTCACGAGCGTAACCGTAAGAATTTTCTGCATCAAAATATGCTTCTTTTACTGAACAGCCAGCAAGGATATCGTGGAACTGATTGAACATAACCCGTTCCCATGCGGCTTCAATCTGCTTGTTATGCAAAGCAGAACCCGTCATTATATTAGCAAGAACATCCAGTTTTTCAGCCGTTACAAGCTCTGTTTCTGCCCTGCGGTTGATGTTTTTAATTCTGCTGTTTGCGCTGTAGCAACCGCTTGCGTGGTGCTGCAAATCCTCGTTTACAAGCGGCATTTCAGTGCCCTGTGCTTCTTCAAAATAAGTATCGGGGGTGGAATATTTGAAATCACCGTTACAGATAAGCTTTTCAGCGTTTTTAAGGTGCTCCTTTGAAGGTCCGCCACCGTGATTACCGACACCGAAAAGCACCATCATCGGCTGATTTTTGTTGTAATAGTGGTCAACAAGGCGCTGCTCGTGAACATCTCCGCCGTATCCGTCAGGAACACGGAAAGCATTGATAACACTTCCGTCAGGGCTTTGCCAATAATGCAGATCATCAAACGGAAGATTAGGTTTTTCTGTACGGTTGTCAGGTCGCTGATAAATGTAATTGTCTATTCCTGATTTTTTCAGCAGCTGAGGCAACATACCGTTATGTCCGAATGAGTCAACATTGTATCCCGTTTTTACGATGAATCCGAAATTCTCTTTGAAAAACTTTTGTGAATAGAGCATGTGACGGCAGAATGCCTCACCCGACGGAATGTTGCAATCGGGTTGCACCCACATACCGCCAACAATTGCCCATCTGCCTTCTTTTACTCTTTGCTTTATTTCTTCGAACATTTCAGGCTCGTTGAGTTTTATCCATTTATAGTAGCTTGCACATGCACTTGTGAATGTGTAATCGGGAAATTCGTTCATTCTGTCAAGTGCGGAGCGAAAAGTGGATTTAACAAGCGACAGTCCTTCAGGGACACGCCATTGCCAGACGGGGTCAAGGTGAGCGTTTGCAATGAGGTGGAACTTTTTCTTCATCTTTCAATCTCCTTTTTATGAATTCATTTTTATTTTGAGAAAAAATGTTTTTCAAGAGATGCACACAGATAGTGATAAACAGGCAAGTGATATTCCTGCACTTCATAAGTTTCGCAGCTCGGAACATTTATTGTAACATCGCACAGCTCCATCAATTTGCTTGGCTTTTCACCTGTCAAAGCAACGGTCTTTACGCCAAGTGATTTTGCAACGGTCAGGGCATTGATTATATTTGCAGAATTCCCTGAAGTTGAAATACCTATAACAAGATCATTTTTGCATGCGTATCCATATACAAGCTGTGCATACATCATCTCAGGATCTGCATCATTAACATAAGCGGAGAGCACGGATATCTGGCTTGGTAAAGATATTGCCGGTAAAGCTCCTTGCAAACCTTTGCGGAGTTCTTCCGGTATGCGTTCATCGGAAACAGGTCGCTTCAAATGAAAACCTTTCATGAGTTCGCCTACAATATGTTCACAATCTGCCGCACTGCCCCCGTTGCCGCATATAAGTATCTTTCCGCCTTGTTCGTATGTTTTTATCATAAGTTCAAGAGTATTTTTAATTTTACTCTCGCAGGACTTAAGAGCAGGATAGCGTACCATTAGCTTTTCCATTCATATTTCTCCTTTTATTCCGCAAATCGCTACACACAAAGCAGCAACATCTCCAAGTGATTCACCAAGCTCTGCAGGAACTATTTTGCAAACATTGCGCGATTGAGGAAGAGTTTCTTTTGCAATAACCTTCTCCATTTCTGCTCGTAATAATTCTTCGCTGCGTTGAAATATGCTTCCAAGAATTATCTTTTCGGGGTTGAGTATATCAATCAGCACTGAAAGACCTCGACCTAACATATTTGCACACTGCTTGTATACTTCCAATGCACTTTCATCGCCTAATATAGCGATATCAGCGATAGATTTGGCTGTTATTTCATCACCCGAAAAACTTACAGGATGGCCCATTTGTTGGTTTTCTTTTGCAATGGTTTTTCCTATTTGAGCTATACCGCCGCCGGAACAGAATCCTTCAAATGAACCTGCTTTTCCGTAACCGACCGGTCCATAATCAGAAAGCCTTATATGACCTACTTCGCCTGCCATATCACAAGCACCGGTGTACAGTTTGCCATTCAAGATGAGTCCCGCACCAAGACCCGTGCCAAAAGTAAGAAATATCATATTCTGTGTCCCTCTTCCTGCTCCGAATTTCCATTCTGCAAGACTGCATGCATCTGCATCATTTCTTAAAAAGACAGGAACATTGAATTCGTTTTTTAGCACATCTACTATTTTAATATTATCCCATCCGGGAAGATTAGGCGGTGATTTTATTATTCCTTTTTTTGAGTCCAACGGGCCTCCGCAACTTATACCTATAGCATCACATTTGCCCATTGTTTTTGCATTTTTGATTATCTTATCAATAGTGTTTTTGCAATCCTTTGTTGGGACTTTTTCCTTTTGTATAACTTCACCCGCATCATTGCCCGAAACCACTGCGCATTTTGTTCCGCCAATGTCGATACCAATAATTTTAATAACTGACACCTCCTGTCTAATACGTTCCATTGATTATGATTATATTATACTTTGCATGTCAGAATCCTGCATTGTCTTTTTTTGCCTTTGTATTGATTTTTATTATCAGACAAGTTAAAATAGAGCAAAAGGAAGTGGGCTTATGCAGAAATATACAAAGAGCAGATTTATAGAAAACGGCTACCTCAGTGCAACCAAAAAGCAAGAAAACACTTTTATAGAAACGCATTTTCACGATTTTTATGAGCTGGAGTTTATTGTTTCGGGCAACGGTACATATACGGTTGACGGAACCGAATATGAAATAGAACCGGGCAATTTGTTTTTCTTGACTCCGCTTGACTTTCACTATGTGGATATCAAGGATGCCGAGCTTTATAATGTTATGTTCTCGGGCGATATCTGCAATCAGACTTTTCTGCAGAGCCTCACAAAAAACTCGCCGGTGTTTCTGAAAGTAAGCGGAGAAACCAAACTTTGCTTTGAAGTTTTGCTTAACGAACTCTGCAACAATATAAATGATAAGGATTTTTCCGAAATGTTGCTCAACGCCATTATTGCAAAACTTAAAAAGGAAACTTCAGATGACGAACCAATCAGGGAACTTTCCGCAATAAACAAAGCGGAGTTATATGTTCTCAACAATTTCAGAAATGAGCTTAAACTTGAAGATGTTGCCAACGAGGTTGCACTTGCACCCACATATTTTTCACGGCTATTCAAGGCAGAAAAAGGAATAAACTTCAAAGTTTATCTGAACAATATGCGCTTTGAATATGCAAAAAAACTGCTTGAGCACACAGACATGACCGTGCTGCAGATATGCACGGAATGCGGATTCAACGACTATCCGAATTTCATAAGACGTTTTAAACAACACACAGGATATTACCCTGTTCAATACAGAGAGTTGTTTGGATAAAACTAATATATAATTGAATATTATAAACCTTTTAAAAACGAAAAAGAGCAAAAACCGATTTGGTAACTTAAATAATGCAATTTTTACAATCTTCAAAGTGCAGTCTAAACCGATAAAAATCACATATTTTCCGTTCAATTTTTCTTAAACGACAATACATAATAAAAACTAAATCCATTCGACAAAAGTTAATTCTTAACGGTTTAGAGCGATAAGAATTAACTAAAAACAACGTGTCTTGATAAAATAAAACTTTTTTGCCTTAATTGTCCATACTGTGGATATGACAACAGATTTATATATAACGAATCAGATAATACATATCTGATGAAATGTCACGCAAGACAGTTATCGTACCCGCGACAGGTCACGAAGACACCGACAACGACGGCAAGTGCGACCTCTGCTCGGAAAAAATGACCGGCGCTGACATCTGCCCGCTTTGCGGTAAGGTCCACGACAGCAACACGTTTTTCGGATTCATAACGGCATTTTTCCACTCCATTGCCGCATACGTCCTGCTTTATTTGGGAAAAGCATTGCAATTCTGATGACGTATCTCGCAGGCTGTGGATATAAATAAAGCACCGCACACCACATATTTTATTAACAATAGCAGCTCCGCAGGTCTTATTTTTGATCTTGCGGAGCCGTTTTTGTCTTTCAGCGTTTTGAATCTTTCGTCAAATTTTATAATACAGAAAAATAAGAGCTGGATTCAATTTCCGACTCTTACTTTACTACCGTTATAAAAAATGAATGATATTGATTTATCCTTATGAACGATTGCCTTTTCAACCATTACCGTCCATACCGTATCGTCCCATTCGGTTAATACCTTCTTGCTTTTCTTTAAATTACGTATATGCAGTGATAATGCGTTATCTTTTTTTATTCGCTTTTCTCGTTCTTCTTTCAAAAAATATAATTCTTTTGTAACGGTTTCAAACCTCGCATTGAGAGATTCTTCCTGCTTTTTTAATGCATCTTCAGTCATGTCTGACGATGCGTTACGGTGAATAAGTTCTCTTACCATCTCAGCAAGCAGTTCACTCTCTTGTGTTTTTTCATCAATTTGCCGATCAAGATCTGTTGTATCTGCAAGCAATTTTCGCATTTCTGAACAATCTTCTACAATTCTCGGCACATTATTCATTCTTGGCACCCGTAAACGGGTCTATGTACTCTTTCAGACTTACCTGGTCTGCCATATAATCTTCTTCAAGCTGGTTCTTTATGTATTATGCTATTACCTTTTTATTTCGCCCGACTGTATCCACATAGTATCCTCTGCACCAGAAGCTTCGCTTTCCATATTTGTACTTTAGATTGGAATGTCTGTCGAAGATCATTAGCGTACTTTTCCCCTTGAGATATCACATGAACTGTGCTACACTTAAATGCGGTGGAATACTTACCAGCATATGTATGTGATCCGTACATGCTTCTGCTTCTATTATTTCCACCCCTTTTTGTACGCAAAGCTTTCTTAATATTTCTCCGATATCTTTTTTCAGCTGTCCGTATATTTCTTTTCTCCTATACTTTGGTGCAAACACTATATGGTACTGGCATCTGTATGTTGAGTGTGCAGACTTCTTTATTTCATTACTTGTATTTTTATTTATATTCAATTTATTACCTACATTACTTTGTAATGCATTGCTATTGCTTACATTGTAATTGGAGATTCCTTCTTTGTATATAGCTTCGGCTTGCTTTAAGCTCGCCGATTTTATTGCCGCACTGCTCTTTTTCCCACCCCCGGTAGAACCGGGGGTTTATTTCCACGTATAAATAAACCAAATAAAGATGGCTTGTCGACAGATGACAAGCCATCATTTTATTAATAAAGCTTTTTTAAAAAACTGAACTTTTCATTTTGCGATAATCTATCAATAATTATT
>JAEEGI010029006.1_pt1 | contig 10491 bp, 7 predicted proteins | sample 8958751 | NCBI WGS metagenome assembly JAEEGI01 (sample SAMN16246545, study PRJNA631951) | gut metagenome | biome: gut microbiome; feature: rumen; material: KS-attached | host: Bos | place: Iran: Karaj | collected 2018-10 | reverse complement strand
ATTTATTTGTTGAATATGAATTAATTCAATTATTCTTTGATAAACAAGATTTAAATTTTTTTTAAAATTAATAGAAGGATTAAAACTATTATTTTCATTTATTTCATTAACATAACCATTAACAATAACATCAGTAATTATTACTTTCATTTCTTGTAAAATAGTTTTTTTTCCTTTATTTATATAATATACATTTTTATCACTTGAACTTTCTTTTTCATTTTGTAATTTATTATCAAATAAAAAAATTAATCTACTTTTTTTTTCCATTGAAGGATCATTTAAAGCAGTAATATCATTATGATATAATTGAATTAATTTATTTCTTATTTCAATATTATCTTCTGTTATATATAATCTAATACACATTTTTTTATTTATTACTAATTCTGAAAAAGGTTCTATTTCTTTATTCCCTTCATAATATTTTATATATAAATATGTCTTCTCTTCATCTATTATATTTAATGGAATTATATTTATTGATGTTGATAATAGTCTTTTAAAATTTTCATAAAAGGTAAAATCATTTTCTTTGTTTATAAATATTAATTCACAATTTATTTTTGCTAAATCAAATAATAAGTTATTATTATTTATTTGATAAATGGGATTTATTAAAATTGAAGAATCAATTAATGAAGACATATTTTTAAAATAAAATATATTAAATAATAAAAAGTTTATAACTGTGTTTAAAATTTATTTTAATTTTAATTTATTTTTATTTTAAATCCTTTATTGATAATCTATTATATATTGCTCTTTCAAGTCCATTTTCAATATTTTCTATTTCACTTTCTGAAATTTTAAATTTTTTTTTAATTTCTTCTTCATTCTTAAATTTATTAAAATTTTCAGGTGAAATAATATTTCCTTCAAGATTATTTAATTCTTTATCAATATCTTCTTTATTAAAATCAATAAATAAAATATAGAAATTTTTATTATTTTTTGTTATTTGATGTAATTTCATTGAATTTTCTAATTTATTTTCATTTGTTAAGTAATATATAATTGCATTTTTTAATTGTTTTGTTCTTGTTTTTCCAGTTTGAAATTTATATAAAGTATTATTTACTCCTAATTTAATATGAAATAAATCTAATATTAAATCTGGATTTAAAATAATAACATTTTTATTTTTATCTAATTCTTTAATTTTATCATTATTTGCATTTGCTATTAAAGTTAAATAAAAATTATGTTTAGAATAAGGAACATTAAACATCATATTAGATAATAATAAAAAAATTTTAATTAAATAAAAATAAATGAATATTAAATAAGAAAAAATTTAGAAAAATATATATTAAATTAAAGGTAATGTCAGATGAATATGAAGTAGAAAAAATAGTAGATAAAAGAACAAAAAATGGAAAAGAAGAATATAAAATAAAATGGGTTGGCTATTCTATGTCAGAATGTACATGGGAACCTTTAAAAAATTTAGAAAATATTAAAAAAATGATTGATGATTATAATATGAAATTAAATCATAAAGATTCTTTAAAAAAAAGTTCAGACAATAAATTTTTAGGAAAAAAAACTGAAAATCCAATTCCTAATTATAATAATATTAAAGAAGATAATGAAAAAGATAAATTAAAAGAAAATTTACTTTCTCAAAATTTAAATATAAATAATAATATAAATAATTATATTAATTTGGAAAATAATAATAACAATGAGAATTTAAAAGACCAAAATTATGATTATTATTCTGTTGATGAAAGATATAAAGAAGTATATACTATTAAAAAAGAAGGAGATGAATTATGTGCTATTGTTGTTTATGATAATAATGGAATTATGGAAAAAAAACAAATTTTAACTAAGGAACTTCAAAAAATTAATCCTTTTATTTTAATTCAATTTTATGAATCTAAAATTAAATTTACTTAAATTTAATAATACAAGATAAATATAAAAGGAATAATGAAAAATAAACTTTTTTTATTTTTAAATACACAAAATAAGTGAATTAATAAATGTATATTTTATTATTATTTTATAAACAAATCTAATTATAAAAAAACAAAATAAATAAATAAACGTATTTTAATTTAATAACATATTTAATTAAATAAAAAAAACTTACATTATGAATAACCGAGAAAAAAAAAAATAAAAATAAAAAAAAAAAATGGAAGATAATGTTCAAAATTTTAACTTTTTAAAAGACACAGTGAATAAATTTAAAGGAGAAATAAATAAACTATTAACAAATAGTAATTATTCAAACACAGGAGTAATTCAATTAAAACAAACAGTAGATGAAATAGAAAAAAATATGTCATCTCAGGAAAAATATTTAGTTAGTAATTATTTAAGTAACAGAAATAATATTCAAAATTTTAATTATCAAAATCAATTATCATCTCTTCCTTTAATAAAGCAACAAAATTATATTCCAGATGATCAAATATATATATCAGTAAAATATGCAAAACAAAGTCAAATAGATAGAATGAGAAATCCAAGAAAAAAAGAATTCAATGAAGAAAGAATAAATTATATAAATAATATGAAAAGAAGAAAAATAAAAGGTGAATTTGAATTAGAATCAAATAGAAGATTAAGTTCATATCTACATAAAAAAAACACAGAAAAATTATTAAATAAATATGGAATAAATTCAGATTTTTATGATAATATAAAAGTTACATGTAAAAGGCCAAATTTTATGAATCCAGAAAAGAGATTTAAATATTCAGTATTAAATAAGCATTTTAATTCAAATGCAATAACATATGATAAAAATAAACAACCAATAATAAGAAAAGAAGAATTAGATAAAGGACTATTAAATATGGTTTATAAAGGTTTAATTCCTAAAGGAGCAGATTTAACTCCTGCTTTTGAAAATGATGGTAATAATCCTTTACAAATTAATATGAAAACTCAAAGTGAATTTTATAATAATGATAATAATAATGATTATAATGAAAATATTAATGATGTTCAATTACCTAATATTGATAATGATAATTTCTTCATTACTAAACCTACTAATAATATTGTTAAGAAAGATAATCATTATTATGATAATAATAATTATGGAATTAATAATAATTTAGGAAATAAAAATATTATTAAAACTAATTATTCTAAAAAAGAAAAAGAAGAAAAAAGAAAAGTTATTATGTTTAGTAATTTCCAAGTTATTCAAAATGAAGAATATAATAAATTTCATAGTGAAAATATTTCAAATTGGGGTTCAATTTCTTATCTTTTTGAAATTTTTTCAAAATTATTTAAAAAATTAAATTTAGCTCTTGTTCAAGTTTTACAAGATAAATTATTAGAACTTGCAAAAGATGAAATGAAAAGTATAGATTATAAAGATTTATTATTATGTGTATTAGAAAGTGATTTACAATCAAAAGGAATAAATCCATATGATCCAATTAAATTCTTCTCTTCAAATAAAGAGAAATTAATAGTAAAAATTCAAATGGCTTTTAGAATGTATAAAGCAAGAAAAAGATTATATGAAATGAGAAGTTATTTCGATAAAATAAAATTAATTCAACATATGTATATTTCAAGTAAATTAATGATAGAAGCAAGAAGAAAAGCAAAAAATTTATTTGAAAATAGATATAAAGAATGGAAAAATATAATGTCTAATTTTAAAAAAAAATGGGATTTAATTAAATCAATGCCAAGAGTAATTATTCATTTTAATTCAATATCTTTAAATACTGATAATGGTCATTTTATGAATGGAACTTTTGATCAATTTAATCAAAGACAAAATAATCAAATAAATAGAATAATAGATTTATATGATTCAAATATAGAAATAATATATATTTCCCCATATGAAATAAATAAAGATATTATATCTTATTATACTTCAATAATGACTACTTTAGGAGTAGAAAATATAAAAGAAAGATTTCATGTGTTAATTCCAGATATAATAAATTATATTCCAAAAAATCATAATTACTCAGTAAGTGAATTATTATTATTATCAACAAAAACATTAAATAAAATAAAAGAAATTATAGGTGAAAAAGAAGCTTATATTATTCCTGGAAATGGAGGAAAAACAGAAGTAGAATTAAGTATGGTTTTAAATTGTCCTATATTTATGGGAGATTTATTCCAAGTTGAAACTATTTTTACTAAATCTGGTTCAAAATTAATTTTTGAAGCTAATGATATACATGTTCCTATTTCAGCTTGGGATATTAAAGAAGAAAATGAATTTTATGATAGTTTATCTCATTTAATTACTACTTATCCTAATTATAATATTTGGGTTTTTAAAATGGATAATGAAGTTTATGGAAGAGGAATTGCATATATTCAATTAGATAAAATTCAACCTTATTTAGATTTAAGAAAGAAGAAAGAAATATATGATAATAAGAAGAAATTTGAAGAATTACTATGTGAAGTATTAAAAAATATGATACCGAAAAAAGTGAAAATATGTGCTAATTACTTATATAAAAGTTGGGAAGAATATTTTAAAGATTATTTAAAATATAGAGGAATAATTGAAGCTTGTCCAACATATAATCCAGGAAATATTATTGGAAGTCCTTCTTTTCCTATATTAATTGAACCTAATGGAAATATTGAACATTTACCTTCTTATGATAAAATAAATTTATTTTCTTTTAGAAATATTGGTGCTATTTCTCCTCAGAAATCTATTCCTATTAAAAAAAATGATAATGAATCAATTAGTAAAATTGAAAATAATAAAGATAATAATAATATTTCAAACAATGATAATCTTGATTTTGATTTTAATGTTATAGGAGAAAAAATAGGGAAATATTTATATGAACATGATATTATTGGTTATGTGACAATAGAATTAATTGCTTTTAGAAATTATAGAAATACAAATACAAATGAAAATGAAATTAATTATTGGGCAATTGATATTAAATTTGGATTAAATGATTTATTAAGTTCAATTAAATTTTGTCATTTTTTATATTCTCATGCAATGGATAAATTACAAGTTCCAGATATAAATATGATAAATTTAAGTTTAAATAATGAAAGAATAATGATGAATGATAAATGTGAAATATTTACTTTTCCATTTTTATCTCATCCTCGAATTTCAGAAATTCAAATGAAAGATTTAGTTAAAGAATTTAGAAATGAAAATTTAATTTTTGATGTTGAAAAAAGAAAAGGAATTATCTTTAATTTTAGTGATATTTTACAATGTGGAAATATGGGAGTTTGTGGTATATTAAATTTAGAAGATGTTGATTTACAAAATGATTTTTTAGAACTTTGGAAAATGATACAAAATTCTTTACATGTTGTTTCTATTGCTTGTAAACTTAATGATTTTCAACCTATGATGATTGAAGATCAAAGAACTGATATTTTAGATATTGCTGATATTTTTAATAAGGTTAATAAGTTTTATAATAATTTACTTATTTATGAAAAAAGAAAAGATAATTCTAATGATAGAAGTAGTAGTACTTTTAAAATTTAAAATTTTTTAATAGTTTTTTAAAAAGATTTTTTAAAATTTTTGTTATTATATAACTATTTTTTTATATTTTCAAATTTAATTTAAGGAAAAATATAAAGATTATTATAGAATTATTAATTAGATTAACTTATTCAATTATGAATTTAACTTTTAAATATAATTAAAATAATGATATAAAAAAATAAAAAAAAGTATTCAAAAATTTAAAATTTAAAAAATTTAAAAAAAAAATTTTTACTTATCCTCCTTTGGAGAATCTTTATTATTATTATTTCCATTATCATAATTTTCACCTTCTTCCCCATCTCCAAAATCTCTTTGTTTAATTCTTTCAAAATGTTGAAACATATCATTAATAGTTTCGATTCCTTTTTTAGCTTTAGCAATACTAATAGCTTCATTATTTTTAGAATTTCCATATTCAACTTCTAATTCTCTTAATTGAGAAGTTAATAAATATAATTTTTCTCTTAATTTTAAATTTTCATCTTTATATTTAACAACTTCATCTAAATTTTTTTTAATTTCATATTTTTTTTGACTTTCTTCAGGAAGAGTTCCATATTTAATAGAATCTAATTGAGAATTAATAAGATTTATTCCTTCTTTAAATTGAGCTTCTTTTTCATTTGCTAATTTAATTAATTTTTTTGTTTCATTTTGTAAATTTAATATTTCTGATTCTAATTGAATATTTTGTTCATTTAAAGAATCTATTGTTAATTGTTTATTTTCTATTTCTTTTTGAATTGATGCTATATTTGCATTTATTGTATTTTCTTGACCTATTAATATATTAGTTTCTTTATCTTTTTCTTGTTTCTTTAACATTAATTCACGCATTTTTATTTGAGTTGTATTTATTATTGTGTCTAAATTAGATTGAATTGGCTTCTTTTCTCCCTTTTTTAATGGAAATGCTGTTCGAAAGTTTTTACTCATTTTTTTTTAATATGTAAATATTTATTTAATTTTTATTTTTTTTCATTTTTTAAGAATAAAGTTTATTTTTTTTCATTTTTTTTTACTTTTTTCTCATTTATTTTAAATAAATATGGATTCTTCTTATTCGAATAAAATTAATAGAATTAAATTTACTATTGATGAGATAAGAGATGATATAGAAAAAATGAAAATGGTATTATTTATATTAAATAATTGTTATAGAAAAATGAAAAAACTATTAGTACAATGATGTCTTCGATGAATCCGAATAATATTCAAAGAGAAAATTTAAATATTCAAAATAAAAATTTTATGACTTTAAATAATATAAATAATGAAAAAAAAATCCCAGTTAATATAAGTTCAAATAATCCAATTAATGAAAATGAAGATAACTTATCTGATTTGAATAATGATATATTAGAAGGAGAAAATATATATCAAAAAAATATTAATTACACTTTAGAAACTTTAACTGAAGGAAAAAGAGATGAATTATTTAAAAAATATGAAACTGTAGATTCTCATTTAGAAGATGAAAGAAATGAAAATAATAATAATTGTCAAAATAATATACAAGATGATAATAATATAGAAGAAAATTATAATGAAAATAATAATAATAATATTAAAATTGAAAATGAAAATTTTGAAGAAATGGAAAATAATAATGAAGAAAATAATATGAATTATATGCCAAATAATAATAATAACAATTTAAATAAAATTAATTTTATGAGCAATATGTTTGTAAGAAATAAAACAGAAAATAATAATAATACTAATAATAATAATAATCTAAATAAAGAATTTCAATTTACAAAAAAAAAAAATTTAGATAATAAAATAAATTTAAATACTTCTCCAAATCAAAAAAATATATTTTCAGAAACAGCAACATTAAATTATATTCCTCATGATAATTCTTCTCCAAATAAATTAAATAATAACATAACAAATTATAAATATAAAAATATAAGTATTACAGAATCAAATAGTAAAAATAATTTTAATGATGAAACAAATAATAATAATATAAATGATATGATATATAATTATCAAAAAGAAATAGAAAATTTAAAACAACAAATAGAAACTTTACAATCAAATACAGATATTTTAAAAAGTAAATTACAATCAGAAAAAATAAGATATTCTCAATTAATACAAATGAATGAAGAAAAAAATAAAGATAATGAATTAATATTAAATAAAATAGCAGAAATTTTAAAAGTTAATTCAATTGAACAAATCTTTCCAAAAATAAATGAAATTTTATATAAATTAAATAATAAAGAAAATACTAATAATAATAATAATAATAATAAATATATTGATAAAAAAGAAAATCAAATTAGAGATGAATTAATTTTAAAATTAAAAAGTTTATATATAACTTTAACTGATTCTTCTCCTAATGAAGATATTGATATTAAAAGTTTATGGAGATGGATTAAAAATTTAATTCATACTGTTAAACAATTAGCTTTAGAAAAAGAAATGATGAATAATAAAAATAATAATAATGATGAATATAAAATATTTTGTCTTCAATTAATTCAACAAAATTATTTAAAAAATTTAGATGAGTTAAAAGCTTTTATTAATCAATTATTAATGAGAAATAATGAAGATTTTGAAGAAGAAGATTTAATGAATAATAATAATAATCAAAATTTTAATAATAATAATAATAGAATTTATAAAAATCAAAATAATAATAATCCCTATTCTCAATAATAATACTATTATTTTAAAACTAATTTTAAAATTATTTTATAATTTTTCCTTTTTCTTTATCAAGAAAAATTTACAAAAAAAACCCTAAAAAATTTTTTTTAAAAAAATCAAAAAAAAATTAAAATAAAAGTCATTTTATTCTTCATTTTGAATTTCTTTAAAAATATTAATAAAATCTTCCCAATTTAAACAATCCTTATTCATATCTTTTGTAACTTCTTGAATTAATTTATTAACATCATCACTATAAATAATTTTTTTTCCAAATCTTAACATTGCATCTTTTAAATCAGAAATTTCAATAATTTCACTATTATTAACATCAAAATATTGAAAAGCCATTTTTAACTTTTCTTCATTAAATAATTTTTGTTTATTAATTCCAGCAATTAATAATTCAGTATAATCTAAACTATTTTTTCCATTTTCATCAACTAATTTAATTAATTTTTCTAAATCTTCTTTTTTAATAAAAACTTTTCCGATTTGAAAACTTTTTTCTAAATCTTCAATATCAATTGTACCCTTATGTTTATAATCCATTGCATAAAAAGCTTTTTTATAAATATTTTTTTCTTTTTCAGTAAGAGTATTTACTAAATATTTAATAACCATTTTAGTGAATTTTTCTTTTATTGAAAAATTTTTTAAATTATTCAAAATATCAACAGAAATATTATTAACACTATGAACATCATTTAAAATATCTTTAAACCATAAATCATTTAAACATTGAATAGCATTAGGTCTTTTATCAGGAATTTTAATAAGGCAATTTTTAACAAAATTTTTAGCATCATCTGAAATTTCTTCCCATTTTTTAGAAGAAAATTTAACATCTTCCCTTAAAATTTTATTAAAAATGTCATGATTAGAATTTCCTTTAAAAGGAGGATCTCCACATAACATAATATAAGTTAAAGCACCAATAGACCATATATCACATTTTTCATCATATTCTCCTTGTAAAACTTCAGGAGCAACATAATAAGGAGTTCCTAATATAGTATGCATTTTTTCATCATTAAAAACTTTTCTACTTAAACCAAAATCAATTAATTTTATTTCTGATTCTGAATCTAAAGTTTCAAATAATATATTTTCTGGTTTTAAATCTCTATGTGTTACACCACGAGAATGACAATATGATATTGCAAGAAGAACTTTCATTATTACCATACATACTTTCTTTTCTTTTATTCTTCCGTCTTCTGCTATTCTATCCAATACTTCTTTTCCTTTGCATAATTCCATTACTATATGAAAATAAGATTTATCATGATATGTTTCATAAAATTTAATTATATTCGGATGATCTAAACATGATATTATATCTACTTCTTTTATTAAATCTTCTAAATCTTTGTCTGTTAAATTTTTCTTTGATATTGATTTTATTGCATAAAATGGAGGAGGCTTCTCATTTCTTCTATATCCTAATCTTACTTTACCAAAATGTCCTCCTCCTAAATTATCACGAAATTTATATATTTTTCTTATATCTTGTAATAAGGATCCTGCTTTGTATTTTATTGGATTTTCAAATAAATTAATTGATGATATTTTCTCTAATTTAATTGATGAGGTATTCTTCTCTTCTTCTATTTTTTCATAATATGGTATTATTGGATATTCTAATTTTTTTGGTATTAATGTATTTTTTTGTAATATTTGTTGTGTATTTGAAGTTATTATATTATTTGATGTATTTATGTTTTCAGTTTTTAATAATGGAGTTTCAAATGATTTATTTAATATTTTTATTTCATAATTTTTTTCCTCGTCGTAATTTATTTTCTCTTCTTCTTTTTTTGATAGGGAATTATTACTTATTATTATATTATTATTATTATTATTTATATTAATGTTATTATTATTATTTAAAAGGAGTTTCTCTTTATATAAAGAAAATATACTATCATTGTTATTTATTGCTTGGATTATTAAATCTTTTATTGATGAATGTTGAATGTTGTAGAAATTTTGGGGATTTGGAGGATTGTTTTTATTTATTTCTTTTATTTCGACATCTATATTATTTTCTTGATTGGAAATATTATTTCCCATTATATTAATTTCTTTGTTTATTTATTTTTTAATTTATTTTTTTAAAAATCAAAAATGAAATATTTTTTACAATAATAATTTAGAAATGATTTTGTTCTTTGATTTTAATGAACAATATCTTATTTGAATTAAACCTATTGAATTCCAGTTTTTATATTTTTAATGATAACAATACATTTCAATATTATATATAATAAAAAGAAATTAAAAAAACTATTATATGATTTATGAAATGAATGAAAAAATTGATTTTT
>JAEEGI010029004.1_pt1 | contig 10491 bp, 8 predicted proteins | sample 8958751 | NCBI WGS metagenome assembly JAEEGI01 (sample SAMN16246545, study PRJNA631951) | gut metagenome | biome: gut microbiome; feature: rumen; material: KS-attached | host: Bos | place: Iran: Karaj | collected 2018-10 | reverse complement strand
ATTGGTATGGGCTTACCAGATTTGACGGAAGAGCTGTCTTTATTCATATTCCGACGATCAAGTATGCAGATGAAAATTTTCTCAATAAAATGAAGTCTGCATTTGGAGGATAAATCGGAATATAATTAACTGTTTCCAAGAATTGCCTTAATTTTAGCCGTTTATAGGCACTTTCAGTTATCAAATTATATCATTTTCCCTTGTATTTTCCCTTATGGGGATTTTACAAGGGAAAGTTTTTTATATAAGGGTATGGAACATTTACAAGTTTCCATTTGCCACTTTATCCATGAGTCTGGCAGAGCTGCGCTTTGCTTCTCTGGATGCATGTGCATATATGTTCATTGTGGTTCTTATATCAGAGTGTCCAAGCAGTTCCTGTACTTCCTTAGGCTGAGCACCATTTAATAGAAGATTAGTTGTATAAGAGTGTCTCAGTAAGTGGAAGTGAAAGCCGGCGAGTCCTGGGATTTTCTTTGAAACCCTTCTGCAAGCACAGTCTATACCACTGTTTGTTAAGTGGGAACCATCGTCCTTGGTACATACAAGGTCTATCTCTGTAAAACCATCAGGAACTTTTTCATCAGCTCTGATGCTGACCATATCGTAGTAAGTTCTGTTCTTTTCTATGCTTTCATAATAGTAGTTTCGGCTGAAGAGCTGACCATACTTAAGTCTATTTTTTAGTTGATCAGTTTTTGCCTTTTTAAGTATTCCGGTTAGTACATCTCCAAAGTCAACCACTCTGATTTTACTTCTTTTTGTTGGCCCTATCTCAAATTTACGTCTTACTGATTTGTAGGAAATGCTTCTCTTTACAGTGAGATATTGTTCATCCAGATTGATGTCCTGCCATGTGAGCCCACACACTTCGCCAAGTCTCAGACCGGTAAAATATGATATCTGTACCGGGAGAACTATTGAAGGGTGGTGCTTCTTAAGATACTCAATAAGTTCAGTGAATTTCTCGTATGTCAGGTAAGTGGCTGATTCATTCGGAGATACACTTTCCTCGAAGATATCAGCGGTATCATTTCTGTTATGGCGAGTGACATACTGCATTGGATTATCTGTAAGAAACCTCTTTGGGAAAACTGCAAACTTAAATGCATGATTCAAAACGGAGGTATAAGATGTTACTGCATCTTTCACATACCCTTTTGATTTGAAATCACCACATTCTCCACCGAAAGTCAGCAGATCAACAAGATCCTGAAGATGTTCAGAAGTTATAGTCTTAAGCTTTCTTTTCCCTAATGGATGTTTTTTTAATCTGCTTGCTAAATACTGGTAGTGATGAACAGTTCCATTACTGAGTGTTCCGGTTTTCAGATCTTCTTCAACCCATTTGTCGAGAAGTTCAGCGAAGGTTATATTATCCGCTTTTGCAATGAATTTCTTTTTTTCATAATTATCCATTGCGTTTCTCAGAAGCTTCTCGGTTTCAGATTTGCTTTCAGTGCCGGCAAATTCCTTCTGGATGAGATTTCCGCTTTCATCCTCAACATAAAATCGATAGTACCATTTCTTTCCTTTTTTTCTGACAGATCCTTTTGCCATTTATTTCTTCTCCTTTCTGGCTGGCAATCGGAACTGAAGGATATCCGTGTAGCATTGAGCCAAGCAGCTATGCTGCGAAGGTTTGGCTCAATGTTATATATATCTTTATTGCGTGTAGATATATCAAAACTCCGTCTGCCTGCCTAACCTATAGGAGGTAACTTAGTAGATTGTTAACGCGGTCTTTCGCACGCTCCGGATCTTTTGAATACAGTCTCAGTATATCACTTATGTCATTTAATGTGTTGATTGTATGTGTGATTTCCCTGAGAAATATCATATTATTATATTCTTCTTCAGATTCGAATCCTACCATCGATGCGAGCTTTGAATTATCTTTAGAAGTTTCATTCACGGCATTTGTAAATGAATCATTAAATAATTCGTACTCTTTTAAAAAGAGAAGTAGTATCTTTTCTGAAAAATCATTTTCATCGGAGCTAACATTTAAGGGATAGCTTCCCAAAATCTTTTTCATTGAATCTTCAATCTTGATAAATGTACCGTCTGTTTTATCGGATGACAGTTCATCAGTTTCGCCTCTTAACCACTCAGGTGTGACATGAAGTGCGGCTGCGAGTCCCTCGATAACGAGTTTTTTTGAATTATCTATTGTTCCGCTTTCATATCTCTGGATAGTTGATTTGTTGACATCCATTCTCTCGGCCACATAATCCATCGTGAGTCCAAGTTCTTTTCTTCGGGATTTTGCTCTCTCCCCAATAGTCTTACGCAGTTTTTTATCTACCATTGTTAAGACCTCCTCTACCGGTGTATGCCATTATTTTGAAATGGCTGTTTTAAATTTTATGATTTCTTAAATGCTGATTTTGAAAATACATTTTTGAATCTGAAAAGATAATAACATAACATTTAATAAATTGCAATATGCAATTATAATAAAATGCGAAATGCTTGACAAAGAAAAAGTTAAAATATATAATAGCAACAAAACGAGGTTGCAGTATGCAACATAAAGAAAGGAGGCGAACAGTATGCAGGAAATCAAATATGCGATGTCGATAGAAGAAGCATCTGATTACACAGGGATAGGAAGAAATACAATCCGAAAACTTATCGAATGGGAAAAGCTTCCGGTACTCCGAATCGGAAGAAAGATTGTAATAAGAAGAGATGCACTTGAAAGATTTATCGCTATTAACGAAGGCTGCAATTTAAGGATCAGAAATGAGACGAAAGCAGTGACCAACTAAAAAAGGAGTGACTAAGCAGCCACTCCAATTGGTAACCAGACCGAAGTCCTGATATACCTACACGCAAGATAAGTTTATCACAGACTCCGGTGGTTATCAATTGAAACATAAAATCAAAAACACACAGGAGGAAATAAGTATGGCGTCAAAAAGAACTTTAGAAGAAAGAATAAATGAAAAAAATGAAATGATGGAAAAAGCGCTTGAGAAGGCCAGACAATACGAAGCTCAGGTTAAGCAACTTGAAAAACAGCAAAAGGAGGCTGATAGGAAAGCCAGAACCAAGAGGCTTATCCAGATCGGTGCAATAGTGGAAAAAGAACTGGGAAGAGATTTCGTAGATGATGATTTCAGAAGACTCAGTTATTTCCTAAAGATGCAGGAAAGAAATGGAAAGTATTTCAGTAAGGCAATGGAGAAAGACTTACCGCCTGAAAAGGAGGCAGATGATAAATCAGAGGGAAGCCCGGGTGAGTGATTCCTCTTCCCGACAAGGGCGCACTTATATATGGGCGGAGCCCATATTGTATAAGTTTCTCCCTGCGGTCGAACCGGTCAGACTTTAAAGAGTCTGCCGGGCGCGTTCCGTCGGCGGGCCTTATGCAGGCAGCACTCCTGCGCGGAGAGCGGTCTTGTGCAGACGACACCAAAGGGCACCGCCCTTTTGGATAACCCGCAAGGGGCTTTGCCCCCTTGACTCCCACCCGCAGTACATTACCAAAACTGAATCTGCACAGTTAAAACTTACACTAGGTTTGCAGATTTGGTTTTGCATATATACTGCTATGCTCAATGGACGCTGTCCATGCCGCAGGTGGCTTCCTGCCAGGTTTCACCTGGAGGGAGTTAAGGTTTGCCACCTTAACAATCCGCCCGCCATTTAACAAATGTTTATGAAAAAGAAGGTGATGTTAAATGTCTATATATCACTGTTCTATAAAAATCATTGGTCGTAACGGTGGACGCTCTGCCGTTTCCGCAGCAGCTTATCGCTCAGGCGAAAAGCTTACAAGCGAGGAAACGGGCATCATTCATGATTACACACGAAAAGGCGGAGTGATCATGAATGAGATTATCCTTCCGGATAATGCGCCCGACCGTTTACTGGATCGCGAAGTTTTATGGAACGAAGTACAGCAAGTAGAAAAAAGAGCCGATGCACAGTTTGCAAGAGAGGTTGAAGTTGCTTTTCCAAATGAATTATCCAGGGAAGAACAGATTGAATGTATCAGAGAATTCATAAAAGAGAACTTCACTTCGAAAGGAATGATTGCAGACTGGGCACTTCATGATAAAGGTGATGGAAATCCGCATGCTCATATAATGCTTACAGTAAGAGAAATAAATGAAGAAGAAGGCTGGCAGTCGAAACAGACTTCCGTTTTTGCAAATGATAGAGATAAAAATGGAAAAGCTATATATGATCCATCAAAGCCTTCCTATGATCCTAAAGATAGAGAACATACTTCCCAATATCGAATTCCGGCACTGGATGAAAATGGTAATCAGAAAACCCGTGTTAGAAAAGGTAAAGGAACGGAATATCTCTGGGAAAGGATCTCTATTCCGGCAAATGACTGGAATGAACACAGTAAATGCGAGCAGTGGAGAAAATCATGGGCTGAACATTGTAACAGATATCTTCCACCTGAACTACATATTGATCACAGGTCTTATGAAAGACAGGGACTGGAGATTGAACCAACCATCCATGAAGGTGTGACAGCAAGACAGATGGAAAAAGAGGGGAAGACATCCGAACGATGTGAAATAAATAGAGATATCAAAAAGAGAAATCTCTTAAGAGATGAAATTGTAAAAGGCTTTAAGGAATTATCTGAACTAATTACAAAGAAAGTGAGACGAATATATGAAAGAATTACAAAATTATTTGAAAATAGAAAATCTGGAAGAAATGATATCGGTTCTGGAAATCCAGGACGAGCTTACAGCTCTTATGGAAGAGTTGGAGAAGGAGAACGAGGATCTGAATATAACGAACCAGACTCTGCAGAGCCGAATATCCAAATTGGAGAATATCATAACAGAACAGAAACTAACTCTTCAGGAGAAAGAGGAAGAGATAGACGAGCTGGAAAAATTAAACGAGAACTTGAACAAAGAGAATCAGAAACTCTTTTCACAGACGAAAAAATCGAACAGACAGATAGAGATATTGAAGAAACAGATATCCGAATTGCAGAACTTAAAAGAATAAAAACTGAAAAGGAGCAGGAATTACATGACAGAATCAGAGCCATTATGGAACGTAGAGGAACTGGTGTCACAGTTGGAACTGATGCAGAAGGAGAACGACAACCTTTTGGAAGAGAACAACAAGCTGAAGACACAGAACAGGACTCTTTCCTCAGAGAAGTCAGAGCTGCAATCAGCAGTGCGAGAGCTAACGAGGGAATTGCAGATAAAGAGCGAGAAGCTCGTGAGGCAGAGCAAGTCAGACTTGATAGAGAAAGAGAACGAGAAGCTGAAAGAGAGAGACAGGCAGAGAGAGAACGAGCTGAGCGAGATAAGGCGAAAAAGCGAAGAAGAGATCACAGCCGTTAAGGAGGACTATGAAGAAAAAAATAATGATCTTATTAGTCAAAAGGAAAAATATAAATCTTCCAAAGCGGAACTTGATGTAAAGATAAGGGAGCAGGATGACATAATCGTCAGAGGTGCCACTATCATGTTTAATAAGTATAAAACAGCATTGGAAAAGGAGCATAGAGGAAGAATCAAAAAGTCCGATGCTAAATACAAAGCAATGATAGCTGCTATTCAGTCTGAACTTTGGAGCACGGTCTTATATGCAGTAATAATAACATTGTTTATGGCTGCTAAGTCAGAGCGCTTCACCGAGAACTTGATAAACTTTTTTACAGGAATTGCTAAGGTAATAAAATCACTTGCAACTAGCGCATTCTCAGCTGGAATGTGGTGTGCCAGAGCTGCAAATGAAGTCGAAGTTTATGTTATGCAGCAGATACTACACTACATGATTATAGTGATCATTATGACCTTGATATGCGGTGTCCCTGGGATGATAATCTACTTTGCCGGAAAGAAATACATCAAATGGTACAAAGAAGAAATAGCTGACCATATATCCATGTGGGTTGCAGTAATCGCACTTGCTATAACAATCTTCTTTGCAGAAGAAATCACATCCATCTTATCTATCAACCTAATTTGGTTAAACATTATAGTTCACCTTATATACAGTGCCGGGCGAGCATATGTAAGAAGTTGTAAGAGGAACAGGGGGTATTATTAAAAAATCAGAAGATGATGAGATATCACATATTTATTGACTCAATAAGGGATATGTAAATCGTGTGTTTTCATTGAGAGACGGTGGTTTTTTTGGTATAATCATTCTGAAAAGCTATATTTTAATCTGTTTATCAACTGTATCTATGGTGATTCAGATGATTGTACCAAGATTATATTTCATAAAATTGCTCCCCTTTGGGTAGCGTGTCCTCCCTTTGGTTGGAGCATCGATTTGTAGAAACAAATCGATACCTATTATACCTAATATGATATTATAAAATTAGGAGCGACGATGACAGAACAGGAAATACTTAATCAAATAGAAGAACTAAATAGAAAACTTGAAGAGGTTCGAAAGAATAAAGCATCAGTATATTCAGATGTAGAAATAGATTCAGCTGAAAAGGAAAGACTACATCAGGAAGATTTACAACGTCTTAGAGGACTTAGGCTGATAGATGATGATTTTATGAATGCATGTTTTGATGGCTATATTGAAGGTGCTGAGCTTCTTCTCAGAATCATTCTTGATAAGCCGGATATACGAGTTAAGAGTGTGACAACACAAAGACAGATGAAGAACTTACTTGGTAGAGATATCTGTTTAGATATTGATGCAGATGATGATTCTGGTAAGAAGTATAACATTGAGGTTCAACGATCGGATAAAGGTGCAGACAGAAAAAGGGCAAGATATCACTCAAGTATCCTTGATGCACATTTGCTAAAGTCAGGAGAAGATTATTCAGATCTGCCGGAAACATTTGTTATATTTATTACAGAGAATGATGTTATTGGGGAAGGACTTCCGCTATATAAGATCGAACGAAAGATAACAAATACAGGAAAATCGTTTGATGATGGTGAACATATCATCTATGTTAATGGAGCAGATAAAAATGCATCTACAGAACTCGGAAAGCTTATGCATGATTTCTTCTGTACAGATGCAGATGATATGAATTTTAGGGAACTGGCAGAAAAAGTCAGGTTTTATAAAGAAGATGAGAAAGGGGTGGCTGAAATGTGTAGAGTTATGGAAGATATGCGAAATGAGACAGCAAAGAAGACGAAAGAACAGACAACCACTAGTCACATAATCGATATAATGGAAAAATTAAAATATACTGCTGATCAGGCTATGGATCTTTTAAATATTCCACAAGCTGAACGTGCTACATATGTTGGACTTGTTGAAAAAAGATGATATGACGACTAGAGAACAGATCTAAGAAAGGACTTGACAGATGAAAAATAGTTTAAGACAATCTTTAGACAGCAGACAGCAGACAGCAGACAGCAGACAGCAGACAGCAGACAGCAGACAGCAGACAGCAGACAGCAGACAGCAGACAGCAGACAGCAGACAGCAGTGATCTGTTCTTTTTGTGATGAATACAAAAACACTAAGAAACAGTATTTAACAGGGCGTGAGTCCTGTTAAATACTGTTTCTTTATTTTTGTTTGCAGTGAAGGTATGGGGGAAAATAAAAAATTGGAGGATACATGAATGGGAGGGGTTGCTGGGCAACTATATTTCGACAACTATTCGCCGGTTGGAGATATTACAGTCATTGCAACATGTTTTGTGATTCTGATTTTAATATTTACTTCGTATGTAAATAAGACCCGAAGCTTTTATCTTTATCTTAACATAGTGGCCTATCTTATGCTGGCTGCTTTTTCTGATGTGATTTATCATCATATATATTCAGGTATTACAGATGGTAAATACACTGCAGTATATGTAATAAGGTGTTTATATCATGGATTCCTTTTTTCTAATTTACTGCTATATGTGGTATATATTGTTGAATTGCAGCATTTGGAAAGAGAAAAGAAGATTCCGACAATGATAATTTCCAGTGGGATATATATATCTATTATATTAACGGATATAATTACGACAGTTAGTGGAACAGGATTCAGGCTTAATAAAGATGGAACGGCTATAACCGGATACAATATTTTTCTATATGGATATCTTGCCTTTGTTGCGGTTATTATATTTTTGATGGTGGCATATAGGGATAGAGTATATAAATATGTAATGTATGGTTTTTATGGAACCATGATTGTTGCATTTCTGATATTATTTCTCCAAGGAAAACATGGTCAGTCATCTTTTACAGTAGTTTCCTTTATGTTTCCGACGATTGGAATGCTATATTTGGTTCATTCAACTCCATATGATATAGAATTAGGTGCAATTAATGTTGCAGCTCTCAAGGATATGGTTGAATATAATTATCGACGAAAGGTAGAATTATTATTCTTTAGCTTATATATTCCTGAATATGATTCTGAAGGAGCAGTCTTGCCTAAAACACTTCAGGATTCAATCAGAAAGTTTTCCACTGAGTATTTCCATAATGCTGTTTTGTTTCAGGTTTCAAATGCACATATTATTCTAATAGCTAAGAAAAAGACCAATCCGGATTATGAAAATAAGATTAACAGAATTCTAAATTATCTCTCAGGTGAATATGATAAATATGGATTTGATTATAAAGTTGTAATGGGCGAGTGTTTTGATGAGATAAGCAAAAATAATGAGTTTGTTAGTTTTATTAAAAGTATCCATCGAAATATGGAAGCTAATGAAATCCATATGGTTGGATATGAAGATGTGGAACAGTTTGAAAGATATGAAAAGATTTTAAGTGAAATTGCTGACATATATAAAGGGAAAAATTTGCGTGATCCGAGAGTCCTTGCTTATTGTCAGCCTGTTTATAACATAAAAACAGGGAAATATGATACAGCGGAAGCTTTGATGAGACTTAAGATTCCAGGGATTGGGCTTATCTTTCCGGATCAATTTATTCCGTTAGCAGAAGAAAATGGATATATACATGTTTTAACAGAGATAATTCTTCAAAAAACATGTGATGAGATCAGGTATCTGTTAAAGGAAGGTTACGAGGTAAATAGAATATCTGTTAATGTAGCTGTCTCAGAGCTGAAGGAAGAATCATTTACGCAGGATATTCATAAGATCATATGCGAAAGTGGAATTCCAGAGGAGAAAGTTGCCATAGAGATTACTGAATCACAGACAGAGAGTGACTTTATAATTATGAAAAATAAGATAGAGGAACTTAAAGAAAAAGGTATTAAGTTCTATCTGGATGATTTTGGAACAGGATATTCAAATATGGAGAGAATCATGGAACTTCCTTTTGATATCATCAAGTTTGACAGGTCTCTGGTACTTGCGAGTGGCAGTGATTTAAGATCGGAAAAGATGGTTGAAAGTATGGCCAGTATGTTTTCGGGACTTGACTATTCTGTATTATATGAGGGTGTTGAAAATGAGGAAGATGAAAAGAAGTGTATTGATATGTCGGCCTCATATCTGCAGGGATATAAGTATTCTAAACCTATTCCTATAATGGAATTAAAGCGGTTCTTTTCAAAGGTAGAGGAAAGTGTGTAAATCGTTTTATGAAATTTATTTGATATGATTTTGGTTTGTATATTTGTAGCAGTTAAATAAGATGATTATTAAAGATATTTGATAAAAATCAGATAAATATCATGGTACGTTTCATTGAAAAATTGCCTAAAATTTGATACACTTGTAGTGTAATTTTATGATGACTTAATGATTGATTTATGAGATTTATAATAGCTGAATTAATAAGAAAATGTAGGAAAGGGACTTGACAACTATGCGGAAAATGGACATACTTAATCGCATCGCATCGCATCGCATCGCATCGCATCGCATCGCATCGCATCGCATAAGCTATTACTATGTCCTTTTTTCGGAGATAACTATTTATAATTATGATGGATAACCGTCGGATTTAATAGGCTTAATAAGCCTTGTTAAATTCGGCGGTTTTTATAATATATAACAGAAGGAGAGTGTTACATGAAACGAAAAATAAGTAAGATAATTATAAGTTTTTTGCTGACGATGGCGATGGTTGTCGGATTGATGTCAGGAATTAGCCTGACGGCATATGCAGCACCTACTGAAGAATTACTCACTACCATTACGGCAACAGGTCAGGAACAGGCTAGCTACAGCACAGCGAATGTAGCAACCGTTTCGTTCAGTTATTCGCCATACGGTAGCTCATCATACATCGCTATCTGGGGATGGTGGGGCTATGGTTGGACAGCAACCGTTGTCCCTGCCGAAGGATATACCATCACCAAATGCGTATTCTATGATGACAAAGACCGTGCAGCAACAGACAGCGAAGCGCCATTTGTAGTGGAAACTACGGAAGAGGATAAGACACCGAAAGTAAATGGCGTCCCAATTTTGGCAAATCAGTCTAAAGGTATTAAAAAAATTGAAGTATATGGTTATGCTACGCCTGCGACTTCATATAGTGTGACCATCACCGCGGGCGACAACATGACCAAGACCACGGGTTCCGGCGATGCAGAACAGACCGGACTGACCGGCGCTATGACAGATGT
>JAEEGI010029002.1_pt1 | contig 10492 bp, 7 predicted proteins | sample 8958751 | NCBI WGS metagenome assembly JAEEGI01 (sample SAMN16246545, study PRJNA631951) | gut metagenome | biome: gut microbiome; feature: rumen; material: KS-attached | host: Bos | place: Iran: Karaj | collected 2018-10 | reverse complement strand
CCGTTCGTATAATTTCTATCAGGATTGGCGTGTCGATCCCTTTGAGACGGCTGCACAACTGAATGAATACATTCAGAAAGTGAAGGCGCAGACCAATCAGGAAAAGGTGAATCTTGTCGGTCGCTGCGAGGGCGCCAACGTCATTCTGGCCTATCTTGCCGAGTACGGCTATGAAGACATCAATTGTGTGCAGCTTTATGTGCAGTCCGCGTCCGGCGTGGACGGCATCAGCGCAGTGTTCAGCGGCAGAATGCAGCTCGACAGCGCAGCGTTGCGCCGGTTCAAAGAGACCAGTGATCTTATTCAGATCGAAGATCAGATGATCGTTGAACTGATTGACACTCTTTTAGAGTTTACCAGCGACACAATGCTGCTGGATGCGGGTATGCTCGGTCTGCAAATGCTTGCTCCGAAGATTTATAAAGAAGTGATCGTTTATATCCTGCGTGAAACCTACGGCAGGATGCCTGGTATCTGGTCGCTTGTCGGCGCTGACTATTATCAGGATGCGCGCAAGGGCGTATTCGATGGTTATGAAGACGAGTTCTCCGGCCTGCTTGAAAAATTGGACAACTACGACGCCAAGGTTCGTCAGCGTGTGAATGATATTGTACTTGACGCTGTTGCGAACGGTGTGAGATTTGCCAATTATCCCAAATACGGTCCGTATCAGGTCACGCCGATCTGCGAAACAAATGATGAAATCGGCGATAATTCCGTGAGTCTGAAGTTCGGTTCCCTTGGCGCCACGACCGCGAAATACGGCTATACTCTTTCTGATTCCTATATCGCAAAGGCAAAGAAGAACGGAACGGATCAGTACATTTCTCCCGATAAGATGGTTGACGCATCCACCAGTGTGCTTCCTGATACTACATGGTACATTTATGGCAGCGAGCATCGCGACTTTCCGGAGATCATCCATAATTGCAGGTTCAAATTCCTGAAAGCGGACGGCAACATGACAGTGTTCTCTGATCCGAGCGCGCCGCAGTTTATGGTGTATGAAGGGGAAGAGGACAACGGCGATACGCTGACTCCGATGGTGGAAGAGAATGCGCCAGAGCTCGACAACGGAATCGTGATCTTCAAGGATGTCAACTGGAAAGAGATGGTCCAGAACTTCATTCAGACACTCATTAAGTTCCTGAAGCAGTTCCTTCCGACCCTGCTCAATAAATAAGTGATGATTCTAAAAGCAGCCCGCAGCGGGCTGCTTTTTTGTGAATAGAGAAAAACCTGCTGCAAACGGCAATGCAATCATGTATAATAACTCAAACGGTTATTGATCAAGCAAATAGAATCGGAGGAACAAGTAATGTTTCGTTACGGGAAAGCAAAACTCATCGACGGCGTCACGCGGATCAAGGACGGCATCGTCAACGAATTTCTGATCGAGGGCAGCAAGAAGGCGGTTTTGTTCGACACGGGACTCGATCTATTCAATATCAAGGACTATGTTGCGAAGCTGACTGAAAAAGAGCTTGTCGTCGTCAATTCCCATTTTCATCCCGACCACGCAAACGGCAACCATCATTTCAAGAAGGTGTATATCGGTGAAAAAGACCTGCCGACGTTCACCACGAAGGACGTTTATTTCAAACTGGTTGACGATATCGTGACTGCGACGTATGCGAAGTATCCGAAAACGAGAAAGCTTGAAAAGTGGGTCGATAAGCTCCTGATGACGAAAAAAGGCGAGACGGAATACGACCCGCTGAAAGACGGCGACGAGATTGACCTCGGCGACAAAACGCTGATCGTGAAGGATTTCCCGGGTCACACACCTGGTTCCATCACGCTGTTGGACCCGAAAGAGCGGTTTATCTATGCGGGCGACGCGAGCGATATCGACATTTGGATGTTCACGAATCCCGACTGCAGTCTGCATACCTACGCCGAAACCGGACGGCAGTATTATCACGAGGTCGCCGCGATGGGCTACACGCGTTACCGCGGCGCGCACATGCCGCTGACGCACAAGATCTCGTTCATGCGGGACTACGCCGAATGGATGGACAAGCTGACGCCGCAAAAGGCGTTTTTGAAGATTCCCGTTCCCGGCGCAAGAAGCAAGCTTTGCTTTGCCGCAGCGCCGAGCCTCAAGCATATTCTGTTCACCTCGATTTATTGGGCGCATCAGTGCGACAGATAAGGTGCAACTGAAAAAAGAAAACCGCGTACCGTTTTCACGGCGCGCGGTTTTGATTTGTGGATTATCAGGAACGAAGTTCAATGCCGATTTCTTTGAGCGCGTTGATTGCGCGCTGCATTGCGGCGTCGGCTTCCTCGTCGGTCAGCGTCCGGTCTGCGGCACGCATCCGGATCGAGAACGCGACGCTCTTCATGCCTTCGGGAATCTGTGCGCCGACATAGACGTCGAACAGCGCGATATTCTCGAGGATCTTGCCGACGGCGGCGGCGATCATCTTTTCGAGCTTGAGCACCGGCAGATCCGCGTCGCAGACGAACGCGAGGTCGCGGTTGGACGCCGGGAAGCGCGGCAGCTGATGATACTTGCGGTCGGTGTTGCCGACTTGCAGCAGCAGCGCAAAATCCACCTGCGCGAGGTACGCCTTTGTGCCGATCTCGTAGTTGGAAAGCACTGTCGGGTGAGCTTCGCCGAGCAGCGCGATCCGTCTGCCGTCGACAAGGATTTCCGCGGTTCTGCCCGGGTGGAAGGTCGGGTCGTCGGTCACTGCCTGCACGTCGTAATCGTCAACGCCGCAGGCATACAACAGCTCTTCGACGACGCCCTTGAGCGTAAAGAAGTCGCATTTGTCGCCGTACATGCCCATCGTCACCATCTGGTTTTCGTCGGGCAGCGTGTCTTCTCCGTTCGGGATGTACTCGTTGGAGATCTCGAACAGCTTCGCGCTTTCGTTGCGGTTGTTATAGTTACGGGCGAGCACGTCGAGCATCGACGGGAGCACGGTCGTGCGCATGACGCTGGTGTCTTCGCCGAGCGGGTTACTGATGACGACGCTGTTGCGTTTCGGGCTGTCTGCAGCAAGACGGATCTTGTCGTAGTGCTTCGGGCTGATGAACGAGAAGGTCGCGATTTCGGAAAGGCCGCAGCCGAGCAGCGTGTCGGAGATCCGGCGTTCGAGAATCTGCGCCGGAGTCTTTTTCGCGTTGGCAACGCCGGACAGCGGGCGGTTCGGGATGTTCTGGTAGCCGTAGAAACGCGCGATCTCTTCGGAGATATCCGCCTGATGTTCGATATCGTTGCGGAACGACGGGATGTAGATCGTGTCGTTTTCTACCTTGAAGTCGATCCGTTCGAGGATCGCTTTCTGCTCTTCAGCACTGACGTTGATGCCGATGAAGTCGTTGACCCAATCAGGCCGGAAGGGGAGCGTGCGCTGCGTGTGATCGGATTTGTCACAGTCGATGATCCCGGAGCTGACGTCGCCTGCGTCGAGCAGTTCGGCCAACTCGAGCGCGCGCTGGATCGCGGGCATGCAGGACGCCGGGTCGAGCTCTTTTTCAAAGCGACCGCTGGACTCCGTGCGCATGCCGAGTTTTTTCGCTGTAATGCGGGTGGAGGGACCGTTGAAGCACGCGGATTCAAAGACGATCGTGTTGGTGTCGTCCATGATGCCGCTGTACTCGCCGCCCATGACGCCGGCGACGGCGACGGGCTTTTCTTCGTCAGCGATGACCAGCATCGAGGGGTCAAGGTCGCGGTCGATCCCGTCGAGGGTCGTGATCTGTTCGCCGTCCTTTGCCGTACGGACGATGACATGGTTGCCTTTCAGAAAACGCAAATCGAACGCGTGCATCGGCTGACCGTATTCGAGCATCACGTAGTTTGTGATGTCAACGATATTGTTGATCGGGCGGACGCCGCAGGCGCGCAGTCGTTCGCGCATCCAGCGCGGGGAGGGTTTTACGCGGACGTTTTCGACGACCGCGCCGCAGTAGCGGTAGCAGCGATCGGGGTTAAGGATATCGACCGCAAGGAAGTCATGAACGTCTTTGCCGCTGCCCTTGACGACGGGCGTATGTAGCTTGAGCGGCGTCTGGAAGGTCGCGGCGGCTTCACGCGCGAGACCGATCACGGACAGGCAGTCCGGACGGTTGGAGGTGATTTCGAACTCGGTCACTGTGTCGTTGAGGCCGATCGCTTCGCGGATATCGATACCGAGCGTCTTGTCGCAATCGTCGCCGAGCACGAAGATGCCGTCTTCGATCGCGTAGGGGAAGTCATGCGCGGTCAGACCAAGTTCGCCGAGCGAGCAGAGCATGCCGCAGCTTTCCACGCCGCGCAGCTTGCCTGTGTGGATCTCTTTGCCGCCGTGGACGACGGAGTTGTCGAGCGCGACGGGGACGACGTCGCCGACCGTCAGATTCTGCGCGCCGGTGACGATCTGGATCGGTTCGTCTTTGCCGACGTTGACCATGCAGATCCACATGTGGTCGGAATCCGGGTGACGTTCGAGTGTTTCGATCTTACCTGTGACGATGTTGGAAAGTTCGGCGCCTTCTTTTTCAAACGCTTCGACCTTGGAGCCGGACAGCGTCATTTCGTCGGCAAATTCTTTATCGGTACAGTTGAGGTCAACAAAGTCGAGTACCCATTTTTTGGAAAGATTCATACTGCAGGCACCTCCTTAAAACTGGCTGAGAAAACGCATGTCGTTTTCATACAGCAGACGCATATCGTCGATGTTGAAGCGGAACATGACCAGACGTTCCAGGCCGATGCCGAACGCGAAGCCGCTGTAAACGTCGGGATCTACGCCGCAGTTCTTGAGCACCTTCGGGTGGACCATGCCGCCGCCGAGGATCTCGATCCAGCCTTCGCCCTTGCACATCGGGCAGCCCTTGCCGCCGCAGTTGAAGCAGGAAACGTCGATTTCGCAGGAAGGTTCGGTGAACGGGAAGTGGTGCGGACGCAGACGGATCTTGGTGTCTTCGCCGTACAGGCTCTTCGCGAATGATTCAAGGTTGCCCTTGAGGTCTGCCATCGTGATACCCTTGTCCACGACAAGCCCTTCGATTTGGTGGAAGATCGGAGAATGCGTCGCATCGACGGCGTCGGAACGGTAAACGCGGCCCGGCGCGATGACACGGATTGGGGGCTTCTGCTGTTCCATCACGCGGATCTGGCAAGGGGACGTCTGTGTACGCAGAAGCATGTTTTCCGTGATATAGAACGTATCCTGCGTGTCGCGCGCCGGATGTTCCTTCGGAATGTTCAACGCTTCAAAGTTGTAATAGTCCCATTCGACTTCGGGACCGCTCGCGACGGAGAAGCCCATACCGTAGAAGATCTCCTTCACTTCGTCGAGCACGATCGACAGCGGGTGCTTGTGACCGAGTTCATGCTTGTTGGACGGCATGGTCACGTCGATCTTTTCCGCCTTCAGCTTTTCTTCCTGCATCCGCTCTTTGACCTGCTCCACATTCTGCTGAATGCGCGCTTCGATATCGGCGCGGATGTCGTTGGCGAGCTGACCGATCACGGGGCGTTCCTCCGCCGTCAGTTTGCCCATGCCTTTGAGGATCGCCGTCAGCTCGCCCTTCTTGCCGAGAAAGCGGACGCGCGCGGCGTCGAGATCCTGCAGTGAGCGCGCCTGCTGTAGCGCCTGCGCCGCTTTTGCGCGGATCTCTTCGAGTTGCTGTTTCATGTTGAAATCAGTCCTTTCTTAAAAGTACGATGTTGTTGCGGGACAAAAGAAAAACTTCATCCCTTCGAAAGCCGCAGAACGGCTGAAGTAGGGACGAAGACAAACTCCGCGGTACCACCCTGATTTTTGCTTTGGATATTTCCGGAGCAAACACTCTTGTACCATATAACGGTCGTAACCCGTCGCAGCCTACTGTATGGTTCAGCCGCGCCGCTCCAAAGTGAACTTCAACGTACAAATCCGGGAAAACGGTTTCCAGCTAATGCCGTTTCTCTCTGACCCATTCGGACGTTTACTCTCTTTTTCATCGCGTTGTCCCCAATAATTTAGCACAGATTGAAAATAATTGCAAGAGAAGTTTGAAAAAAACTTTGATTTTTTTCGAATGTGTGGTAGAATAAGTATAAATCAAACGGAAAGGCGGCTTGATTATGCGTCTTTTGACCAGCGATGAAATGAAACGGGTGGAAGCCAACGCGACCCAGCGCGGTTTGTCCTATCAGCGGATGATGGAAAACGCTGGCGCTGCCTGCGCGCGCAATCTGCGCTCGATCGTGGAAAAGGAGGCAGGGACACGGCGCAACGTCGCGATCCTCTGCGGCAAAGGCAACAACGGCGGCGACGGCTTTGTGATCGGCAGAAAGCTGTTTGAAAGCGGCTACCGCGTTTGCCTGATCCTTGTTGCGGGCTATCCCGGTACGAACGAAGCGGAGTATATGTACAAGATGTGCGCGGAACTGAATATCCCGACGATCTGGTACGACGCGGATCAGCCGAAAGCCAATAAGACGATCCAGACGGCGGACGTCCTTGTTGACGCCGTTTTCGGCTTCAGCTTTCACGGCGCGGTCAACCCTGAGTTAGCGCAGGTGTTCAAGCTGTTCAACGAGTCGCAGGCGATGAAGTTCGCGATCGATATGCCATCCGGTGCGTACTGCGAGAGCGGCCTTTGCGACGAGAACTGTATATCCGCCGATTATACGATCGCCGTGTCCGCGCTGAAACCGGCGCATATCCTGCATCCGGCGTCGGACTGCTGCGGTGATATCATCGTCGCGAATATCGGGATCCCCGATGAAAGCTTTGCCGTGGTCGGCTACGGGCTGTACACCTATCACGCGAACGAGATCTCCGATCGTTTTCCCCGCCGAAAGATCGATGCGCACAAGGGAGACTTTGGCCACCTGCTGTGCATCTGCGGCAGCAGGACCATGCCCGGCGCGGCGTTTTTGGCGACAAAAGCGGCGCTGCGCTGCGGTGCAGGACTTGTGACATGCGCGTTTCCGAAGTCGTTGTATCATACATTATCGGTCAAACTGACGGAGTCCCTTTTGCTCCCGCTTGAAGAAACGGCGGAGGGCGCGTTGTCCCGTCAGTGTATTCCCACGCTTTTGCGTAAGCTTGATCAGTACGACGCGATCGTCATCGGCTGCGGACTTTCCGTCTGTGAGGACACTGCCGCCGTGCTCCAGGCTGTGCTTGAAAACGCGAGTGTGCCTGTGATTGTGGACGCAGACGGCATAAATCTTCTTTCACGGAATATAGATTTACTGCAGAACGCGGCGGCGCCGGTGATCCTGACGCCGCATCCGAAGGAGATGGCAAGACTTGCGCAGTGCTCAGCGAGCGAGGTGCAGGCGGACCGCGCCGCGATGGCGCGCCGTTTCGCGCAGGAGCAGGGCGTCTATCTGGTGCTCAAAGGCTCCAACACCGTGATCGCTTCGCCGGATGATGACTGACTGTACGTTAACGTGACCGGCAATAACGGCCTTGCCAAAGGCGGCAGCGGCGACGTGCTCGCCGGAATGCTCGGCGCGTTTACGGCGCAAAAGGTATCGCTGCCGGATGCGCTTTGTCTCGGCGTTTATCTCCACGGCTACTGCGCCGACGAACTCGCGCAGAAGACCTCCAAAACCGGGATGCTGCCGACAGACGTGATTGAGGCGCTGCCGGAGTCTTTCGCTGCGTTCGAAGACTGATGCAGGCGTCATAGAAACAGAGCCCCTGCGTCAGCGGGGGTGTTTTTTTGAAGAGAATCGTAGTACTCTTTCTGCTGTTTCTGATGATCCCGCTTTGCGGCTGCGGTACGCAGAAACAAACCTCGTGTTTGTTGCAACCCTTCGACTGCGTTGCAGCGTTCGCCTTCGACAACGAGAATTATGAAGCGCAGGTGACGTATATATCGCCCCTGGAGATCAATGTCTCTTTTCTGAAACCTGAAGCGCTGCAGGGTCTTGTGTATTCATCAAAAAACAGTGTTTCTGCAGTCTCATATTGCGGCGTCACGCTGCTAAGTGAAGATCTGGCGAAGCTGCCTTTACCGGAACCTGTCCCGGTGCAGCTTCTGCGTTTCCTGTCTGTCGTCGGGCGGCAGACGCTGCTTGCCGACCGCGACGGGATCGTCACAGGCACGTTCGGCGATCAGACCTTTGAACTGCTGCTCGATCTCGAAAGCGGAGTGCCGAAACGGCTCGCGACCGATGATATTGTTTGCGTTTTCAGAAACACAAAGCAGCAGACAGCATAAAATAAGAATGCTCCCCGATGTTTATTTTGACGCCGGTCTGCGCATACTACCGGTGAAATCAAAAACAGGGGAGTTATGGATATGATCGTCAAACGCGGCGACATCTATTATGCCGATCTGCGGCCGGTCGTCGGCTCGGAACAGGGCGGGATCCGTCCCGTTCTGATTGTGCAGAACGATATCGGCAATAAATTCAGCCCGACCGTGATCGCGGCGGCTATCACAAGTCAGACGGGCAAAACGCCATTGCCGACGCATATCCGCGTTGACGCGAAAGACAGCGGTCTGCTGAAAGATTCCGTTGTTTTGCTCGAACAGGTGCGAACGCTCGACAAGCGCCGGCTGCGCGCGCGGATGGGTTCGCTCGACGAAAAGGATATGGCGCGGATCGATCGCGCGATCTTTGTCTCGTTCGGGCTTTCGGCAATTTCAAATCTCGGCGCGGCGGTACATTACTGACCGCGTCTTTTGCCTGGAAATTGGCAGATTTTTGATGAAATCGTGAATTCTTTTGAATGACGAAAAAAGTTGTTGACATCCCTATATGAACATGCTAAAATAAGATGAATAAAAATAAAGGAGTTATGCTTTATGAAAAAATTCTTATGCGTTTTCCTTTCTCTCGTGATGGCGCTCTCCATGGCGACCTTCGCCTTTGCGGCAGATGATAATGACATCAATCTGCCGGAGGTTCTCGCGGGAAAGATCATTGACGATGATTTCATTGAGGCTTTTAACGGTAAAACGCTTGATATCCCCGGCAACCTGAAGGAAGCGAACGGAACATATGATATCGATAAACTGATCAGAAACGGCAGCCTCAGCGGCGTTGAATTTCTCGGCATGGATATCGCTTATATGTACGATACGAATCCGCTCGGTCTCGACTGGGGCAAGCTGAGTGTTTCCCATACCGATATGGGTACGCTTTGGGGCGAGATGAACACCTACATGGTTTCCTTCCTGAAGCCGAATTATACGAACACTGACCGTATGTGCACGGGCTCAAATGCGACTGCAATCTGCAACTTCATCGGACGTCTGCTCAACCCGAGCTTCCAGAATCAGACTATCGACTTCTCGCAGAGCAACTACACCGGCGGTACAAGAGATTATACTATGAAGAGAGATTTCTACATGACAATCTCGAACCGCAGCGGTCTCACCCAGTTGATCACCAAATACTGGCTGCGTCAGGTCACCGTGAGCGGTGTGACTTCTTATGAGCGCAAGATCAACTATCTGCCGCTTTTGATCGGCGTGCTCGATGTGCCGCTCTATAACGAAAACGGTACTTCGACCTCCTGGGGCGATATGGAATACTATTTCACCACTCCGTCGAAGGAATATAAAGTTCCGGCGGAACTGGGCGGCTTCATTATCAAGTCCGTGATCGAAAACGCGATCAACGACGGCCCGATCCAGTACCTGCTGAATTCGCTGAAGACCTTAATCGATAACTATACGCTTGTTGACGGCGACGTCTATAAGTCGGTTTCCGCGCTTCTGACAGACAAGATCAACGCCGGTTATGTGACCGCGGAAGGCCTCAAGACTTTCGGCACGCTGTTCAACACGCTTTCCAACAACAACAGCCGCAGCGACAGCAGCCACCTGCAGTTCGTTACGTTCCCGGCTTATCGTTTCTCGAAGTCCAAGGACAATACCGAAGCGTTCCTGTACCTGATGGCGTACCTGAACCTTGTCGGCAAGCATCTTTACAACGCCAATGTCGTCAATGGCTACAAGGCGAAGATCAGTGCCAGCAGCGAGATCAACGGCACGAAGAAAAAGCACCTCAACATGATGATCGATGCAATGTTCTTCGGCGATATGAGCGAGCTTGCCAAGAATATGCGCGATATTTCACAGGATAACCTGCACAACGTCGGCCACAACTGGCTGTGGAACTTCGGCGACTTCTATGCCCGTATGATCAACGCGATCGCCGCGTTCTTCGACGGCATCTTCAGAACGCTGAAGAACGGTATCAATCTGGATATCTTTTAATTCGCATAATTACGCTTTTCCGACACAAACTAAAGATAAGCCCGGGCATCCGTGCCCGGGTATTCTTTTTCGGAAAGAGGCACAAACATGGATAACAGGCGTTCTTCCAACAAATGTATCGGCTGCACAGTGGATAACTGCGCGCACCACGCGAAAAGCGAAGACTACTGCACACTGCACCAGGTCTCGATCGGCACGCACGAACAAAAGCCGACGGAACCGCAATGTGTGGACTGCGAATCGTTTTTGCTGGACAACTGAACAAAAGAGGCGTCCGAAAGGACGCTTCTTGACATTTCGCTGCCTATCGGGTAAAATG
>JAEEGI010029001.1_pt1 | contig 10492 bp, 4 predicted proteins | sample 8958751 | NCBI WGS metagenome assembly JAEEGI01 (sample SAMN16246545, study PRJNA631951) | gut metagenome | biome: gut microbiome; feature: rumen; material: KS-attached | host: Bos | place: Iran: Karaj | collected 2018-10 | reverse complement strand
CGCGATAATAAGTATGTTTATAGTTATTCTGCTTCTTCCTGCAGTGCTCAGACTGTTTGACAGAATAGTAGTTCATACATCAATGGGATTTAAGTCACATGACAATGTGGATGAAGGAACACATAACGGACAGTTATTGACAGGTGTCAGATAGGAGGATGGAGAAATGTATAGAAGAAAATGTGTAAAGAAGGCTCTTGCGGCAGTACTTGCTGCATCGATGATCCTTACAGCATCAGGATGCGGCACAAAGGAAATTGCGGCTGAACCCGTTGAGATAGCTCTTCTGGATGATAACGAAAGTGAAATAGCAGAGGTTCTGGGCGGATCTCTCGGACTTGGTTCAGACAGTGAATGCGATAAGGATGAGACGGTATATGTATTTACAGATTCAGAAGGAAAAGTATCTGATGTAATCGTTGATGAATGGCTCAAGAATTCAGACAACGCAGAGGTCTTAACAGATTCAAGCAACCTTACTGATATTGAAAATGTAAGTGGAGATGAGACCTACGAAGAAAAGGACGGTCAGCTTGAATGGAAGGCCGACGGCAGCGACATTTACTATCAGGGACATACAGAAGCAGCACCTCCTGTAAGAGTAAAGGTTACTTATACTCTCGACGGTAAAGAGGTAACACCTGAGGAAATAGCCGGAAAGAGCGGGAAAGTAAGCATCCGTTTTGATTATATAAATGATTCCAAAGAGGGCGATGTATATACTCCGTTTGCTATGGCAACAGGTCTCTTCCTGGATAGTGAGAACTTCAGTGACGTAACGGTTGAGAATGGAAAGGTTATTTCAGACGGAGACAGATTCATAATAGTAGGACTCGGAATGCCGGGACTTACTGAAAGCCTTGGACTTGATGAGGATACAGAACTTCTTCCGGATCATTTTACTGTAAATGCAATGGCAGAGAATTTCGAATATGATATGTCCATGACTCTTGCGGCTACAGACCTTCTGGGAACAGATAAGGAAATAGATGTAACTGAAGTTGAGGGAAAGATAGATGACCTTGCTGATCAGTACAGTGACGGAATGGATAAGCTCACATCAGGTATTGTTGAATATACGGATGGTGTCGGACAGCTGGCTGATGGAATAGATGAACTGGAGCAGGGGGCAGGTAAGTTAAATTCTGGTGCAAAGGAATTAAAGAGTGGAACAGATCAGTTAAAGAGTGGTTCTGAGCAGCTGGCAGGAGGCATTACAGCAGCAAAGGACGGTTCGGATCAGATTACTGAAGGAGCTAAGAGCCTGGGAGAAGGAGCGGATGATCTGGCAGATGGAATGTCACAGTATACAGAAGGAGTTTCCAGTGCAGCCAATGGAGCAAAGCAGCTGGGAGCAGGAGCAGAGAGCCTTGAATCAGGAGCAGTTCAGCTTCAGGTAGGTTCTAAAGACCTTCTGGACGGAGTGACATCCTATACAGAGGGAGTAAGCTCTGCAAAGGATGGAGCAGACCAGATATCAGCAGCTCTTTCTCAGCAGATACTTCCGGGAATGAGTAATGAGAGCAGTGGAAATCCGGGACTTATTCAGGGAATAGACAGCCTGGATGCAGGACTTGGCAATATGCAGGGCCAGGTTAATACAATGTTTGACAGTCTTCATGGAAGCAAGAATTCCATAGAGCAGCAGGCGGGAGGAACACCGAACGCTGAAACTATAGAGACACTTAAGGGAGCTGTAAAGCAGGCATCAGATACTTATGCATCAGCCTATGGACAGGTTTATGCGGCAGTATTTCCGGGAGCCTATAGTGCAGCTATAGAAGCAGGAGCTACAGAAGAAGAAGCTGCAGCTGAGGCGGCATCCGCAGCAGCTAGTGCAGCTGCATCAAATGAGAGTGTACAGGCAGCTTCCGCAGCAGTTGCCCAGTACTCTGCACAGCTGGCATCCTATAGCCAGGCATATGGTGCTGACAGTGCCGTATCACAGGTGCTAGGGTTTGAGGAAGCCTTCAAAAATGGAGTGGGTCAGCTCAAAGGGGGAGCTGATTCACTCAGTGCAGGAAGCAGACAGATTTACGGAGGCCTTACACAGCTAAGTGCCGGAGCAGGGGAGCTCAGTGAGGGACTTGGTACACTGGACAGTAATTCTGAAGCACTTTGCTCTGGAGCAGATCAGCTCCATGAAGGAATATCACAGCTGAAATTGGGAGCGGGACAGTTAAAGGGCGGTATATCATCTCTTGATACAGGACTCAGTACTCTGGCTGGAAATAACGAAGCACTGAATGGTGGAATTGCATCTCTGTCTCAGGGAGCACAGCAGCTCAGTGCAGGTTCAGGAAAGGTTACTCAGGGACTGGGACAGCTTGAAAGCGGAGCAGGAAGCCTGAATGAAGGTCTGGATAAGCTTAATGCCGGAGCAGGTACTCTTGCGGCCGGAACAGACAGTCTTGCAGCCGGAACTCTGCAGCTGAAGGATGGAGCCGGAAAGCTTACAGCTGCTTCTCCTGAACTTGTAAACGGTGGAGACAAGCTGAATGATGCAACTGACGAACTGTTTGAGAAGCTCAGCAATAAAGAGGATGATCTGAACCTTCTTACAGACAGATTCAATGCTATGAGAACAGCCGGTGAAGAGTATCAGTCTTTTGGCGGTAAAAGCGATTCTATGAAGGGAAATGTAAAGTTCATAATAAAAACTGAAGGCGTAACTGCCGAATAACAAAATATTTATTGAAAAGAAAGCTGTTTGTATGATATATTCTCTGAGGTTTATTTATGAAAAGAAGAGGTATTATCTATGAACAGCTTTCTTGATACTTTGACAAAGTATAATGATATCCTGAACAACTTTGTCTGGTCAAAGGTCGGTGTGTGGCTGCTTATTGCCACAGGTATCCTGATGACCATCCTGACAAAGGCATTTCAGGTTACACATTTTAAGCACTGGATGAAGAAGACAGTAGGAAGTCTTTTTGATTCCAAGGTAAAGGGACATACAAATGATAAGGCGTCCATATCACAGTTCCAGGCACTCTGTACTGCACTTGCAGCAACAGTCGGTGTAGGAAATATTGCCGGAGTTGCAGCGGCTATTATGTCAGGCGGCCCGGGAGCAGTATTCTGGATGTGGGTTGCAGCCTTCTTCGGAATGATGACAAATTATTCAGAGAATATACTCGGAATATATTTCAGACGTAAGAATCATGCTGATGAGTGGTCCGGTGGTGCCATGTACTACCTGGAAGACGGACTTGGCGGATACAAGGGTATGAAGCATGTTGGTAAGGCACTTGCGGTTATATTTGCAATCTGTGCTGCACTGGCATCCTTCGGTATCGGAAACATGGGCCAGGTTAATAAAATCGTAATCAACATTACTTCAGCTTTTGATATTCCGGCTTTATCTAAGGAAGTTCTTTACACAACTGAGAGCGGAAGCGTTACACTTTATATGCTCATAGTCGGAATAATACTCATGTGTGTTGTAGGTGTAGTTATCCTCGGTGGACTTAAGAGAATAGCAGCTGTTGCAGAGAAGGTTATACCATTTATGGTTATAGCCTATATTGTCGGAGCACTTATAATAATCTTTGGAAATGTATCAGCTATACCACACGCATTTAAGGCTATCTTTGGAATGGCATTCACAAAGCAGGCAGCATGGGGCGGAGCAGCCGGTATAACCCTTAAGACTATCGTGACAATGGGATGCAAGAGAGGTGTATTCTCCAACGAGGCAGGACTTGGTTCTTCTGTTATGGTTCACTCTAATTCAAATGTAGTCGAGCCGGTTAAGCAGGGAATCTGGGGAATCTTCGCAGTATTTGCAGATACAATAATTGTATGTACTATGACAGCACTTACTATCCTTACATCAGGAGTTATCAATCTTGAAACAGGTGAGGCGTTAACAGACAGTGATTCAACTCTTGTAGCTGAAGCTTTTAACAGTGTATTTAAGATAGGTGATATCGAAATAGGAAGAGGCTTTATAGCACTTGCTATTCTACTCTTTGCATTTACTACTATTCTGGGATGGTCTCATTACGGATCAAAGGCTGTGGAGTATCTTGCAGGTGATAAGGCTCCTTTAGTGACAGTTATCTATAAGGTTATATTCGTTGTCATGATCCTGTCCGGAGCACTGATGACATCTTCCATCGCATGGGATATATCCGATACATTTAACGGACTTATGATGCTTCCGAACCTTATCGGTGTAGTATCACTTTCACCGCTGATCCTTAAGCTTACAAAGAACTATACAGACCGCCGTATCAAGGGCAGGAAAGATGTTAGACCGATGCTGTCACATTTCCCTGAAATTGAAGAGGAAAATATAAAGAAAATCGAAGAAACAGGAGAAGAGTAAAACTCCTATAGGAGCACGCTTTGAGAAGACTCTCACAGCGTGCTTTTTTGATGCATTATCCTCGCATTTGTGGTAAAATATTCCTTACGAGTTGGCGGCTTTCGTGACGGGCCGTCAGGTTGTTTTTGGGGATTACAATTAGGAGGGTATAATGAGCAAACTATATGAGAACCGCGAGCTGTCATGGCTCAGGTTTAATGAGAGGGTTTTAGAGGAGTCAGAAGACGAGAGATCACCGCTTTGTGAGCGACTCAGTTTTCTGTCGATATTTCAGTCTAATCTGGATGAGTTTTTCATGGTACGTGTAGGCTCCATCCATGATCAGATGCTTCTTGAAAAGAATCATAAAGAGAACAAAACTCACATGACTGATTCTGAGCAGCTGGAAGCCATAAGGGAGAGAGTAAGAGTTCTTTCAAAGCGAAAGGATGCATCCTACAATACTCTTATGAGTGAACTGGAGAAACAGGGCATCACGCTTATAAACTTTGCAAAGCTTGATGCTAAGGAGGGAGATTATCTTAAGGGGTATTTTGAAAGAGAGATCCTGCCGCTCCTGTCTCCGAATATAGTTACAAAGAAGCAGCCATTTCCATTTATAAAGAATAATGATATCTGCGCTATGGCACTTCTGGAGCAAAGTAAGTCGAAGGGCAGCAAGAACAGTAAGGGACCGAAGACCAGTATCGGTATAGTTCCATGTAATACAGGAATGTTCAGAAGGCTTATAGAGATTCCGGGACGCAAGGGCTATTATATGCTGGCAGAGGAGCTTATACTGCATTTCCTCCCTATTGTGTTCCATGGATATGATATTCTTGGAAAGTCTCTTATAAGAGTTACAAGAAATGCGGATATAGATGCTGATAAGGTCTATGACGAGGAGCTGAATTACCGCGACCATATGGCTGAGGTAATAAAGCAGAGAAAACGTCTTCAGCCTGTCAGAATAGAGTATACAAGAGATATAGATAAGAAGACCTTAAATACGGTAGTGTCTTATCTTACAATTGATAAAGATATGATATTCAAGGTTGGAAGTCCGCTGGACCTTTCCTTCCTGTTTGAGATTCAGGATAACCTGAGACATAAGTCGGAGCTTTTCTTCAACAAGAGAATACCGCAGAAACCGGTGGATTTTGATGAGAAGAAACCGCTGCTCCCTCAGATAGTTGAGAAGGACAAGCTCCTTCACTATCCGTATGAGAGCATCAGGCCTTTCCTTAACATGCTGAGTGAAGCTGCCAACGATCCGGAGGTTGTATCTATCAAGATGACCCTTTACAGACTGGCTAAGCAGAGCAAGGTTGTGGAGGCTCTTGTAGAGGCTGCAGAGAACGGAAAGCAGGTTGATGTACTTGTCGAGCTTAAGGCAAGATTCGACGAGGAGAATAATATTGAGTGGAGCCGCCAGCTTGAGCAGGCAGGCTGCCATGTTATATACGGACTGGATGGGCTTAAGGTACATTCCAAGCTCTGCCTCATAACAAAGAAGTCAGAGGAAGGCGTTAAGTACATAACCCAGGTAGGAACCGGTAATTACAATGAGAAGACAGCACGTCTCTATACTGATCTCTGTCTTATAACAGCCAACGAGAAGATCGGTGCAGAGGCAGCAAGAGTATTCCAGGCTCTTTCACTGGGCGAGGTTATGGAGTCTACAGAGTGCCTGTTGGTTGCTCCTAAGTGTCTTCAGAATAAAGTAGTAGATAAGATCGAAAGAGAGATTCAGATAGCCAGAGATGGCGGCGATGCATATATTGGCGTAAAGCTCAATTCGCTGACGGATAAGATTCTTATAGATAAAATGATAGAAGCTTCAAAGGCCGGCGTTAAGATCGATATGATAATCAGAGGTATATCCTGTCTTCATCCGGGCGTGCCGGGCGAGACCGAGAATATCCGCATTATAAGCATTGTCGGAAGATATCTGGAACATTCGAGAATATACATTTTCGGTAAGGGAGAAAGAGAAGAGATATATATCGCATCGGCTGACTTTATGACAAGAAATACAGTCCGCCGTGTTGAAGTTGCTGCACCAATATATGACGCAGATCTTAAAGACAGGATCAGAGGATTCTTTGAGCTTGAGATGAAGGATAATGTCAAGGCAAGAATCTCTGATGAGAACGGAAACTATACTTATATAGAGCATGGAACTCCGGCAGTAAATGCACAGGAAGAGTTCTTTGAGATGGCATATAGGGCAGCAGGTAATCCACTTCCAGAGGAATCATGAACAAAAGCAGAAAAAAGCATTACATAAGCATAAAGTCCTTTATTACTGTGACAGTACTACTCATACTTATGCTGTCCTTCGCAGCGGTATTCCTTAGTATCAAGTACTTCATGGACGGGAATATGACAGCGAATCTTCTGGACAGCACAGAGAAGAGAGCTGTCCGGCTGGCCAATGACCTGGCGCTGTATGATCTTGACCTTAAGATGGAGGATACATCGCTGGATACGGATATCAACGAGTCAGCATATTTCTCCGAAGGACGTATCATGGTTATCGGAAGAAATTATCAGATAATCAAGGATACCTACGTACTGAAACAGATGGACTACATCGTCAGCGGTGACGTTATGAGCGTTATGACCGGCGAAGTGGACAGGATAAAACGTATCAGAGGCGAATATGCCGAGGTTATACTCCCGATCACCAAGAACGGAGAGATAATCGGAGTTATAGTATCCACAGCTTCAACTGCCAGTATCAAGGGCGAAACTGATAAGCTGTCAGGCCAGAGCATACTGGTGCTTATAATCATTCTCATCGTTGATGCTGCGCTGATATTCTTTATTGTAAGGATAGCGCTTAGACGACTGGATGCCATTAACAGACAGATATATCATACATCTCAGGGTAATCTTCAGGATAAGATCGCAGAGAAGGGCTTCAAGGAGACAAAGGTTCTCGCCAGCAACTATAATGCCGTGCTGGAGAAGCTTGCCACGGTTGATACCGCCCGTCAGGAATTCGTGTCTAACGTGAGCCACGAGCTGAAGACGCCGGTTACATCCATGAAGGTTCTGGCAGAGTCACTTCTTCAGAATGAAAATGCAACGGCTGAGGATTACAGAGACTTTATGACAGACATAGTTGATGAAGTGGATAGAGAGACCAAGATCATCAACGATCTTCTTACTCTCGTAAGAACAGATAAACAGAGTAATGCCATGAACTTTGCTGATACAGAAATCAACGAACTTCTTGATGGCATCATCAAGACCGTTACTCCACTTGCGAAGCAGAGAGGCATAGAGATTACATATGAAAACTACCGTGAGGTTACAGCCGAGGTTGATGCAGTCAAGCTTTCCCTTGCTATATCCAATCTGGTAGAAAATGCGGTCAAATACAATATAGATAACGGATGGATCCGGGTTACGCTCAACGCGGATCACAGATTCTTCTACATCAAGGTAGCGGATTCCGGAGTTGGTATTCCGGATGATTCAAAGGATAAGGTATTTGAAAGATTCTACAGAGTCGATAAGGCAAGAAGTCGTGATACCGGTGGAACAGGCTTAGGTCTTTCAATTACAAGAAATATCATCAATGCCCATCAGGGTATAGTAAGGCTCTACAGTGAGTCAGGAAAGGGCACTACATTTTCCGTAAGGATTCCGCTGAAGCAGGAGCAGGCTCTTGACAGCTACACAGTTGCAGCGGTTGATAAGGAAATGCTTGAAGATACAGAAAAGAGTGTACCGAAGCCCGATAAGAAGAAGTTTATGATACTTATGCTTCTTTGTCCGGCAATCATGTTTGCTGCATCGAACCTTACCGCATGTTCTGCGGAAGACAAGCCGACTGAGATTACAACTCAGGATAATATAATCAATAACGCCGGTTCTGTTCAGCTGTATCATGTTGAGAATAATACAGTGGTGGCTGACAGTGATAGATATCAGCTGAAGATTCGGTTGAGGAGATAATGTCTCAGATGTCGCTTCCGACAGGTATAACTTTCTCAAGTTATTCCATCGATAAGGACAGCAATCTTCAGCTTGTTCTTACATCGGACGGCCTGACAGAGGAGATGCTTCTTCTCTCCAAGGCAGCAATCGTAAAGAGCATGAGCGGTCTTACTACAGCGGCAGATACCATAATAACTGTAAATGATGCGGCAGGTAATATGCTTGAGACTGCATCCTATAGAGACAATGCATTTTTCTATTATGATGATGCTGAAGACTCAGCGGTTAATAAAGGAGAGCTCGTTCTCTATCTTCCGGATAAGGGAGGTAAGAAGCTTTCAAAGATCATAGCCTATGTAACCATATCTTCAGATGAATCTGCTGCAGATGCAGTTATGAAGCAGCTGAGTGCCTACAATGTTCTTCCTAAGGGAACAGCGATACTTGGCATATCAGTTATGAACGGAACAGCAACTCTTGATCTTTCTCAGGAGTTTCTGACAGGAGGCATAGAGACTTCTGATAAATGCATGATCTATTCTATAGTTGATTCACTCACATCTCTTCCTAACGTAAGAGGCGTACAGTTCACGGTTGAGGGAGTCAGCGTTGAGAAGTATCATGATAGTATAAAGCTTAGTGAACCAATGGAGTTTTTAAAGCTGGATGAATAAACGACCACTTGTCTGGGCAGGGGCGTTGATCCTTTTAGGAGAGACGGCCTGTCTGGCCGGACGTAAGAACTTCATATACACGGCAGTGGGTCTGGCCGTGGCGATTTTAATAATATTAATATGCAGCAGATGCTGCAGCCTGAAACGCTGCAACATTCTGTTGCTTTTTTGTTGCCTTGCAGGAGGTATAGGCCTGGGAATGATATCTCTCGGTACACGGACTGAAAGTGAAGAGCTTTTGGGAGAGCGGCTGTCTGTTACCGGCTGGGTAGTTGATGCGGAGGTTAAGGATGATACACTAATCTTTGTGATTAAGGCAGGCGGACGTCAGATGCGGCTCTATGTTCCGAAGGAGATGATGGAGACGGCAGGAGGTCGGCCTGGTGCGTTTGAAGCCCCGCGAGAAGCAGGTGAGAAGTCAGGTGCATCTGAAGCTCCGCGGGAAGCAGGTGAGAAGTCAGGTGCATCTGAAGCTCCGCGGGCGATAGGTGAAGAAGGGGTTTACGTCGGTTGTGAGATTACGGCGGAGGGAGAACTTGTCATGCCGGAAGCAGGCACAAATCCGGGAAGCTATGACAGCTATGCTTATTACAGTGGAAATGATATTTCGGGAAATATCTATGCAGAAAGAGCAGAACTGACAGGAAGGAAGAGACAGGTGTCTTATGCTCTGGCCTGCCTCAGGAAAAAGATGACAGAACAGTTATACATTTACTTTCCTGAGAAACAGGCTGCATTTCTTGCGGGACTTATTCTGGGAGAGAAGTCAGGAATGGACAGAGAGACAAAGCTTCTCTATATGAAGAATGGCCTTGCGCATATTCTGGCCATATCCGGAATGCATATAGCCATCATTGCCGGAGCAGTGGAAAGGATACTGAAGCTTCTGGGAATGGGACGGAAGAAACGGGGAATCGCAGTCATCCTGATGGTACTTCTCTATGGAGTTATGACGGGACTCGCGGCCTCTACCATAAGAGCCATAGTTATGCTTTCCATGAAACATATCGGAATTCTTATCGGAAGAACAAGTGATGTGCCGACGGATATGATGACGGCCATACTTATCATTTCCATTATGAATCCATGGTCTGTATTTACGGTGGGACCACAGCTGTCCTTTGTGGCGGCGCTTTCTATGTATATAAGCAACGAGATTTTTATCTGCTTCTTCGGCTGGAAGAAATGTTTCCTCAAGAAGAAAACTGCGAGACAGCTTGCACGAGACACGCATCCGGGGGAACTGTCGAAGAGTGATAGTCGAGAGCGTATGTTACTGAATGAATGGCTGAGGAGTATGCTGAAGGATGAACGTCTTGAAAAAATGATCGATAAGGACAAGCGAAAAAAGATTGTTCACAAGATTGTACGAATTCATATATCTACGTTAGTGATAAATCTTCTGGTCACTCCGGTGCTCATATATCATTATTATGAGATATATCCTTATGGAATGCTGCTGGGGATAATCATACTTCCGACAGTATCCTTTGTTATAGCAGGAGGATTCATTGTGATACTGCTGGGATTTCTCAGCTGTTATATGGGCGGA
>JAEEGI010028995.1_pt1 | contig 10493 bp, 13 predicted proteins | sample 8958751 | NCBI WGS metagenome assembly JAEEGI01 (sample SAMN16246545, study PRJNA631951) | gut metagenome | biome: gut microbiome; feature: rumen; material: KS-attached | host: Bos | place: Iran: Karaj | collected 2018-10 | reverse complement strand
CGGGGAACCTGTCCCGTACTGACGAAAATATGTAACACGTTTCCGTGTCAGCTACTCCCTATTACTGTCTTTAGAATACATTAGGCAAGCAACCAGTGTCAAACACTTTCTATGGCATACTCTTTTCAAAAATAAACACCAAAAAATGAGAAGCATCTCTGCTTCTCTCATACTGCCGGCGACCGGGATCGAACTTTTGCGACGTCTCATAACCCGCATGGAAAGGAGCCTTGCGGACTCACCTTCTTTTTTGGTCCAATTTCTGACCCACTTTCGTATGATAAAGGATACTCATATTTACTGAATAAAAACGATTATTGTATGTAAGTTTGAAGACATAACAATTGTCCAAAATCCCCCTATTCAGCTGCCTGAATCATTCTTCCAACAGTATCTTCTTCGAAAGATCCCAACAGTTACGATAACCAAAAGCAATCCACATAGCAAATATAATAACGATCCTGTCTGAAATGATATCAAATATGTTCCAAACAGCTTAGTTAAGCGCATATCCGGAACATTGGAATTTAGCAATACAGAAATTGGTGTCAGATAACGTATCTGGCTCAACACACGCATATGTGTAGGTACACTTCCAAACAGATCACATAAAATAAGTGCAAAAACAGTTCCCGCAGCTGCCATAGATTTGTCAAGCAACAGTGACAACATCATTACCAGGAGTCCGGTGAGTATACAACCTAGCATATACACCACTGTATGCAAAAGTAGCATCTTCCATGCCTTAACAGACATCACCGAGAAAGGCATGACCATATACCATGGCGCATCAAGACCGTGGAGTCCACTGAATATTGCAACTGGGATATGAGTCATGAGGAGCATCATAATTCCTATGACAAGCGAGAATGTACATCCGGCCATCAGTTTTGTAGCCACCGCATATTTATGTCCATATTTACTGGAATAGATAAGTGCATCTGTTTTATCTTCACTTTCCCCCGCAAAGCTTCCGGATAAAAACACAGCTATCAGCAAACAGGTTATAGTCATGGTAAACTGATAGGTGTCTCGGAGGTTCTGAACATCAGTTGTGCTGCGGTAGATAAACGGTTTCGGATTGCTTTCTTCCATTTCATCCCAATATTCCCGCTCTTTTCTCGTCAGATAGAATGCATCAGCAAACTCATCTATAACTCGTTTTCTAGTCTCATAAAATGTATCTTCTGTCCATTCCTCTTCTTCCTCTGAACTATGAAAAATAGACTGTGACTCATTATATCTAAATACTTTCCTTGCATATAGTGTCGCAAAATACCATAACCCTGATTCTTCCTGATCAGCAGACTCTCTCATATCTGTAAAGAAATTCTCATCCATTATCCTTCCATCAAGGGACTGTTCTGTCTTCCAGGATTGCTTCTCGGATGAATCTGAAAAATAGCGTTGCGCAGAGACAATGAACAGGAACGCGGCTATGGCAAGTAAAATCAGCAGCTTTATCCTATGAGAAAAAATCTTTTTGAGTTCATATCTGTATATTGTCCAAAACAGCATCTTTCATTCCTTCCGGTATTAGTCTGTTTCTATCTCCCTGTAACCTGAAATCTGTCGTAAGCAACTTTTCCAATAACTATCAAAATAATCGCTATAAAAACATATATGATAGGAGCAGCCACATATGTTGTAACATAATGCCCTCCAAGGCCTACCAACCTGTACTTCATCAGTGTCCATATACTTATCTGATTTGATGGGAGCATATCTTTTATCTGCGCCAATACTCGGTATCTTGGAGGAATAAGTTCCAACTGACCGAAAATAAACAATCCCACCATGATACCCATTACTGCAAGGCTGTTCTTTACTACCTCAGATATTGCCATTGCAAATGCAGCAAAAAGAATAGCTGCGCTGATCATAACGATCATTTGCACGATAATAAATTGCCCCATCGTGAATGAATAGGCTGACAAAGGAATCTCCATCTGAACAATAGCATTAAGCCCATTAATCCCGTATAGAACAGCAATCAGACCAGCCAAAAGAGCCGCCGATAAAATTGAGCACCCAATTACAACAGATAAGCCAGCCGCTATTTTTAAAAGATATGTCTCCTTCCGCCCATTTCTGCAACTGATCACTATCTGATCTGTACGCTGACGATGCTCTATCGTAAAAACTGTAGACAGGCATAACGCCGAAATAAGCATTATACACATAAGTGTCAGTGACATTCCCTGAGCAAAATTTATGGTCCCCTGACAATAACGATATGTAAATGGTGTATCTATTTTTGCATTCTCATTTTGCCACCACACTATCTCTTCATCAGCCAGCCTTTCCTCTTTCATAAGATCCAAAATGGCTGTTTCCCGCTCCCTGTAAAGCTCATCTGCTGAATACTCCGGTAGGCGTGCATTATCAGGTATGATCCCATTTGCGATCTCCGCCACCTTTTCGTACTGAAAGTTATCCGCTGTCCAAACTGTTCCGTTATCTATAAGCTTTGGATACATCTCCTGAAGCAGAACATCGTCAATAACTGCTCCCTCCAATACCTTCTGGCCCTCTTCCATCTCTTTTGACATATATAATTTCGGAATCAAAGCTTCAATCAGTATAAAGAGCACCGTCACTATAAGCATTGCGACAGTAAGACGGTTCTTCATGATTTTCTTTATCTCAAATCTATAAATTTCCCCATAGTTTTTCATCACTCAAATTCCTCCATGTAGAACTGTTCAAGATCACCCTGTTCCTTATCCCAAGTTCCTTCGTAGATGATCTGCCCGTCGCGCATCATGAGAAGACTCTTTGCTATGCTGTCAATATCAGAAACTATATGAGTTGAGAAAAGAACTATCGTATTTTTCCCAATCTCGGCAATGAGGTTTCTGAATCGCACTCGTTCTTTCGGATCCAGTCCTGCTGTTGGCTCATCAAGTATAAGAATCTTAGGATCATTTACAATAGCCTGTGCAATTCCAACCCTCTGCTTCATGCCGCCGGAAAAGGTTTTGATTTTTTTATTTGCAACATCGGATAACCCCACTACTTCCAAAAGCTCATCAGTCTTTCTTTTGGCGTGTCTCTTTTCAAGCCCCTTTAGTGCCGCTATATACTGGATAAATTCTTTGGCAGTAAACTCAGGGTAATAACCAAAATCCTGTGGGAGATATCCAAGAAGCGACCTGTATTCTTCTGTCTGAACCGCAATTCCATCCGCTGTAATCTCTCCGCTTGTTGGCACAAGGATTCCGGTCATCATTCTCATCAGAGTTGTCTTTCCCGCACCGTTAGCACCAAGAAGTCCTGTGACACCTTCTGATAAGGTAAAAGAAACACGGTCCACCGCAATTTTGTTTTTATACTGTTTACTTAACCTGTCTACTGATAATCTCATGCCAGCTCCTCCACACACTCAATTGTTCTCCACTGTTCAAATACTGTTATCACCGCCAGTACAAGTACTATTAATACTCCCCAGTTCTTTACCATTTCCATATAGCCGTTTACCAAAGCCATGTCATAATCTCTGATCCATACCATTAAGGCCGTGATGAGCATTGCTATTGCCAGTGTTCCATATTCAAGCCTTCTTCCCCATATGCTACGCTCAATCTGTAAGCTAATGGTCATTGTCACGAGATACGGAATCAGCATATGCATTGCTGTCACAAGCATTTCACCACCAAACGCCATCACCAGAATCGGGGATGTAATGGCAATCATGAACAAAAAAGCTAATCCAAGAATCAGCATCCTCGCAAAGATCACGCTCCTTAACGAAAACCGTGTGACCATCTCCAGCTCAGACATTCCATATTTCCTGGATCTGTTGTTTTCAAGTACTGAAACAGCCGCCAGAAATGGCATTATTACAGAAATCAGTTCTCCTGTTTCTCCCCGTTTCATCCAGGCTCCCAGTATCGTAAGAGCTATTATCGCTGCGGTCAGAATCCACACTGACACCCGTATGTATCTCACCTGCTGAAACAGCATTTCTATCATGCCCACTTCTCTTGGTCTTAAGTTTTTCAAAAATACCTGCTTATTCTTTGGCTCAGGAGCATAAAATGCCATGTTTAACGCATCTTTCAATTCATTTTTCATAATCGTCCGCCTCCAAACTATCCCGAAGCTTATCCTCTGCACTTTTCAGCCGCCTGTATAAGGCAAATCTTGAAATTCCCAACGTCTTACTGATAGTGCCAACTGATTCATTATTGACATGTCGAAGCAATAACATTTCCTGATCCTCTACAGGGAGTTTTGCTACTGCATCTCTTACTGCCATTCGTTCCTCCAGTGAGTCTCCCTGCACAGATGCTATATGTTCATAATCTTCTGAAAGAGAATCCGGCTTCACCCGCCTGAACTCATCTATGCACAGGTTCCTGGCAATGGTGTAGAGATACTTCATCTCGTAATCGTGTATATTGCCTTTCTGACTGATAAATCGAAGGAAAGTTTCCTGGGTGATATCTTCAGCTACTGTCTGGTCCTTTATCCTGAAATAGACATACCGGTATATTTTGTCGTAAGCATTTTCTAAGTCCATGGATACCTTTTTCAACCTCCCTTCATAATGATTAACGGATGAGCCATGTAAAATGTGCGGAGAATAATAAAAAATATAGATTAATTTTCTACATGAAATAGACCCTCAGAATAGCATTATTTCTGAAGGTCCACATTATACTTCATACTGTTTTGGTTTCCTTATAAAGCTGAGTAACCTTATTCTGTATCGCATCAAAAGGTTCATTAACAGCATCAGCAATTTCGTGTAGTCTATGTAAAAATGGCTTTTCCTCACTTACCAAAGTTGAGCCAACATCAAAAAATAGCCATTCTATGTTATCCAGCTTCATCGCAAATCCTCTATCATCTTAATTGCATCATCAACAGAAATGCAGCTTGCAAATCTTTCCGGCCACATCATATCGTTGTAATACTTGTCACATTCTTTATGAATCCGTCAAAATCATATAGTCTTTCATCGGTGATTCCTTTTTGTACATCTATAACAATAAGCTTCATCGAACACCCTCCAACAAAAACATATTTTTACTATAACAGAAAAAGAGCCATTCAACAGTAATTTATACTGCTAAATGGCTTTTTAGATTAGATGACTGTCGAATGCTGCCGGCGACCGGGATCGAACTTTCTTGCGCCCTTCAAACACAGATAGAAAGGAGACTGGCGGTTTCACTTAATATACTAACCCCACTTCTGAACCTAGTTATTGATATACATCAAATGTTTCACCATTATGTGTATCCGCATGAATACTGTATTCTTTTCCAATCATGATAGCCTTAGCATCATGGCCATGTCCTATATCTCTTGTATATGCTACGGGAAGCACCTCTGAGATATGCATTTTCAAAAGATCATATACAGTAAGCGATAGTCCTGCTTTTTCGTAATTAGTGAAAGTCCCAAGCAATACACCTGATATTTGGTCAAACACACCAATATCGTCCAATTGGCTAAAAAGAGTCCCTATCTGTCCGGATTCTCCACCAAGTGCCTCAAGAAGCAATATCTTCCCATTCATATCAGGCCAGTACCTTGTTCCTGCAAGTTTGGTAAAGCAGCGGATATTGCCACCTACAACCACGCCTTGCATAGCTGTTCCCTGCAAAAAGTTGTATTCTATATCAAACAGGTCATTATTTTTTCCGGAGATATAATCTGCAAATCTCTGCTTTTGAACATCTCTGCATGACCAGATCATGTTTTTTACCTGATAAAGAACTCCCGGCTTGCCTGTCATTGTGTATATCGCGTTTATAACCGTAGTCAGGTCGCTATATCCCCAGAAAGCCTTATCGGTCTTGGCTATGGTATCATAGTCTAAATATCTTAACACTCCATTAGCCAGGTCTCCGCCTGAAATGTCGTAGATTGCATCTATCGCATCATCAGAATAAAACTTCATTAGATCTTCAGCTCTTTCCTTATCAGTCCCGCTGTATTCGTCTGTAGTTCTCATAATATGCGGTGAAAGAACTGTCTCAATATTCATGTTGTTAAGAACCTGTTCAAGTTCTGTTATCTGATTCTGCCACTCCGGCAAATGTCCGTTTGAACAGGCTGAAATGCCAACTTTCATGAGTTACCACCTTTATTATCTTTTTCCTGTTTTTATATAACTTATCAGTTCTTCTAAATCATCAAAGTCATCATAGTCACCCATGATCCCTTCACGATGATAAACTATGCCTGCTTTTTCATTGCGTTCAAGGCAATCCAATAGCTCTTCTACTCCAAATCTTCGTACAAATTCCGCAAACGCTCTTGGTTTGATCTTTTCAGCATATAACCCTTTTCGACAATTTACCGGTTCGCATTCATAACATCCATTCAGATTTTTATCAATACCACACCTGCGGACCTCACACCACTCCGCATCTTTACACCAGGATAGCTCCATAAAGCCATCTCTTTTACATCCCTTACAGGTTACATTTTCAGAACACAGGCAACATGCTAATCCGCAACGTGCTATTCCAAGTTCTCTTTTCATCGCTTTCTCCAACATTAGTCTTTAACTATTTTTGCAACATCATTCCTATTTTATAGTTTCAATCGCATATCCTTATATTTCTGATTTCTTTCTTCAAAGCCAATCTTTTTATAGAGGGAATAACCTTCTTCTGTAGCCTTCAGGTCGATATAACACAGATGATTCTCCTTGGCATAGTTTACTACGTCGTTCATTAAGCGTGTACTTATGCCTTGTCCACGATACTCTTTCTCGGTGAATACGCTCAGGACTTCGCCAACCAGTCCATTTTGCATAGATGGATTAGCAGGCTTTTCTATGAGTAAAAGATATGCCGTTGCAACCGGTCGCCCATCAGCTCTTGCCACAAATGCAATAAGATCTTTACCAAGCTTCCTCTTAAAATAGTCCGGCAGTTGTACTTCCATGGCATGTTTATCAGCTTCGCTGATCGAACCGTAATCATCCTTTATATACTCAATTCTAAGCCTGATCAGTTCTGAAATATCTTTATTGTTAGCTGTATCAAATGTTACACTCATTATTATTTCTCCGTATGTAAATGAATCCTATATTAGATTATTCTATAGTACAGGAAAGCAAAAAAAAAGAGAAGCATCACTGCTTCTCTCTTACTGCCAGCGACCGGGATCGAACTTTCCTGCGTCTTGCAAACACTGATAGAAAGGAGGCTAGCGGTTTCACTTGAATTTCTGAACCCACTTTTGAACCTAGTTGTGGATATACATCATAAGTGCATATCAATCCTCATAATTGCCCTTGCAGGTGCAATTATAATTATTTGAAAATCATTCATCCAGCATTATATTCCCCTTTTTTGCTTTTGCCTTGAGCCTTGCCATCTGTTCCTGCTCAATCTGCTGAATACTTTTCTCTGGAGTTGGTAAGTCTTCTGGCATCGTACCACCTATTTTTTCAATAGCAGACCTTACTTCTCTTCCAACGTTATAATGGACACTTGTAGCAGCTCCCGCCCCCTGCACCTTATCCTTGCGAAGTTTCTCTTCTGTCTGAGATATTCTGAATAAATTGGCAATCAATTCTGTACTACCCATGTAATCTAAAATTTTTTGACCTACTTCAAGTTCTTTTCTTGCATGAATATCTTCAACATCTAGTCCACCATATAATCCCATGTATCCAGCATTTTGGAATATGGCAAATTCTTCATTTGTTATTACCCCTGCATCATGTGCTGTTTCAGCAAGCAGCTGATTCCACTGTTTTATATCTCCTCGAACAACAAGGCGTCTTCGATCCTCATCAAGTTGGTTGAAGTGATCAGCCACTTCCTGTCTATAAGTCTGAATTGCAAAATAAGTCTGTCCCAGTGCAATAACTTCTTTTCGCGGATCTCCATTCTGTACTATCAGATAACATGCATAACGTGATAATTCATAATCCTTGGTAGGTTTAGATGTAGCTCCTGCTTCAACGATTTTCCTGACCTCAGGAAAATCGTCAGAAACACTATGTCCACTATTCTCACAAGAAATCATAGCTCTTCCAATAACTTTAGAGAAATTCTCCCATTTTGCATACTCTAATACTGGAGCCAGTTCTCTAGCACTCCAATATTCTGTCCCATCCTCGCGGATATGTTTTATTTCTTCAAATCTTTTATATTCACTTGCTTTTAAGGCTTTCACAATTGCCTCCCAATATTATATTTTCAAATACTTCTCAAATGCTACAATCATTATATTACATTCCCATCCACAAGAACATATGTTTTACTGTTTTGACATAAAAAATCGCAACCATAGATTTCTCTATGATTGCGACTCATTCATTCTTACAGCCCACGCTTTATTAAACTATTATTATTTCTTTTTTTGTATCTATAGCGTATACATACCTTTCTTCATCAGTTTTTATAAATCCAATTGATTGAAACATCTTCTGGCTCTGAGTATTAAATGCATAGATATTGGCTTTCACCTTATCCATCCCCTTCTCCTTAGCAAGCTCTATCATGTCAAGTATGCATTTTCTGCCAATATGCCTATTCTGGTACTCCTTGCACACCACTATTGCCATTTCTGCATTATCCCTAAGAGATACATCTCCCACAAGTTTTCCCTGATATTGTATGTAATAGCAGTTACCATGCGCACTAAGATAATCATACATAGCATATAGTGTTTCAATATCATAAGCATAATCAATATTGTCAACTTACTTACAAACATCTAAATCTTGGTACCAAGGAAATGATTCTGCATCATTTCTATAGTACGGAGTCTGTTCAAACTCCTCCGCAAACTAATTCATTAATATCAATTTGAGATGACAAATTGGCATCTCAAAACCTATTCTCACATTTCTTATAGAAGCTGTGCTCACCAATCATTTATTATGACTTTTCCAAGCGATAATATCTAAAGTCTCCCTCTTCTTTCAAAAACTGAAATCCAATTTTATCAAGAATATGCTGACTCCTTGTGTTCTTCACAACAGTGTCCGCATTAACTGCCACCATTCCCAGTTCATCGAATGCAAACTTTATAGCAAGTTTCTCTGCCTCAGTTCCATACCCTTTACCTTTAAAATTATCATTCTGCATATGAATACTTAAGGTGCATTCTCTCTTATCCATATCAATCTGCTTTAACTGTAATTCTCCAATAGGTCTATCCTCAAGCATGATTGCAAAAATTCTGCGTGACGTTCCCTGATTTGAATTGAAATAGTGATCAACTGATTCCTCGTTGTAAACATATTCCTTAAATATGGACATATCCATGTATATAGAGTCATCATTCTCCCAAGACTTATAAAGCTCATGACAGAGCTCCCTTGTCATTGGACGAAGCCCAACTATATTATTACTCTGCATAAATCCTCCCCTTTTAGCATATGCAAATACTCTTAATCAATCATACAAGCTCTTAATTATATCAACATCCAATTAGGAGCATCAAGCCATGTTTAAATAAAAAAAAGAGAAGCATCACTGCTTCTCTCTTACTGCCGGCGACCTGGATCGAACCGGTACGGGTATTACTACCCACGGGATTTTAAGTCCCGGGCGTCTGCCAGTTCCGCCACGCCGGCATTTTACCATATGATGTTGTGGTAAAAAATACGCGATATGCATATATTACATATCGCGTTAGTGGGGCCTACAGGGCTCGAACCTGTGACCCTCTGCTTGTAAGGCAGATGCTCTCCCAGCTGAGCTAAGACCCCTTTTTAATGAATACTGGGTATTACGCGGTTCTTCAATATACTATTAAAAAACCATAGTGGAGCTTCAGGGACTTGAACCCGGGACCGACCGGTTATGAGCCGGTTGCTCTAACCAACTGAGCTAAAGCTCCTGATAAATGACTCCGACGAGAATCGAACTCGTGTTACCGCCGTGAAAGGGCGATGTCTTGACCGCTTGACCACGGAGCCTAGTGCTTAGCGGGCGTCTTGTGACCGCTTAGCAATAGGCCCTGCTGGAGTTCTTAGCGAGGTTCTCTCGAGCTTAGAACTTCAGTTGAGCCTGGCCTTAAGACGACCTCTCGCGCTCCCCCTGTCGGACTCGAACCAACGACACTTCGGTTAACAGCCGAATGCTCTACCGACTGAGCTAAGGAGGATTATAATAAAAAATTTTGTACCTTCAAAACCGAACACTGAAATCTCTTAGATCCGTCTCTAACCTTTGCTTTTTTGGATAAGCCCTCGACCTATTAGTACACATCAGCTGAACACGTTACCGTGCTTACACCTTGTGCCTATCTAACCTCGTACTCTCCAAGGGGTCTTACTCCATAAAGGAGGGATATCTCATCTTGAGGGGGGCTTCACGCTTAGATGCCTTCAGCGTTTATCCCTTCCGGACGTGGCTACCCAGCCTTATGCACCTGGCGGTGCAGCTGATACACCAGCGGTCCGTCCATCCCGGTCCTCTCGTACTAAGGACAGCTCCTCTCAGATATCCTACGCCCGCGCCGGATAGGGACCGAACTGTCTCACGACGTTCTGAACCCAGCTCGCG
>JAEEGI010028994.1_pt1 | contig 10494 bp, 10 predicted proteins | sample 8958751 | NCBI WGS metagenome assembly JAEEGI01 (sample SAMN16246545, study PRJNA631951) | gut metagenome | biome: gut microbiome; feature: rumen; material: KS-attached | host: Bos | place: Iran: Karaj | collected 2018-10 | reverse complement strand
TACGATGATAGAAAGCTTACTCGGGAGCAGTTTTTGTTTATAGTAATGTGCATTAACAAAGTAACTGATTGGCCAATCTATTCTCATAAGAACAAGCTTGGCGGTTGGAACGTTGTTAGGAAGAAAACCATTTCTTTGCCGCAAACAAATGGGGAAATAGATTTTGAATTTATGAATCAGTTTATTTCTGCAATAGAGAAACAAGAAATCAGGGGCGTTGTTGGTTTCGTCAACAACAAGGTTTCCGAGAATAACGAAGATTCCAATAGTTGAAGCATAAATCGGGAACAGACATTAATGCGAAACGTAGGAGAAAGAATAATGAATACAACAAAACTTCAATCTGCGATCTCTGCCTTCATCAAGAACAAGAAGGAAAACGCTGCCTACTTTAACGAGAACCAAACTGAGAGGAAGGAACGAGAGGTATACTACAGATCTTTCACGAAGGACAAGCTTTTGAAGATGTCCGAAGAGGATTTCCACGAGTATATCAGCCGTCTTTGGTCAATGGTCATGTGGGGACGGAAAGACTATGTCATAAAATGCCTGTTGGATGATAATGGGCTGGATCATATCAAAACACAGTTAGCAGATCTGTTATATGGAGATCAGCCGATAGAAAAGCGGTGGGATCGCTTTATGAAATCGGTCAAAGGGCTGGGACCGTCTACCATGAGCGAACTCCTGTCGTATGCAAATTCAAAGGAATACATTCCTTTCAATAAGACGACCATTCTTTGCTATGCATATCTTGATATTCCGGACATGCCAAAGTACAATTACCAGTACACCGGAAAGAAATATGTAGAGGTATGCGCGATTGCTAAGGAGATTGCATCTGCGCTGAAAGCTGCCAGCGGTGAGAATTACGATCTGCTGGAGGTCGATTATTTCCTGTGGGACGAAGTGATGCCACTTGCAGAAAAGAAAGAACCAAACAATCAGCCGGTCGTTGATGTAAAACCAAAGACCGCAGGGGAAACAAAGTCACTTCATAATGAAATCAAGGAAAAGCTGGTCGCTATCGGTGAACTGCTTGGGTTTGACAGCCATGCCGAAGTTCGTATTACTGCCGGCGCGGTTGTCGATGTTGTCTGGGAAGCAAAGATTGGCAACATGGGCAAGGCGATCTATGTATTTGAAGTACAGTCAAAAGGATCTATTGATAGTTTGATTCTGAATCTGAAGAAGGCACAGAGCAACGCTGCTGTGCAAGCTGTTGTCGCTGTATCGGACGAAGAACAGCTAGCGAAGATCATCCGCGAGAGCGCCGGCGTCATTGACGAAAAAGCTCTTCGCACCTGGGACTCCGATGATGTCCTTGCCGTTTATGATGCTCTTGTCCGAGCGCATGAATCAATCAATAAATTAGCTTTGGTGCCGGAGAGCTTTTGACTTCTTTATTTTTCAGCTGAAAAACGATTGCAAAAAAGAGGGTGAAGAGAATGTACATCTACAAGATAATAATTCAAAACTTTCGAAACCTTCAAAACTTTACATGGAAACCGGATGAGAACATTAATGTCTTATTTGGCCACAATGGCTGTGGAAAAACAAATATTGCAGAAGCTTTATCCTATTTGTTTACGCCTAATAGATTCAGGACTTATTTCGAGAGATCTGATTATTATCTTGGCTGTCCAAGCAACAAAATAATCATCCAGGCTTGGCTTGCTGATATAGCTTCATTTGACGCAGAATTGTCATTGAAAATCCAACACATAGATAATAACGACAAGTTTGTGGCAGATGACTGCGAGCAAGAAACAAGGCAAGTGCTTATTCTTCAATTAGAAAGCGCAGCGGACGATAAGATGGAATGGTCATTTGTCCTTTCTACTGGTTTACAATTGTGCTCAATTAAAGATAGAGCAGCTATCAATTACAATTATATTGATACGGCAAGGAATCCTGTCCGAGAAGTGGGATTGCAAGAGAAGAGTGTATTTTATCAATTAGCAAAGGATACAATTGGAGACGAGCTTGAAGCAATCTCTAAAGATGTAGTTTCTTATGCTAATCGAAAACTAGCCGAATCTTCTGTGTTGACTAAATACCTTGAAAGCATCAAGGAGATGGGTAAACTAGATGTTATTGAGAAATACAAATTGTTGCTAAAGAATCCTGAATCATCTTGGAATAATTCAGGATACGAATTAGGAACACTGGCTGGCGACGCAGAGTTATCATTCGATAAGCAGTCAAGTGGAATTCAAAACTTGTTTTTGTTGCTCCTAATGAAAAAGAAACTCGAAGGTGCTGGAATTGTCTTTATAGAAGAATTAGAACAGAGCCTTGAGCCGAAAAACCAGCGGTATATTGCTGAAGAATATAGAAAACTAAATGTAGGTCAATTATTCATTACAAGTCACTCTGTAGACATTATTAGTCGTTTCGATTACAAAAACATCTTTGTGGTCTTACCTACCGAAGCAAAACGGCTGTTTGAGGGACAGTCCGAAAGCTTTATGAAAGAAGTCACACGGACAAATAGAAAAGATTTTATTTCATCGTTAATGGCCAATAACATTCTACTAGTTGAAGGCGAATCAGAATTGGGGTCTTTCCCAATATATTCGTTTGTAAATGGCCTTTCTTTTAGCTATTTGGACATAGAAATATTACGAGTAGGTGGGAAAGGTCACTTCAAGACCTATGTAGATGCATATAAAAAATTAGGAAAAAATGTTTTCGCGTTTTTAGATAATGATTCTGATGTGGCTAAGACCGTACAAAGCATTAAAGACTCTGCAGATAAAATAATACTTGCAAATAACGACTATGAAGAAATGATCTTCCCATATATATCGCAATATGCAAAAGATCTATCTTCACTTGTTGATTTTCAGAATATAAAGAATAAACTTTGTTCCATTTTGGCCAAAGATGAAGAAAAATGTAGTGGTCATGAAAAGAGGATTCGACCTTATCTTGTTGGACACGAGGTTGAACTTGCGAGTCTATCCGATTATAAAGATCTGATAAAGTATCCACGCTGGTTTTGTTATATGCTCCATGATAGTTTTGCTACAACATATTATGCAACGGCAATAGCTAACATGATTGCAGAGAAAACAGGAGCGCCTTTGTTTTTTGTTGATCTTGTGAACTGTATAAAAGGATTAACCGAAAACCTCGAGTTGCAAAATGGTGAAACGAATGTTTGGAAGATAAAAAGGAGATAAAACTGTGATTCCTGGAGGAAAGCAAGCGGTATTCATTGATGCCGTAAAAGCCTGCAAAAAGTATATTGTTGTGGAGGCTCCTGCAGGAACCGGAAAAACGTTTAGCTGTATTCAGGCTACGAAGGCCATTTGTGATTCTGGTAGGTTGAAATCATTTCAAAAGGTTCTAGTTTTAACCTTTTCACGAAATGCAAGAGCACAATTACTAAAAGAGTTATCTTTATTCCCGGTGGATGATGTTATTTATAAGCATATAGACATAAATAATTATCATTCGTTTTTTAAAAAGTATCTTGATACATACAGAGATATTATTGGAATAAAAACTACATTAAATGTCGTTGATGACGACGATTATATTACTGGATTATATGATTTCGCAAATGATGCGGGCATTAGCCTTGATCCGGATCTGAAATGTACTGTAATGGATGATTTTCTTTTGGAAAACGGAAAACTAACAGTAATTAATGGAAAGTGCCGAGTAAAAAAGGCCAAACATCAAAACGTTGCGCTTTTCATAAACACTGCTAATTCATTTACCAAAAGCACAGGCATGATATGCTTTGCTCAATTTGGAGGCCTGATATGCAAATTGTTATCACGTTTCCCGGAAATGGCAGCAGCAATCTCTCATGATTATCCGATTCTGATTCTCGATGAATATCAAGACACAAATTATTACCAAGAGCTTTTTGTGAGAAGCATATTAAAACAATCCTCTGGTATCTTTTTTTGTGATAGATTTCAAATGATTTACGATTTTCGAGGTTCATCTGTTAAAAGAATTGAGGATTTGCCTCGGCTTTATCCTGACATTGTGAAGATTGAATTCGATGAGTATCATCGCTATAAAGATAAGACGGACCTAATGCAAGTGTTAGAATCAATTAGAAATGGTCTGACACCTCACTATAATAAACTAGTTAATGGACGGTTGCTAACTGTGTCGGTTAATTGTAATCAAAACTGGCGAGACAACAAGAATTCCAAATCACAGAAAATGCAATGTACCCTATATGCTACTGCAATTCTGCATAACACAATAAGGATAATTTCAGCAGCTTTGGGTTGCCATCAATCTGTAGCCATTTTGTGCCGAAACAATATCGAAGTTGATCGGCTAGTTGAACTATTTTATGAAAGGGGCTTTTTCCCAAAAGAAATAAGTGACACAAAAGATATGACAATAATGGGGAAGCATTTAAAGGCACTCATTCAATCAAATACAATTAGTGATAGCATATCCCATATCCTGTCTCTTGTTCTACTGTGCACCTCCAAAAAGGTTTTATTTGGTGATAGAATCGAGAGCATAACTAAAATATCATTCGCTTCTTTTATGCGGAAAACAAAAGATGCTTATAAAAAGCTCAAACCGATAGTTTGCGCCTCTGCAGACAAAAGCGATTATAAATCAAAAATCGATCTTGTTAAGCAATTGCTGTACATTGCAGAAAATGAAGGTGAAATCATTAACTATGGTAAAAGAAAGTTTTTTCTTCAATGCGCAAACCTAGAAAAGCCAAGTGCGGAAACAATAGACGGTGTAATGCTGCAAAGGCAGTATACTAATTCGTTTTCAAATATTACTCCAGGACTTTATATTACGACTGTACACCAATCCAAAGGGAAAGAATTTGATTGTGTTTTTGCAACGGATATTGATTTTCTATCTAAAGATAGAAACCTTTTATATGTCTCTCACTCAAGAATGAAGAATAAGCTGTTTCCTATTAAGGTCAATTACAATGGATTAAAGTATGTGAACTAAAAGAAATACTATACTGAAACATCGAGGAATTGCAGAGAATCCCATCAACCTGCGATCATCATAGTCAACTGGAGGAGAGATACGTACATGATGAATTTGCAATATCATCGCCAGATGCAGTCGGAGCAGGAGCTGCTGCGGGCTCTTGCAGACAGCGAGGCGGACATGGTTGCTGGTCGTGTCGCTCCTATGGAGGACACGTTCTGTGATCTTCGGGCGCGCCTGGAAGAAGGGAACGACGGATGTGTTAGCCGCGACCGAATTAGGGAATAATTGCGCTCAAATTGAGCGATACTATTTCCTAATTGTCGGAATGAGGAAGTTTGCCATGAAATCTCTATTGATCAAGGATACGACCCGGGAGGAGCGGGAGGAGATCGTGCGAAAGGCCCTGTGGGGCGGCTGCGGGGCGGAGTGCGAGTTCTGTTCCGGCTGCGACAACCGCGGCGGCGGTCGGATCGATAGCCTCTATCAGCCCTACATCGACGGGGAAAAGGAGATAGCCGAGATCAACGCCGAATACCGTGCCCCTTTTGTGCGATAATTCACCCTGAACAAGTGAAAATTCACCCAATAAAGTGAATATTCACCGAAAATTCGCTCTCCGGGGTGAATAAAGTAAATTTTCACCCTATAAAAGTGAAAATTCAGTCGGAGCGCCTGCAACTGATGATTTCCGTTGAGAACTTGCCTCAAAAATGATGCAAGTTCTCAACAAGATCCTACTTGCAGTAAAAAAGCTATCAATGGCCATCAGGATATTGTTTCTTCAGACAAAAGATTTAAGCTCGCGGCCTTTTCTTCTGTTCCCCAAAATCAATAAAAAATCATTTTTGGGGAGCAGGATCATTCAACCAGTCCGCGGCATCGATGACCCGGATGCCTTCATGCTGATATTCCGGCTGATAGGTGCGTGCAATCACCAGCTTCGGATATGCGTCTTTGATACTTAACAGCGGGGTGACTTCCCTTTCAAAGGTCTTCGGCTCGGAGATATCGTTCGCTACCTGGATATAGAGCTTCTCGCCCTGTTTCATGGCGACAAAGTCGATCTCCTTGTTATAGAGGACTCCGACATATACCTCATACCCGCGGCGGAGCAATTCGATGGCAACGATATTCTCCAGCACGCGACCGTAATCCATATTCTTTGTTCCCAGCCTGGCAAAGCGGAAGCTCTGATCCGCCAGATAATACTTATCCTCGGAACGGAGGTATCGCTTCCCTCGGATATCATATCTCCGTATTCGATAGAACGCAAAAGCCTTACACAGAGCGTCCATATATTTCCCAACAGTCTTATGATCGACCTTCGTCTTATTGGAGGAGAGAGTATCTGTTATCGACCGAACGGATGTGACGTTTCCGATGTTGTCCATCAGGAAATCGATCAGCTCGTGCAGCAGAGGCTCATTCTTCAACCTGTACTTTTTCACGATATCACGGACGATCAAAGCATTTAACACTTCGCTGTTGATGTAACGGTATTTCTGCTCCTGGTTTTTATACAGATAGGAGCCGGCCATGCCGCCCTCAGTGATGTATTTTGTCAAGCTGCCGTATAGATTCTCCGAGGGGAAATAGGCCAGGTATTCCTTGAAGGAAAACGGGAACACATGGATCTCATAGGTGCGGCCGACAAACAGCGTCGCCAGATCACTGCTTTGCAGGAAGGCATTTGAACCGGTCACATAGATGTCATATTTCTCCTTTGCGTGCAGGCTGTTGATTGCTTTCTCAAAGGTAGAGCACATTTGCACCTCATCGACCAAAAGATAATTGTTCTTCCCGTCCTGATAATGCTCCTCAACATAACCCTCCAGAGCATGGTATTCCATGAGGCGCTCATACTCTGTAAGGTTATAATTGATGTGGATGATATTTGCGTCCTGGTCATTGGCCTGAAGCCATGCAGCCAGTGCGTCCAGCAGCTTGGACTTGCCCGATCGGCGGACACCTGTGATTACCTTGATATCCGGTGTCTGAAGAAGATCCTTCATTTCTTCCAGATATGCAGTACGTTCGATAAGCTTCATCATGATCCCTCCGAGCCTATTGTAGCTTTATTATACCCTTTTCATTCCCCAAAATCAAATAATTTTTGTTTTTGGGGAACGGAAGTCGGCGGAAAGAAAATCATCTTCCTCCTCTATATCCGAAACGAAACAGAAAGAAAAAGGCCCTCGCAGTAGTCAGCAATTGAAACGGATCGTCAAGCAGTCGTTTGCGATAGAAGGGTATTCACTTGCATATTTGCGGCAGATTTTGGATGCAGACCAAAATCTGCCGCTGTTTTATTGAATTCAATTCAGGCAAATATCGTGTCAACTTCATTTCAGTTGCTCCTGTTGACAGTGCGAAAAAGTTAATTTGGCTAATAAAATGAAATTATGAATGCGACAGTTCCTGCTTGTATTTGCCTTGTGCTCATGATACAATTTAAATGTTATCTTTAGTCAGGAGACAGCATACATATAATTAAGGAGTTGTTACACCATGAAATCGGTTTCGATTCATAATTTTGGGCCTTTGAGCGAAGTTTCGCTTTCTCTTGAGCCACCTATCCAGATTTTCATTGGCCCGCAAGCCTCCGGAAAGAGCACCCTATGCAAGGTCATTTTCTTTTGCCGCAGAATCAGAGACTATGTTTTGGCCTATGCGGGTGACATTTGGAATCAGCGCGTAAGTGGAGATTTGTATGTGGGCTTCCTAAAATCGTTAAAAAACCCCTTCATCGGTTGCTTTGGGACCACTAAGCACATGGATACCTTTCAAATCGAATACCACTATAGTGAGAGCAAGTTTGTCAGAATCCAGCTTGACGAAAGCAATTTTGTCCGTTTTACGTTCAGCGAGTCACTCCGAACTCCAATAAAGGAGCTGCTGACACAAGCTGAAACCATCACGGAACAGCGCATTGGCTCCTTTGCTTACGATTATCAGGCTCAACAGAACTATCTTGCAATGTTAAAGCAAGAGCTTTACAAGCTGTTTGAGGATGATGCAGTGCTTCTCTACATTCCCGCGGGGAGAAATATGTTGGCAACAATCCCTGATTTGATCCTTCCTAAGGAAGCGCCCGGAAGGATTCTAGAGCAGCAGGACATCAGCCAGACAGATTTGTTCACGCAGTCGTTTATCCGCTATATCAAAAGCATGCAGTATCGCTTTGGTTCCAAGCTGGATGAAATCGTAGAAAACTACGCAAAGACCGTTTCCGGCAAGCTACAGTACGGGGATATGGAACTTGCTGGGAAACTAATCAAGGAGATACTGAAAGCAGATTATGTATATGGTCGAGATGGAGATAGATTGTATTATAAGGATAGAAAATGGATCAAACTGATGTTCGCGTCCTCTGGCCAGCAGGAGGTGTTATGGGCGCTGAACTGCATTTTTCTCGCAATTCTCCAAAAAGAGAAAACATTCTTTGTCTTTGAGGAACCGGAATCGCATATTTTTCCGGATTCCCAGATGGAAATGATGAAGCTGGTTGCGCTATTGAATAACTCCACGGGCAGCGAAGTCTTTGTGACCACGCATAGCCCCTATATATTGACTGCCACTAATTTGCTATTGTATTCTGGCCAATTGGAGCAGGAGAAAAAGGGCGGTATTATAGAGCAAAAATACCGCTTAAAGGCAAATACCGTTGACGCATATTTCGTCGCTTCAAGCAAGAATAACCTTGTCAGACTAATCGACGAGGACAATCCGCTTGTCGAAGCAGCTAAGATCGATCAAATATCCGATTGGATCAATCAGAAAATGGATGCACTCTTAGAACTTGAAATCTCTACAAGAGGATTTGCGGACAATGAGTGATAAGGTGTGTACAAAGCTCGCCGCCTGCGTTGATGAGGTCTTTTCTGAGGGAAAAGGATACGATGCAAGTCCCTGCCAAGACACAAAGAGACGTAAGGAATGCATCAAGTTTGTTGATGCTCGCTCAAATCCAAGCTGTGCTGAAAATGGAAAAAGCTATACTGTTAAAAACACGAGAAATCTACCAGTCCTTGGTATCAAACTTGATAAAGGAGTATTCATTGACGCGGATTTTCGTAAGTGTGATTACATGTTTGTCTTTATGGAGCGTAAAAATCCTGTTCCCAAGGATAAAGCGTTAGAGCGAGTTGTGCTAATTGAATTAAAGGGAAAAACAGCTAACGAACTTCTTTCAGCACTTGAGCAATTGGAAAATAGTCTTGACAATCAGTATATCAAGGAGATGATCAAGCCTTATCGCAGCTTTTACGGTCGTGTTGCAGGCCCATCAAGGACTCCTAACTTACCTTTTTCAAAAACGGATGACAAGGCTACTCGGGCAAGAATTCTAAGCCTCCAGAAAAAATTAGATAAAAAATTCCATGACTTGAAAGGAAATTTGAAGACCGGTAGAGCTGTATTTGTGGAATACTTTGATCAGATGGGTTAATAACATACACACCTGTAGCCTAAGTTTTTTATTGTCACTATTACAGCAGCCGCCAGGTTTCGGCGGCTGCTGTCGATTATGGTTATGAATAAATCAGTTCGTGGTTGACCAGCTCCCGCACCCGTGCCTGAATGCTGTTCATGCGCCGGACCCAGGCTAGAGGATCGGCGGCTTTGAGGGCTTCGGTGAGACCTTCGGCGCGGGAGAGCTGGGCAGTCAGGCGGTCGGCCATATCGGTGGCGTCGGCGTCGATGGCGTGGAGATGGTTTTCCAGCTTACCCGAAAGCAGCAGGTCGTTATAGAGGGACCGGCGGTGAGCCTTGAGATAGGCCAGGCGGCGTCGGCCCCAGAGGCCCAGGGGCTGCGGGGCGGGGTCGTCGTCCCCGGCGAGCAGGTAGTAGTCGCCCACCAATTCGTAGTCGAGACCCGTGCGCGGGTCGGTGATGTATTTTTCCATAGTCATGGCTCCTTTCAGTCGCAGTCGATTCTGTGCCGCAGCTTGTGTCGGTAGCGGCGGTAATGCTGGCCGACGATGTAGTCGATGGCCCGGATCTTGGGGATGTAGTAGGTGGTGCGGATCATGAAGTGCTCCACCAGGCCCTGCTGCAGAAGCCTGCGGGCGGTGCTCTCGGCGATACCGCCCAGCATGGCGCAGAACTGGCCGATGGTCAACAGGTCGGGGTAGGTTTCAAATTTGCGTTCATACTCGAATCTGGTCATGGGTTGCCTCCTGTGTGTGGTTTGTCAATGGCAGATGGCACGCCTGTTCCAGATGGTCCCAGAAGGCCGATTTTGGGACCGTGGCCTCCGTTTGGCCTCCGATTTCCGATGTTTTTTCCGACGCTCCCGAAAAAGCACTTTGTCAGGCGCAACGGACTTTTTTCCTTCTTCCAGCCAAAATGTCCTTGTTTTTCGGCTCTTTTTCAACTTCCCCAGGTTCTCCTGACCGGCGTCAGAGCGAACCAACTTCGCTTTGCGAAACAGGACTCAAAATCCTTTGCTGGCGACAGCGTGTGGGTTCGAGTCCCACCACCGGCACCAAAACGAAAGGCCACCCAAAGGGTGGTCTTTTGTTTTGGTCATCTAATGAAGGACTC
>JAEEGI010028990.1_pt1 | contig 10495 bp, 12 predicted proteins | sample 8958751 | NCBI WGS metagenome assembly JAEEGI01 (sample SAMN16246545, study PRJNA631951) | gut metagenome | biome: gut microbiome; feature: rumen; material: KS-attached | host: Bos | place: Iran: Karaj | collected 2018-10 | reverse complement strand
TAGCGTTCATCCTGAGCCAGGATCAAACTCTCCGTTGTATAATCTTTATCTTCATACGGCCATAAGGCCATACTGTCTGTCTCAGAACGTCCGTATCCGAATAGTCTCGAAGTGTTAAAGGCACCTTGGTTACATCATGCATGGCATCCGCCATGCGACGGTAGGCTTTCTTTACCCGGCGGATATTCCCCGAAGGGTTCCGCCGATAAGCTTCTTGTACTACTACTTCTCTGTCTTATGTAAATCTTTCAAAGAACTCTTTCCTTAATGCTCGTCAGGGGGCTTCCCTGAAAGCGGATGCAAAGGTACGCATTTTTTCCGAACCGGCAAACTTTTTCAAGGGAAAATTTCATATTTAACAAAAATTTATACGGAGAATTGACATGGGTCAAGACATACATATATTTACACCTTATTATATAATATAAAAAAGAAGGAAACAGAGAAAGTGACGAGAATCAACGTTTACTTGCAAGTGTCAGATATTATTTGTATATTTGCATCATGAAATACCTTTGGATCCTGTTTTTAGGAATCATCATGGCCGGGTGCCACACGAAAAAAAGCGTGGTAGGCCCTGCAGCAAACACCACGAGAGCAGTCCTGACACCAGGAGAGCCTCATCTCCTGTTGCTGACGGGAACCATCAGCTACGACTCGCTGGCGGCTGCCTACCACATAGACATAGGCAGCGAGAAATATGTCGACGGTTATCTGAACCTGAACGACAGCGGCACCGATTTCTCCGGCCTCCACTATGTACAGCTGTCGTCCGACAGTACGGTCATCAGCAGGCATACCATGGAGAACCCGTTGCTGCGGGATATTGAGTATCTTGGGACATCGGGGTTTGAGCATAAAGTGACCGTGCTGCCCAAAGCCGACCTGTTCCTGCGTATCCAGCTGGACGATGGAGTCCGGTGTGTCGAGTTCCGCAACGGCCAACAGGTGATTAAACGATTACAAACAACAAACTAAATATGAAAAGACGATTACTCTACTGCCTGATGCTATTGGCTCCGATGCTCATCCGCGCCCAATACCATTTAGACACACTACATTATGCGGGCGACAGCAAGGTGTTCATCGACATCGTCTATCTTGGCGACGGCTTCACGGAAGACGAGCTGGACAAGTTTGCCGATTTCGTCAAAGAGCAAAATGATAATTTCTTCGACAAGACGCCTTTGCTCCAATATAAGTCGATGTTCAATGTCTTCTACGTGAAGACCCCGTCGAACGTCAGCGGTGCAGGCATGACTCCCGACGCCCCTATCGACAACATCTTTGGTACCTGTTTTGGCACCTCGGGTGTCGACCGCATGCCCTGGCCCACGAAATGGGGCAAGGTGAATGAAGTGCTGAATGCCGTGAAGCCCGACTACGACCTCGTGCCCATCGTCGTCAATTCCGAGAAATACGGCGGAGGCGGAGGCAGCCCGTTCATCTGCTTCAGCATGAATAAGAGTTCCATAGAAGTCTTGCGCCATGAGTCGGGCCACGCCTTGGGCGGTCTTGCCGACGAATACTGGTATAAGGGTAGAGAGGCTGCCAACATGACACAGATTCTGAGCCCCTTGAAATGGGAGCGTTGGATGGACGAGGACGGCGTAGGCACCTACCGGCACAGTAACGATGAGAACGAAGAGGCTTACAAGTGGTACCGTCCGCACCAACAATGCCTCATGCGCTATCTGAACCGTGATTACTGTCCCGTGTGTCGCGAGGCGCTGATTGAACGGATTCACGCACGCTCCAAGAACGTGATCTCCTATACGCCCGAAGAGAATACCGTTCCATTGGAGACCGAGGACGTGCTGTTCTCCCTGAACCTGCTGAAGCCGGAGCCGAACACATTACGGGTCGAGTGGCTCCTGGACGGTGAGAGCGTCGCTCTGGGGCAGGAAAGCTACCGTATGAAGACAGGAGCCGTTGCCAACGGAACGCATCAGCTGACCGCCATTGTTGAGGACACCACCCTGATGGTTCGCACCGAAGGTCACTCACAGCTCCACGCTGCCACAGTAGTCTGGGATGTATCGGTCAACACGCCTTCCGGCATCATATCCGTCTCCACCCATGAGTATCTTGTCGGGCCGCTGCCATTTGAGACGGTGCTGGTTTTCTCCAACAAACACCCGCAACAGCAGGAGACACGCATGGAACTGCTGAACACGGCGGGGTTCATCTCGGCAAGCGCCACCTTCCAGAATGATGCCAACTGCCGTTTGACAACAGCCCAACTACCAGCAGGCGTCTACCTACTGAGGGTGTACCAGAAAGGCCAATTGGTGTATCAGAGGAAAATCACGAAACGTTAGGAACGAATCAGGTATCTTATAGTGCTTTTCCCATAACATAAACAGATGCTCTGTGACGACCGAGCAGCCCTCTGTGTTGCTAATCAGCATCTTTATTCGGGCCGGAGTGTGCTTTACAAACAATGGCGTATAATAGTGAATAACAACGAGTTGCAAGAGAATGAATGAGACAGGTATTCCATTATATACGATGTCAGGCCATCGACAAAAAGCCATTCCCACGAAAAAGTTTCAAAACATAGCGTCACACGTCACAATCGTTAAGAAACTATTTGAATCACAGCGCTTTACAGAGGTGACGCTTAAATACACATGTGACACTATCCGCTTTATTCCTTCTTTTCGCCAGCAGATTCTGCAAGAGACTACACACTCTTTCAAGTGCATTTGCTCCTCAAAATGGAGAGAGGCCATTGATGCCTGATTACCACCGGCAGACGCACGGATTTGCAATTAATGCCTGATTAAGCTCGAATTGATGCCTAGTTACGCTCTAATTAATGCCTAGTTAGCATGCAATTGATGCCTGATTAGAGTGTAATTAATCGACTACTTACAACCTAATCAGGCATCGATTAGAAAACACTCCTGCTTTTGCTGCCAAATGTCAGCAACAAACGCTTGCGCGAAATGTTCTCCGCGTCACCATTGCCAACAATAATTTGGATTGTTTCATTTACCTATGCCTTACCTCCATACTTGTATAAAGCTGACGGAATGTATGGTATCTAAAAAATGCGAAAAGGGAAGAAAAATACTAAAAAAAAGACAATTATTGTCGTTGAACCGCAGCAATTTACCGGAAATATTTTGCCATATTAAATAAAAATGATACATTTGCAGATTGAAGGTTATGCAATCAGACTGTGCCTCTGAATTGCGACCGACGCCTGAAAACGTCTTCAATATGATTTTGTCAACTTGAAACTATATAAAGAATATGAACGAAAAAGAATTATATGAAATGATTAATGCGCAGGAGGGCTACAGCTCACTTGCTTTCCCCTCGTTGATGCGCAAGGTGTATGTGTGGATGGCTCTTGCCTTGACGATTACGGGCTTCACGGCATACGGTGTGTCGACAAGTCCTGTCATCCTGCAGGCTATCGTGACGAACAAGATGCTGTTCTGGGGATTGATGATTGCCGAGCTGGCATTGGTATTATGGGTATCGGCAGGCATCAACCGGCTGTCGTTGACATCAGCCACGCTCTTGTTTGTAGTCTACTCGGTTATCAACGGCGTAACCATGTCGTTTATCTTCCTGGCCTATACGATGTCGTCGGTTGCGAGCGTCTTCTTAATCACGGCTGGCACATTTGCGGTTATGGCATTCATCGGATACACCACGAAGACCGACCTGACCTCTATTGGCAAATTGGCGCTGATGGCCCTCGTCGGTGTGATTATCGCCACATTGGTGAATCTCTTTTTGGTCAAGAGCACAATGTTCGACCTGATTCTGAGTTATGTGGGTGTCGCCGTGTTTGTAGGTTTGACAGCTTACGACTCGCAGAAGATCAAGCGGATGCTGCTCATGCAGGAAGACGGTGGAGAGCGGGCTCAAAAGGTGGCGCTGCTGGGCGCACTCAGCCTCTATCTCGACTTCATCAACCTGTTCCTCTATCTGTTGCGTCTGTTCGGAGACAGGAGGTAACGGCTGATTAATGATGATTGCGTTTTCAGCTATCCATCTTTTTCACTTAACAATTCACAAATAAAAACTAAATAAGTATAGACTATGAAGAAACTATCTGTTTTAGCAGCATCGGTATGTCTTGCGCTGGCGAGCTGCGGCGGTATGGGTGGTACCACGACAGGCGCAAACGGGTCTGATATACTCGGTGGCATTATCGGTGTGCTGACGAATGGTTCAGGCGTAGTAAATGCCATCTCGAGTGTTATCGGCTTGGACAAGCTGACGGCACAGAACCTGATAGGCACATGGAGATACAACGGTCCTGGTTGTGCTTTTACCAGCGAGAACCTGCTGGCCAAGGCAGGTGGCGAGGTGGTTGCCTCACAGATTGAGGAAAAGCTTCTCCCCTACTACCAGAAGGTCGGATTGTCGTCGAACAACACGGTGATTGCGTTCAACAACGACAAGACATTCACTGCCACGATAGCCGGAAAGAGTTTCAGCGGCACTTACACCTACAATGAGGCCACCTCGCAGATTGCCATGAAGGGCTTGTTGCTGAACATCAACTGTTATGCGAAACGCGAGATGAACGGTATCTCCATCCTCTTCGAGGCGAAGAAACTGCTGACCGTGCTGCAGACCATGTCGGCGCTGAGCGGAAACGTCAGCCTGCAGACCATCGGCGACCTGAGCAAGAACTACGAAGGTGTACGTATCGGCTTCGACATGACGAGATAAGCAGTCGTATATATATACATTAGAAAAGAATAAAAATACCCTATTTTTTAACGAATAGGGTATTTTTATGCAATTATATTTGGTTTTATGCAGAAAAATGCATATTTTTGCAACCGCAAATTAAACAAGCACAAAAATGAAAATTAAGAACAGTAGATTAGAAACCCTGAAGATGCTCATTTCGAGCAAGGAACTATGTAGTCAGGAAGAAGTGTTGCAGGCATTGGAGAAAGAAGGTTTTAAACTGACCCAAGCCACTCTGAGCCGCGACATGAAACAACTGAAAGTGGCCAAAGCAGCCTCCATGAACGGGAAATATGTATACGTATTGCCCCATGAGACCATGTACAAACGTATCAGCAAGCCCCGCTCAGCTTCCGAGATGCTTCAGAGTTCAGGATTCAAGTCTATTAACTTCTCTGGAAACATCGGTGTTATCAAGACCCGGCCGGGCTATGCCAGCAGCATCGCATACAACATCGACGACAGCGATATTCCTGAGATTATCGGTACCATAGCAGGCGATGACACCATCTTTATTGTCATTAAGGAGGGCGTTAACTACAGCGATGTCGTCGACGGACTGAGCATGGTGATTCCAAACATCAAGGATAATTGATTATTCACGACATAAAGATTCGTATCTTTTACACCAAATAAAAATGAAAGAAATTCAGGTTGTGGTTGCCGACACTTCGCACGAGAAGTATGTCGAAACAATCTTAGAAACAATAGCTGAGGCGGCAAAAGTGCGCGGAACAGGTATCGCCAAGCGTACCCACGAGTATTTGACGACCAAGATGCGCGAGGCGAAGGCTGTGATTGCCCTGGATGGCGACAGATTTGCCGGATTCAGTTACATTGAGACATGGGGAAACAAGCAATATGTCACAACATCGGGACTTATCGTGCACCCTGACTACCGGGGAATGGGCGTGGCCAAAAGGATTAAGGACATGACCTTCACCCTGGCCCGCACGCGATGGCCGCATGCCAAGATCTTCTCGCTCACAAGTGGAGCCGCGGTGATGACGATGAACACCCAGTTGGGGTATCAGCCCGTGACTTTCGGCGACCTGACTGACGACGAGGCTTTCTGGCGCGGATGCGAGGGGTGCATCAATGTAGACATCCTGCACCGCACAGGGCGAAAGTACTGCATCTGCACAGCCATGCTTTACGACCCCGAGGAGCACCTGCCCGCCAAGATTCCGCAGGAGGTGATGGAACGCATCAAGCGAATCGAGAGCATCGGGCACGTCCGTCGCTCGACGCACGAGGAATAGCCGGGAGTCTCGGTTTAGATTTAGAAGTATAAAACAATTGAGTAACAACAAAAACAAAGATATTATGGCAGACAAGAAGAAAGTGGTAGTCGCCTTTTCCGGCGGCTTGGATACATCCTACACCGTGATGAAACTCGCTCAGGATGGATATGAGGTACATGCTGCATGCGCTAACACCGGTGGTTTTAGTGCTGAACAACTGAAAAAGAACGAGGAAAACGCCTACAAGCTGGGCGCCGTGAAATACGTCACACTCGATGTGACGCACGAGTATTATGAGAAGTCGCTGAAATACATGATTTTCGGCAATGTGCTTCGCAACAATTGCTATCCTATTTCCGTGAGCTCGGAACGTATCTTCCAGGCCATTGCGATTGCCCGTTACGCTAACGAGATTGGTGCCGACGCCATCGCACACGGTTCTACAGGTGCCGGCAACGACCAGATTCGCTTCGACATGACTTTCCTTGTGATGGCCCCGGGCGTTGAGATTATCACCCTCACCCGTGACCATAAACTGACACGAAAAGAAGAGGTGGACTACCTGAACGAGCATGGATTTACAGCCGATTTCACCAAACTGAAATATTCCTACAATGTGGGTATCTGGGGAACGAGCATCTGTGGTGGAGAACTTCTCGACCCGACACAGGGTCTTCCCGAAGAGGCTTACCTGAAGCATATCACAGCCAAAGAACAGGAGAGTCTGCTGAAGATCACCTTTGAGAAGGGAGAGATCGTGGCTGTGAACGGCGAGAAGTTCGACGATAAGGTGAAAGCCATCCAGAAGATTGAGGAGATTGGCGCCTCTTATGCCATCGGGCGCGACTGCAATGTCGGCGACACCATTATCGGTATCAAGGGCCGTGTAGGTTTCGAGGCTGCCGCTCCGAAGCTGATTATCGAGGCCCACCGCTTGCTGGAGAAGTCGACCTTGTCGAAATGGCAACAGTACTGGAAAGACCAGATTGCCAACTGGTACGGCATGTTCCTGCACGAGAGCCAGTATCTGGAGCCCGTGATGCCCGACATGGAGGCGATGCTTGCCAGCAGTCAGCGCAACGTGACGGGTACTTCCATCCTGAAACTCCGTCCCTTCGGCTTTGAGACCGTCGGCATCGACTCTGATAACGACCTGACAAAATCGAAACTCGGGGAATACGGCGAGACACAGACTGGTTGGACTGCCGACGAGGCAAAAGGCTTCATCAAGGTCTCAAGCACTCCGCTCCGTGTCTACTACGGAATCCATAAGGATGAGAAAAGATAGCAGCCCCCCTCTATCCCCCCGAAGGGGGGAAGGAAGGTTACTGCTATAAAACGCGAACGATGAATAAAGATCTTTTGAAGGCTGATGAGAAAAAGCCCTCAACTTCCTGTGCAGACAGAGGGTTGAATTATCAGTTAGCAGATTCTTCCCTCTATGGTCTCTTAAAGCAGTTCGTCAAAAAGAACAGAAAAAATGAAACACCAGCAGAAACAGTGCTATGGAAATTCTTACGCAATGACCAATTAGGTGTTCATTTTCGACGGCAACATATAATTGGAGAATTTATTGCCGATTTCGCATATTTACCTAAACGTTTAATCATAGAGGTAGACGGCGGTTATCACCAATTACCGACTCAACAGATAAGTGATTCTAAGAGAACAGCATGGTTAGAGAAGAAAGGTTTCAAAGTGGTCAGATTCACGAACGAAGAGATTCTATTCAATACAGATAATACAATTAAAAAAATAAAAGAATACATCAAATGAATAAAAGCCAATACCATTCCTCCCCCCTTCGGGGGGACAGAGGGGGGCTCTCAGTGGGGGTTCTTGGTGCCGCCGGTTATACTGGCGGAGAGCTCATCCGCCTGCTACTGAACCATCCCGAGGCAGAGATTGTGTTTGCAAACTCGGAGAGTAATGCAGGAAATCTGGTGAGCGACATTCACGAAGGACTCATTGGTGACACCGATTTGCATTTTACCGCCGAGATGCCTTTCGATAAGGTCGATGTCGTATTCTTCTGTTTCGGACATGGCAAGAGCGAGGCTTTCCTGAAAGAGCATGCCATACCCGCCAACGTGAAAATCATCGATTTGGCACAGGACTTCAGAATAAAAGGCACAAAGCCCTGGGAGGATGGAGACAGCGAACTGACTCCCGATCACCACGACTTTATTTATGGGTTGCCCGAAATCAACAAGCCTGAGATTGCGAAGGCTCAGCACATAGCCAATCCCGGCTGTTTTGCCACTTGCATTCAGCTGGCACTCCTGCCTGCCGCAAAGCTGAACCTGCTGAAGGAAGATGTCGCCGTGAATGCCATTACCGGCTCAACAGGTGCCGGACAAAAGCCCGGAGCCACCACGCATTTCTCGTGGCGCAACAACAACCTGAGCATCTACAAGCCTTTCCAACATCAGCACATTGCCGAGATACGACAGTCGCTGGCACAAGTGCAAGGCTCGCTGGAGGCCTCTATCGACTTCATTCCCTACCGGGGCGATTTCACCCGTGGCATATTCTGTACGGCAGTCGTGAAGACCGACATGCCCTTCGAGGAAATTGTGGAGGCGTACAAGAGTTTCTATGCCGATGCTGCTTTTTCTCATTATTCCGATAAAGCCATCGACCTGAAGCAGGTGGTCAATACCAACAAGGGACTGGTACATGTTGAGAAATATGGCAACAAGCTCCTTATCACGTCAGCCATTGACAACCTACTGAAAGGAGCCGTGGGACAGGCTGTGCAGAACATGAATATTATGTTTGGTCTGAACGAGAAGACCGGACTGAATCTGAAAGCATCGGCTTTCTAACTGATAAGTGATGAATTAAAAACAAATAGTGATATAGATGAAACTGTTCGATGTATATCCACTTTTCGATGTTAACATCGTCAAGGGTAAAGGGTGTAAAGTTTGGGACGAGACGGGTCAGGAGTACCTGGACCTCTATGGCGGACATGCGGTTATCAGCATAGGACACTCCCACCCCCACTATATAGAAAAGGTGTCTGAGCAACTGTCGAATCTGGGGTTCTACTCCAATTCCGTTGTGAACAAGCTACAGGTTGAGCTGGCTGAGCGGTTGGGCCGCATCAGCGGTTACGACGACTATCAGTTATTCTTGATCAACAGCGGTGCCGAGGCCAATGAGAATGCGCTGAAGCTCGCCTCGTTTACCAACGGACGCACACGTGTGCTCAGCGCAGAGAAAGCTTTCCACGGACGCACGTCGTTAGCTGTTGAGGTAACCAACAATCCGAAGATTATTGCCCCCATCAACGCCAACAACCATGTCACCTACCTGCCACTCAACGACCTTCCTGCGTGGGAGGCAGAACTACAGAAAGGCGATGTGTGTGCCGTTATCCTGGAGTGTATCCAAGGCGTTGGCGGTATCAAGATGGCGACAGAGGAATTTGCTCAGGGCCTGCAAGCTGCCTGCAAGAAATACGGCACCATATTGATATGCGACGAGATACAGTGTGGCTATGGCCGAAGCGGAAAATTCTTTGCCCACCAGTGGCTGGGCATCCGTCCCGACATCATCACCGTCGCCAAGGGCATTGCCAACGGTTTCCCGATGGGCGGCGTGCTCATCTCGCCTGATTTCAAACCTGTCTACGGACAATTGGGAACCACTTTCGGCGGAAATCACCTGGCATGCGCAGCAGCCTTGGCCGTTCTCGATGTCTTCGAGAGAGAGAATCTGGTCGAGAACGCCCATATTGTAGGCGAGTATCTTATCGAGCAGCTCAAGGAGATGCAGAAGACCGAAAAGCACATTCTCGATGTCCGCGGTCGTGGTCTGATGATTGGCATCGATCTCGATGTTCCACATAAGGACATCCGCCAGCCACTCATCTACGAGAAGCATTGCTTCACGGGCTGTGCAGGCACCAATATCCTGCGCCTGCTACCGCCACTCTGTCTGAGCAAGGCCGAAGCTAACGACTTTATGTACCGTCTGAAAAAAGTGTTTGCCGCATAGTTTGCGGCAAACACTTTTTTTATAATAAGCGAATTGCTATATTTAGTCGCGCAACAGCGGCATGGTCATACAGCGGGCACCACCGCCGGCACGCGGCAGTTCGGAGCCCGGGAAGGCAGCCACGAATTTCTCATTGCTGTTCATCAACGCCTTACCGCTGATGATATCCTCGGCATTGAGCACGTTGAATCCGGCTTGGTCAAGTGCGTCGATGGTATGTGTATTGCGGCGGTAGCCCATCACCTGACAGTCGCCCAGGGCAAAGAAGTTAGCACCACTATGCCACTGTTCACGCAGTTGCACCCATGAGTCGCTTCCCCCACAGATGACCGGCTGCATCTCCCAGCCTAACGACTCCAGTCCTTTCAGGATGTTAGGCATCGATTTGTAGGAGATTTTTCCGTTGTCAATGCTGATGAGCGTTGTCTCCTTGCCGGCAAAGAGTCCTTCCTTGCGGAGCAGAGGCTCGAAAGCCATGCAATAATGCTTTCCGAGGAACGTGAATACCATATCCAGATGGA
>JAEEGI010028985.1_pt1 | contig 10497 bp, 7 predicted proteins | sample 8958751 | NCBI WGS metagenome assembly JAEEGI01 (sample SAMN16246545, study PRJNA631951) | gut metagenome | biome: gut microbiome; feature: rumen; material: KS-attached | host: Bos | place: Iran: Karaj | collected 2018-10 | reverse complement strand
GGGGTTGGCGTGGCTCTCGAGGGCGTTCTCCACATTGTCGGGGAGCGAGGGGAAGAAGTCGAGGCCTGTCAGCCGCTCTACCTCGTCGACGGTGACGGCACGCTTCTTGAACGAGCCGCTCACAGGCTCGTTAGGATAGATGAAACCGATGGCGCGGCCTTGTTCGGGTGCATACACCACCTTGTAGAAGGCATCGGGGATGGCCACTGCACAGCTTTTGCCGGTGGTTTTCACACTCTTGCCCATGATGGGGCCGGTGGCGATGATAAGCCGCTTGTCGCGCTTGCCCCAGCGGTGAATCTTCTCCTCAAGCAGTCGCCACGCGCCACCGTTCAGGTCATGGTCTTGCGGACACATGTTAGTCATATAGAAGCACTGCCTCATGGCTTCGGGACTCCATTTCATGTCCATGGCGGGTGCCATGTGGCCACGATCGTAGCCTGAGCCACGGTAATCCCACTTCTCGGGACTATTGCGCGTGGCAGGATTCTTGTCGTAGTCATAGTTTTTACGGCGCTCGGCTCCGGGACTGTCGGAGATGGTGACTTCGGTTTCGGTGAGTTCGTAGATGACGCAGTTGGGAATGTGGTAACGGCTGTTGAAGTACACCGTCATGACGTCGTTGGTCAGCACCTCGTTACTCATGCCTTTGGGCAGAACCACATAGAGCAGCGAACTGGATGCCACCGACTGCGATGGTTTTGCCGATTGTGATGGCCGCGAGGGACTTGTGAGCAACGGCACACGCTGCAGTCCACGCTGCACACGTTCGACCCGAGCCTTGCGACGGCGCTGACGCTTACTCTTGCGGGCATCGGCCACCGCCGTACCCAACAGCAAAGCCACCAATATAAATATGAATGTCCGTTTCATGTTGCCAGTAGTTTTTTGAGTTTCATGGTACTCTCTATACAAAAACAATGCCATATTTCAGTGGCGGGTCCACTCCAGCAGGTTGCATCGGCTTTCCACCCGATTCTCTAGCTCGTCGGGCAGCGACATGAAAAAGTTGAGCCCCGTGAGACGCTCCACCTCGTCCACTGCCACAGCATGGTCGTCCAGCCCACCAGAGCACTTGCCGTTGTCATATACAAAGCCGATGCTACGCATAGGCATGGTCAGGGGTGTCAGTATCACCTTGTAGAAGCGTCGGGGTATCACAACGCCGCTGCCTTCGATGCGCTCCAGCCCTGGTTCGAGCACGGGACCGGTGACCACCAACAACACACTGTCGCGCTGGACCCATTCGCGCACCTTCTCCTCGAGTTTGGCCCAGGCATCCTCGTTAAGACGTTGGCTCTGCGGACACACATTAGTCATATAGAAGGAGGCGTGCATGCTCTCCTCGCTCCACGCCATATCCTGTGCCGGCGCCATGTGGCCGCGCGCATAACCGCTGCGGCGATATGCACTTGGCAAAGGGCAGCCTGCCACTCCGGGCGCCTGCTCAAACTCGCCATAGCGCTCCACGGTGCCATCGAGCCGCTCACGCGTGAGCACATAGCTCACGCTATTGGGCACATGCATCGAGGCGTTGAAGTTCACAATGAAGCCCGTGTAGGACAACCATTCGTTACTCACAGCACGGGGAACCTCTACCTCGAGCAGGCCGTTCACCTCATCGGCAGTCAGCGGTTTTGGAGACTTGGGCTCGTCAGCACCACCGCGACACAGCAACAGCACCAGCACGAGTGCGAGCGCCAGACCCCACAATGCCAGCCATGCTTTCCAGCGGTTGCGCAACCACCAATGCTTGATATTTTTCAGAGTTGCCATCATCAAATTAGGCTATCAACTGCAAAAATACAAAAATTATTAGTAACTTTGCACTAGATTAAAAACTACAATAACTATGAACATGATCGACCGCTTTATCAACTATGTGAAGTTCGACACACAGAGCGACGAACTCACCAACCTCACTCCGTCAACTCCAGGCCAAATGGTGTTTGCCAAAAGCCTTTGCAAAGAACTGCAGGATATGGGGTTGAGCAACATATCGCTCGACGACAACGGCTACCTGATGGCCACCCTACCTGCCAACACCAGCAAGAAGATACCCACATTGGGCTTCATCGCACACCTCGACACTGCCCCCGACATGAGCGGCCACAACGTGAATCCCCGCATCGTGCACTACGAGGGCGGCAAGATTGTGCTTAACGAGGAGAAGGGCATCGTGCTCGACCCCGAGCAGTTCCCCGAACTCAACGACCACGTGGGCATGGACCTCATTGTAACTGACGGCAACACGTTGCTTGGTGCCGACGACAAGGCCGGCATTGCCGAGATTATCAGCGCAGTGGAATACTTCCAGCAGCATCCCGAGATTGAGCATGGCGACATCCGCATCGCCTTCAATCCCGACGAGGAGATTGGTATGGGCGCTCACCACTTCGACGTGAAGCAGTTCGGCGCCGACTGGGCCTACACCATGGACGGTGGTGCCATTGGCGAGCTTGAGTATGAGAACTTCAACGCTGCCTCGGCACGCATCACCTTCAAGGGTCTGAACGTGCATCCCGGAGCCGCCAAGAACAAGATGATCAACTCGATTCGCGTAGCCAACCAGTTTGCCTCGATGCTCCCCCGCTGGGAGACTCCCGAACACACCGAGGGCTACGAGGGATTCTATCACCTGATTGGTATCGAGGGCAACGTGGAGAAGACCACGCTCACCTACATCATCCGCGACCACGACCGCGCACGCTTCGAGAGCCGCAAGCGCGAAATCGAGCACTTGGTGCACAAGATCAATGCTGAGTTCGCCGACTGCGCAACAGCCGAGATTAAGGACCAATACTACAACATGCGCGAGAAGATCGAGCCCGTAATGCACATCATCGAAGTGGCCGAGAAAGCCATGAAGAATGCCGGCGTCACCCCCAAGGTGCAGCCCATTCGTGGTGGAACCGACGGCGCACAACTCTCGTTCAAGGGTCTGCCCTGCCCCAACATTTTTGCAGGAGGCATGAACATGCACGGCCGTTTCGAGTATGTAGCAGTCCAGGCCATGGAAAAGGCCATGAACACCATCATCGAGATTTGCAAGATTGTGGCTGCCGAGGCCTGATTTGAGGGCATAAAAAACACTCTCAAAAATCGTAAAAAGAAAAAAGTTTGCAAAAAATTTGGTGGTTAACAAAAATGCCACTACCTTTGCAACGCTTTTTTAACGGAGATTCGCTAGCTCAGCAGGTAGAGCACAACACTTTTAATGTTGGGGTCGTGGGTTCGAGCCCCACGCGGATCACCAAAACACAACGAGGGAGTCACTATGTGATTCCCTCGTTTCCCTTTCATTACCTGACAGCAATCTGCTGAGGCGCTCCATTATAAGCGATAGAAGGACGATATAAAAGGAATTGATGCCGTGTGGATTGATGCCCAATATAGGCTGCTCTTCCACAGTTCACCTGACAACAACGGGGTGATGTTCAGCTCAACAAGCACATCCTCCCCATTGAACATTTTTGTTCACTTCACCGAACATTTTCAGGATAAATACTAAATTGTGCATACTTCCTGCTTATCACCTGATAATAGCAGGTGTTCAATGATTGTGCATAAAAAATACAGAAAAGCTTGTTTAATATCCAGATTATTACTACTTTTGCATCAGATTGAACATTTTTGTTCACTCCATTGAACATTTTTGTTCATTCCATTGAACATTTTTGTTCATTCCATTGAACATTTTCAAGAAAATCATCTTTTGAAATATGGAATACAAAAGAATTTACTTCAAAGATATCAATGAACGCATCAACGAACCACGCAACAAAATGCAAGTCATCGTTGGGCCTCGTCAGGTCGGCAAAACCACACTGATTGGGCAGGTGCTTGACCAATGCACCATGCCTTTTGACAGTTACACGGCCGACGACATTGTAGGTGATGCATCCGATTGGTTAGCAGGGATATGGGAAACCCAAAGGCTCAAAATGGAGGCCAACAAACAAGACAAGCGTTTGCTGGTAATCGATGAGGTGCAAAAAATACCCAACTGGAGTGAAACAGTAAAGGCCGAATGGGATCGCGACACCCGTGAGAAGCGCCAACTGCTGGTAGTTCTATTAGGTTCTTCGCGCATGCTTATTGAGGATGGCCTCACCGAGTCTCTAACAGGGAGATTCGAACTCATCAAACTTCCTCATTGGTCTTTCGCGGAGATGAGAGATTGCTTTGGATGGTCGTTTCCACAATACATTTTCTATGGCGGTTATCCCGGTGCTGCGAGTTTCATCTCAAACCCCACACGCTGGCGTAACTACATAAAAGACTCGCTCATTGAAACTTCAATATCGAAGGATGTGCTCATGGGGACCAAAATACTCAAGCCCCAACTGCTGCGCCAATTATTCGAAATAGGGTGCAACTACAGCGGTGAACTGCTATCACTTACCAAGGTAGCAGCTCAGCTCCAGGATGTGGGCAATGTAACCACACTTGCAGGCTATTTGCAGACACTTGACCAATGTGGTCTTTTGTGCGGATTGCAAAAATATGCCGAAGATAATGCACGCAAATACAATTCCATTCCCAAGTTCCAAGTATACAATAATGCCCTGCGAAGTGTGTATTCTGGAAACGATTTTTCACAGATTGCTGAAAATCCCAAGGAATGGGGCCGATATGTTGAATCGGCTATTGGTGCCCACCTTGTCAATCAGGCTCAAATACACGATTTCAAGGTCTATTATTGGCGCGAAGGAAACGACGAAGTTGATTTCATCTTACTGAAAGGCAAGAAAAAAGTAGCTATTGAGGTCAAAAGTGGACGACGGACCAAAAATGCAGGGCTGTTCATCTTCAAAGAGAGATATAATCCCCACAAGGCATTAGTGGTTGGAGCACAAGGCTTATCGTGCGAAGAGTTCCTCACAATGGACATCAACCTCCTCTTCAGCTAATTCAAGAATTAGCTCACAAATTCGGCTGGGTCTGCCTCTTCTAAATTAATTTGTGACTATCAAATAATGAGAAACAATAAAATTTAAAATTCTTGGGGATAAGTCCTACAAATGAATATAGTATATTTCATAAACAATGTGATGTCAATCGATATTAAACAATTTGCTTGTCACTATCAAGGGTCTATGGGCTTTATTTCTAATGCCACTATCAATTGTAACAAAGCCTTTCTTTTCAATGATAGGGGAAGAATATGATTCTAATTCTTGAGTATTGTTATATTTTTCAAAATTTGAGTACATTATAACTTCCTTAATAAAACAATCAAGTAACTGTTGTATTTTTTTGCTGTCATAATTATCTAATGCAGAAAACTCTATTTTATCATTTTTAGCATTTTTATTTATAATAATAGTAATTAATAAATCATAAGAGTTCTTTTTCTCCAATCTCATGCTGTATTTGGGGCTGATATGATCCATATTAACACATAATGTTTCTCGAGTATCACATAGCATTCTCCGTGTAATTTTACCAACAACATCAAATATGATATTAATTCCGGTTTTCTCTGTTTGATTTGATTTATTCCACCAGTCCTTAAATTCCAACAACTCAAATGCTGGCAAATGTTTAAGTATATTATACTTATTAATATATTTAATAAAGTTCTTTCCATAATAGGTCATTGCATTATAACGTAAAAAGAACAACTCACTCTCAGTAAGTTGGGCTCGGACTATTTTTAAATAATTCCTTTTACTACTTTCTTCTATATTTGCATTATCAATGAGATCATAAATACGGTACAGTGTTCGAAAATATGCCCCCATTTTCGTTTTATTTTTTATATAAAAATGCATGTATAGCTTCAATGCCAATTTTCTATTAGCAGTAAAACTATTCTCATTCTGATATTTTTGCTGAAGTTTTTCTTTAGAGACATCAAAAAAATCTTTATCATTGTATCTAAATTCTCGAGCGATTATTTCCCCACAATCTTCTTGTTTATTTATAGGATATAACTTGAAGTCTTGACCGCATAATTCAGCAATTTCTTTATGATAAAGATTCATTAGTTCAAAAAACAAATCATTGAATCTTTGAGTCTCGAGTTGGCATAAATTACTCTTTGTAACACTTTGTTGATATTTAAATGTTTTAATTACAAACAATGTACTTAACACCATTAGTATTGTTCCAAGAACACCACAAAAAAAATCGCCAAATGAACCAAAAAGACTGTAATCTATAGGAGATGTCCAATCATATTTAAAAACATTCCACCCAAATAATACTATTGCTATAATAAGAAACACTACAGTAGCTATTACATAGCTCCATTTATTTGATACTAACACGTCAATTAAACTTTGTTTTGATTTTTGTTTTTTCATCTCTTATTAATTTTTAATTAGTTGTTAATTAATACTGAATAATTTCATTGCCAGGAATAGTTTTTGAGCATCCTATTATATGAATTGCCGAACACCAAATAATGAAACATTTTTCATAATCTTGTACTCAGAAAATATAGCGGTTTTCAAGAATAACACAATTATCAAAAACCGCTATACTTCAAAAAATATCAGACATCAGATTTACATTATTCAAAGTAATCCAATGCCTATTCTTGGCTGTCATAGCCATACCAGATGTATCGTTGCATGAAAGTTGCTGTGTCGAATCCTTTCATCTCAACACTTGGTTTGCTGTCGACCACAAGATTGCCTTGATAAATTGCCACAACCCTCACATTCCAACCACGGGCACCATCCCCCCTTTCAATATTGATGACTCTATCCCTGACTGAGAAGGTTGTTTGATGCAATTCGTGGTTAGGCCCATGACTGCAAGTTCCATCTTCATGAAACGCCATTGTATAAGTGTATAAGTTAGCACCATCACTTTTTCCTGCGCCCCATCCACTGACATGTTTCTTGTCATAAAATATCCAGTTGCGCCCATTTATCAATATCCATGTTCCCGTACAGAGTTTTGACATGATTTCATCATCACTCACCTGGGTCTGAGCTGGATATTTTTTGCCATACTCAAGAAAAATGAATCCATCTGAATCCACTGGTTCATCATCACTACAGGATGAAATCAACGGAAAGAATATGACAATTTGTAAAAGAAGAACTAATAGCTTTTTCATTGACACATTTATTTATTAATTAATATCCACTGGGTTTAACATTTGTCCACATCATTAAATTGTTAGTAAATGAATATATTGATACTCCAAATATAACCGTACTGACTTGTAACGGTATGTCCCATAGATAGGCGACGCGTTGATAGGAATACTGTCTCCTCGCGGGACTTCCTCCCCCTCCCCAATTAATCCAAACATATGTATAATAGTCTGTATAATTGTATTGTTCAGATATGGTATTCTCATACAATATATCTGTACCAGGATAATAGTAACCTTCATGATGCATTAGCTGCATTACTCCATCAACAACCCAAGCATGTGCTGTTTGTTTTGAGGGATCGCTGCCCTGCATTAGCACAGGGCGTCCATAAATAATCTCGTTTGCAGCAAGAGAATAAGAAAAACCACTGTGATAACTACTACTGTATCCAAAAGTTGTGAGGACGGGAGATACTTGTGACGGATACATCCCTGAACCACCTGGTGTATATTGAACATTACCACAAAGACCTATTGCGCTTAATAATTTGAACACTTCATTAGCTCCTGCTGGATACCAAAAAGCATCATATTCAGTATTGATAGCACCTATCTTATTCCAATCAAAAGTGTATGTGTTGTTATTGAAAGTCACACTTTGAGGGTGTTGATGATAAGCCATCACTTGACCTATCGCTACAGGCCAACAACCTAAAGGACAACTGTCAGGGCGCTGATTAATATATCCTCCTTGAGACCAACGTGTTGACATGAGTGGTCCATAAGAATAGACCGTATCATCAATTACTCTATGATCTAGATTTCCGACAGGGTCGCGACGAGGTTGTTTCGATGAATTATCATTTCTAGAACTCTTAATGGCATTTGCATGATATTGCTCAACAAGATTCTTCAGATAGCCCAAACCATTTTGCTCGTCATTCCAAATCTCCTCTGAAATGTTTCCTTCGGTACAGGCAACAAACACACGCACACTGTCACGCTTGTCGGACGACACAACAGCAAAGCCCCTATCATTCTTAAAATTAAAAATGTAATAATCACGACATACTTTACTGGTTAGTACTTCTCTCAGCACAACAGCAGGTTTGGCATTTTGATTTGCAGAACCCATCATTGAGATTTGAGGATTCTTATCAGATACATTTAAAAATGAAATGGCATCTTTAAGTGCATCCTCTTCACTAATAAAGTTAGCAGAATCATTTTCCTCAATAGCATTTGATGTCTGAACGCTATTGACAACAGGTTCATCGTTACTGCAAGCAAACAGCAGAAGAACGATTGAAAGTAAAAATATTTTTTTAATCATAGTGGTATATTAGAATACTATTGTGGATATTTTATGATATTTCCAATTAATTTATCATTTAATCATGAGTTTCTCTGTATACACTTCTTCACCCACAACAGCCCGAATAATATAAGAGCCTTGTTCCCAACCAGAAGTATCTATAGTTGTCTTATTACCTAATACCGTTGCGGAATAAACTTTCAATGCTTTTTGAGTGTTATAGACTTCCAGCAGCCAATCAGCATTAACAAACGGCCTCTCGTTGCCATTATTCTCTGTTTTGTCAAAGTTCAAACTGACATTATAAGAAGAAGTGTTGATTGGGTCTATTGATAGTGCTTTACCATTATTGGAATAAGTGAAGAATGTGTAGTAGTATTTCAAATTTCCATAAGAATCTTTCAAGTTAACTACAAAGGGGATTCCTCCAGAGCCGTATGGAAGCTCAAATTCTATGTGGTCGTTTGTTACATACCAGTCGTCGGGTGTCATGCCCGTGTATGAAGCATTATGGAAACAAAGCACTTCATTATAAAGGTAAACCCTGCAGCCTTGATGTACGTATTTTGCCTGTCCACCAGATGTGATGGATGTGGTCGGTATCGCTGGATGCCCAACGCCATAGAATGAACAAGCCACCTGATGGAAAGTTGCATCATCTGAAATATTGAGATTAGTTACAGTTGTATAAACAACATCAGAACCTGATTTAATCTTACACATCAACATTCCTGTTGGCATGCCACTTGTCGATTTTGTAACCGTGCATTGATTGGATAATGGATAACCGCTGACAAGGTTTGTCATATTACCTGTCAGGATTGTCCATTCAAAGGTATAATAACCGGGAGCAGATATACTACAAATTATCTCATTTTCACTTATATATGTTTTATGAATTCTATAAGGAGGTTTCTCGTTTTTAGCCTGCTGCACTGCTGCCCCAGCATTCACAAGTCCATATCCATAAGTATTATCTTTACCTGTTGTGCCAAGGTCTGTTGCAGTGTTCTGTAATATGCTACGCACACGAGATTCCGGCAAATATGGATTGATTGACAGCATTAAGGCAGCCACACCTGCAACTTGAGGACAAGCTGCTGATGTGCCACTAAAGTGAGAATTATAATTCCCGTTCACAAAGCCATTACTTCCAGTCATGTCTGTTGTGACTATATCACTATGATTGTTTCCGTCCCCACTAGGTGCGACTAAATCTAAGCTAGATCCTGTATTGCTGTAATTCCATATATTTCCCTGATTATCTATCGCACCAACAGCAAGCACATTGCTCAATGTTGCTGGATAACTCACGTTCCCACAGTTATTGCCAGAAGAAAATACGATAATACAACCTTTTCCGTTTCGTCCTAAAGTAGCAGCTTCATTAATGGCTGAAGTTATGTTGTTACTTTGAGAAGAGAGTCCCCAAGAACAGCTTAACACATCCGCACGATTATAAGCCCATCTAATAGCATTTGCAATCGAGTCTTTATTTAAATAAAAGCCATCAAATACTGGTGATATATTTATTGGTAACAACTTAACTCCGCTTGCAACTCCCCTTATTCCTATGGTATTGTTCTTTGCTCCGATTATGCCGGCACAGGCCGTTCCGTGTCCATAGTCACTATAAGTGGTGATAGGTTCTCCTTTTCCGTTGACATCTGTTACTGTATAACCATCCAGTACATTGCCTGATAAGTCTTCATGGTTCTTTTCCACTCCTGAATCAATTACAGCAACTGTAATATTGGAACTGCCTGTTACTAACTGCCATGCAGCTTCAGCATTAATGTCAATCCCAGCTGTACCTCCATTTTGACCTGTATTTTTTAAGTAGTATTGTTGCGAATAAAGGGTGTTGTGATAATGAATTTGTATAAGCATATTAGGTTCACACCATTCCACTTCCTCAAATCGTGAGAGTTTCCCGATAGCTTCAAGCACTTCCACATCAGTCTTAACAGGATAAACAAATGTGTAAATACCCGTTGGAGTTTCCGATTTTATAGACATGTTTTGTGGAATTTGTTTCAATATAGAATTCAGGGCACAACAGCTCTTTAGTTTAAGTGTGATTTCAGGCAGAACAAACACAGAATCTCCAGATGGAGTAATTCGA
>JAEEGI010028983.1_pt1 | contig 10497 bp, 6 predicted proteins | sample 8958751 | NCBI WGS metagenome assembly JAEEGI01 (sample SAMN16246545, study PRJNA631951) | gut metagenome | biome: gut microbiome; feature: rumen; material: KS-attached | host: Bos | place: Iran: Karaj | collected 2018-10 | reverse complement strand
TAAACAAGAACGCCCTATTGCGCTACCAGATTCTCGACCGCTGCTTTAGCGATTTCCATAGGAAGTACGAGATTGAAGACCTTCTTGATAAGGTCAACGAAGCTCTCTACGACCTTTATGGAACAGAAGTCAGCATCCGTCAGATACGCGATGACATCAAGTACATGCGAGACCGGGTTACTTACGATGCTCCCATCAAGGCTTACCAGTATGACGGCAAAAAGTGCTACTACCGCTATGAAGACAGGAACTTCTCCATCTTCAACAATGAGCTTTCGGCTGAAGAAGTAAGCACACTTCGTTCTACCATCGATATGCTTGCTCGTTTCCGTGACGGTTCGAAGAATGCCTGGTTGGAGGAAGTCATTTCCAATCTGGAATATCGTTTTGGAGTAAAAGGCAAAGCCGAGAATATTGTTTCTTTTGAACAGAACGAGCAGTTGAAAGGTCTGGAGTTTTTAGATGCATTAATTGATACTGCCATCCACCACCAGCCTATAAATCTTCAATATAAGACATATTCTGGAAGAGAAATCAATGTTGTTGTTCACCCCTATCATGTCAAGCAATATAACAACAGATGGTTCCTTTTCGGCTTGGAACAATCTCCTTATGGTGATAGAATCTCAAATAGAGCACTTGATCGAATTGTCAAATTCTCTATCTCAGATGTTGCTTTTATCCCAAATACGACTATTAACTTCTCAACGTATTTCGATGATGTAGTTGGAGTGACTATTCCCGATGAGCCAATCAAGAAAGAAACAATTGTGTTGAAATTTGATTCAGACAGATTCCCCTATGTTGTGTCAAAGCCTATACACCATAGTCAGGTAGTCCTTGATGAAGAGCAATGTACTATTCAGATTGAAGTACGTCCAAACAATGAACTCTACTCCAGGATATTTTCATTTTTTCCACAGGTAGAAGTACTGGAACCACAATGGCTTAGAGAGTCATTTTGCAAAAAAATTGAGGATAATCTGAAAAAATATTTGTCTGAGAAGAAAGACTGCACTGATAAAGTATAACTTTGCATCAAGAACATGTATAATAAACTAAAAACAAAGAATTGAATAATAGAAAAAAATAAAATGGCACAGTTTAAAGTCGGAGATAAGGTAATACGTGAAGATACCGGAAAGAAGGGTGTCATTGTGGAGGTGTACCCTGCCCGCCGCGGTAGACAGTTGTACATGGTCAACTGGGGAGGACTTTCCAACGAAGCTTTGGAAACAGAGCTGATTGCCGATTGTGACATCTCCAACCCATATGAACGTTGTGCCAATGGAATGTTCGGTACATTTTATGAGTTTGCTCAAAAAAACACATCATTCAAGATCAGAAGTTCAAACAACAGTTCCATATCTTCGTTGAAGGCTTCAAAGACTTTGTTCCGCGCCTACCAATTCAAGCCCTTGCTGAAATTCCTAAATTCTCCGACTAGGCGTTTACTTGTAGCTGACGAAGTAGGTCTTGGTAAAACAATTGAGGCTGGTCATATCATGTTGGAGCTGAAGGCTCGCCGAGAACTAAGAAATGCTTTAATCGTATGCCCCAAGTCATTGCAGATAAAATGGCGTGAAGAGTTGATTGAGAAATTCGGTCTGGCATTTAAGATATACGATAGCACTAAAGACCTCATTGCCGACTTGGAGGATAATGACGGTCGTGTTCGTGCTATCATTAATTACGAAAGAATCAGAGTTCGTTCATCAAAGAAAGAGGATGACGATACTAAAAAGAGAGCTCCAAACTTTGCCGAATATCTTAATGAATCAGACAAGAAGTTTAGTTTGGTCTTGTGCGATGAAGCTCACAAGATGAGAAATAGTGAAACCCAAACATATAAAGGTGCTGATATTGTAATGGGAAGGGCTGAGTCCGCAGTTTTTCTAACTGCAACCCCAATCATGATAAGCACCGAAAACTTGTATAACCTGCTACACTTGTTAGACAGTTCAAGATACTTCAATTATCAGATTTTCAATGCTCGCCTACAGGAGAACAGACCGTTTGTTGAAGCTATCACCTCTGTAAACAAGAAATTGCCACTTTCAACTATTGCAGACAGATTATGCAATGCTGAGATTCAAACTAGTTTCTCAAATTCAGACGACGAAGAATATTATACTAAAACTGTAAAAGTGGACGAGGCGTTTGCTTCTGACCCAATCTACACAGAGATCGTTGAGCGTCTTCATTCGGAAGATGACTTGGGGAACCGTGCCCGTCTTCAATATCTGCTGAATACAATGAGCGTGATGAATAACATCTTCTCACGTACCCGTAAGAGGGAGGTCACAACAGACATGTCACAGGCTGAAAGAAAGCCCCATCTTCAGAAGGTTGTCCTCACAGATAACGAGCAGATTGAGTTTGACAACGTGATTGAACAATATATTGAAGACAACTCATATACTGACGAATGGGGAGAAGAAGTGCTTACGCAGGGAGGTGCACTTGGGCTTGTTCAGAAGAAGCGTCAGGTGGCAAGTAGCGTATATGCCTATCTTAACTCTGAGGAATCTCTTGATGAGGGAATTGATGAATATGCCGACTACGAAGATACAAAAGTTGAAAAACTGATAGAGATTATTGAGGAGGTCTTTAAGCATGGCACAAAGAAAATTGTTGTGTTTGCTCTCTTCAGAAGAACACTGAAATACCTCCAGATTCGCTTGAAGAAAAGAGGCTATGGCAGTTTGATTATCCACGGTCAAGTGGACAACAGAGCTGAGATCTTAGAAAACTTTAAGAAGAATCCAGATAATCACATTTTGCTTTCTTCCGAAGTTGGTAGCGAAGGTCTTGATATGCAGTTTTGCAATTCAATGGTCAATTATGACCTACCTTGGAACCCCATGGTCGTAGAACAGCGCATAGGTCGTATCGACCGTTTTGGTCAGAAATCTCCTATAGTGAATATCTACAACCTTGTTGTGGCCGGCTCTATTCAGGAAGACATATATATCCGTTTGCTGGATAGAATTGGCATCTTTAAGGGAACTATTGGTGACATGGAGGCCATCCTCGACGCACCAATTACCGCCGGAGCAAAAGTCACCATCCAAGATGTATATAACAAATTAGAACGTGAGCTATATACAAGTAAACTGACAGACGATGAGAAAAAACGTAAGATAGACGAAATCAGTCAAGCATTTGAAAACGAAAAGGAAATCATACGTCATCTTGAAGAAGGTATGACGGACACTTTGACGAACGATGCTTACTTCCAAAACGAGATTCAGCGCATACTACATAATAACGCTTATGTAACGGAAGACGAACTGAAGAACTACTTCGAGTCTATCATAGAGAAACATTTAACCACGTGTAATCTTGTTGAAGTCAGTGACAAAGTATACGAAATTAAGGTTCCGTTAAGTGATCAGAAGGTCTTCTCTGAATTCTTGCTTCGAAATCAGACAGAGGGAGAAGAGAATGAACTTGCTTTTAGACGCTTCAGACGTTCTTTGGAAGATATGGAGCATATCTATGTCACCTTTAGCCAAGAAAAGGCCTATGATGACAGGTCGTTACTGTTTCTGAACATATACCACCCTATCATCCAGGCTTGTCTGAAGTATTCCCTGACACATGAGGATAAAGCAAAGACCTCATTCTGCTATTCATTAAAGGCCGATGATGTTTTGAAATCAGGTGCTGCATATTACATGAGTACATTCCAGTTCACAACATCACGTATGGTTCAGGGCGTATTGAAGCACAGTGAGACAATGCTTCCATTTGTTTTCAACATTACCAACCGTGAAATAGAACACAATCAGACAGTAATAGACCGACTGTTTAGTGTTAGTCAGTCACAGGGATATGAATATAATCCTTCAGCAGATTTGTATGATACAGAACTGATTGCTGACATGAGATATGACTTTGCTGCTGAAGTTAAAGCAGAAAGAACCAATCGCCAGGAGGAATTACGCCGTCAGGCTGAGAGTGAGCGAATCCACAGTGAGGCGCAAACGAAGGAATACTACCGTTCTCGTATGGATATCATCAAGGCTCGTATCAAAGAAAGAGAAGACATCTTGGAGTTTGTTTTCAACGATGATAAACAGCGTCGTAGTCTCGAAAACATCATTCGTCTTGATAAAGGCCAAATGGAGCGTCTGAAGAAAGAACTGGATGACCGCCTGGCAATTATCAACGAGAATCCTCAGATAAATGTGAATGAACAGTTGATGACTCTTAATCTAATTAGAATAATATGATTACAGTAGGTTTGGATTTTGGAACTCATCAGACAAAGGTCTGCATCGAAGACAAACAAGGTGCTGAGACCCACTACAAATTCCAGAGGTTTAGGAATTTGAATGGTCAGTTGCAGTACACCTTGCCATCTGTTATCTACATTGATGATGATAGGATGCTGCACTATGGCTTTGCTCCCAAAAACAGGAAATGTACTGTCATTCGTTATTTTAAACAGGCAGTATTCCGCAACCATGATTCGAAGAACATGAAGCTGTGGGAAGCAGCTTTCTATACGATATGGTATCTTTCCTTCATCATCTTTGAATTGGAAGAGGAATATGGACAAGATTTCACAATTCAGATGGGTGCTCCCACAGACAGCGCACGATTAAATGACGCAAAAGCCATTGCTGTGTCTCTTGTGGTAAGTGCCTACCGCTTGGTAGAAAATGTATTTGAAAACAATAAGGAAAAGTTTTTGAATTGTGACTACGACACCTTAATGGAACAGACAGAGGTGGTTCGTTATTCAGATAAATTGAAAGATGATTTCGGCCTTCTGGTTTTTCCAGAAGCATATGCCTGCTTGAAACCGATGGTTGGCCGTGGAAAGGTGTCTACAGGTATGAGTCTGATAATTGATATTGGTGGTGGTACAACTGACATTTCATTCTTTACTATTGAAAACGGACAGCCACAAGTCTATGATTTCTTCTCTGTAGACAAAGGGCTGAATTTCCTGACAGGCGTTGATGCCAAGTCACCAGGAACACCGCCGTCGAATAAGATTATTCCTGAAAATACCACTGTATTTTATACAGAGATTGTAGATCTTTGTAACAATTTGGTGGAAAGATTAAAGAGTGAATTCAAGAGTCAGACAGAACTTGAAGTTAGGCGATTGACGGATGCTTTGAAAAACCGTCCTCTGATCTATACAGGTGGTGGCAGTACATACAAGGAGGTTTTATATCGATATAACGATTTCAAGGAACTGCATACTATCTCGTACGACAATTGGAAAAGTAAGCTTTTTGATGATGATGCACTTTTCCGGGACTCTTCGTTGTGTCCTGTGCTCTCGACTGCATACGGTCTCTCTATCAGCGTTGCTACTGACAATATTACCAAAAAACCTCTACGAGACATCTTTGCACATATCAGGGGCGTTAAGGAGGAAACGGGAGTGAAGAAAGGTAGAAAATTAGGAGAGGCTTTAGGAGGTTTTGATTACGGTACAGATTGGGATGCTTGGAAATAAAAAGAACTTAGATATGGCTAAGAAGAAAAAAGTCAAACCATTATCGAAAGCTGAACTTAGCAGAATAGGCAGCGATTTCGAGGAACACCGCAAAAAGGTGGGCCAGATTCTATACGCAAAAGGGAAAAGCGTAATAAAGAAATCTAAAGAGGTCATCCAAACAGATGCCCGAACAATTATACATGAGGCAAGACAAAAGAAAGAGGCCTTGAGAAAGAAAAAGCCACTTGCAGCTCTTAATGGGATTAAAGACCTTAAAATTGATGGTAACCGCCTGATGGACTTTCTAAAAGACATTAAGTTCAAGGAATCACCATCTCAATCTAAAGAATTTCAACAGTTCGAAACTGTAAAACCTGAGCCGGTCAGAGTTGAGTCCAAGCCGAAGGTTGAACGTCAAGAGGCTACTTCTTATTACGAAACATGGTATAATCTGATATATTCAGAACTTAAAAGAACAAAGAAAACGATATAAATAAAAAGACAAACATATGAGTACAAACGAGTTACAACAGCAGACCACAGTGAACGTACAGGAGAAAGCGAACCTGATTTGGGCTATTGCCGACAAATTGGTAGGTGTATATAAACCGCATGAATACGGCAACGTGATACTGCCAATGTGTGTAGTGAAACGCTTTGAGGACACGCTGGCACCGACTAAGCAGAAGGTGCTGGATATGAACAAACAGCTGGATGCGGACGGTATTACCGTAAAGCAGGGCTTCCTGGAGAAAGCTGCCGGACAGAAGTTCTACAACCTATCGCCCTTCACTTTTGAGACGTTACTTAGTGACCCAGAGAACATCCGTGAGAACTTCGAATCGTACCTTAATCACTTCTCTGAGAATGTCATCGACGTAATTCACCGTATGAAGTTCCAGCAGGAGATTGAGACGATGGCTGAGAACCAGCTACTATATCTGGTCATCAAGGAGTTCTGCACGGAGAAAGCATATTTGGGTGCAGATAAAGTTAGTTCGGTTGATATGGGTTACATATTCGAGGAACTAGTGCGCAAATTCTCTGAGAGCTACGATGAACATGCCGGAGCACATTTCACCGCCCGTGACATCATCAACCTTATGACGGAGTTGTTGGTGGGCGAAGACGAAGAACGCCTACAAGACGAAGGCATTACGGCAACCATCTATGATATGGCGATGGGTACCAGTCAGATGCTGGGTTGTATGAGTGACCGTCTATTGGAGATTGATCCCGATGCAGACATAACCACCTATGGTCAAGAGCTGAATGAGCAGACCTTTGCCATTGCCAAGGCAGACACGCTTATCAAGGGTGGCAATGCCGACAATATGCGGCAGGGCGACACGCTGGGTGATGACAAGTTCGATGGGTATAAGTTCGACTATATCATTTCCAACCCACCATTCGGCATTGAGTGGAAGACGAGCAAGGCTGCTGTCGAAGCAGAAAACAAGAAAGGTGCTGCCGGACGCTTCGAGCCAGGACTGCCCGCCATTGGCGACGGTCAGCAGCTGTTCCTACTCAACGGTGTGGCGAAGCTGAAGGACACGGGACGTATGGCTATCATCCAGAACGGTTCGCCACTGTTCAAGGGCGATGCAGGTAGTGGTGAGAGCAATATTCGTGGCTACCTCTTGGAGAACGACTGGCTGGAAGCCATCGTTCAACTGCCCAACGACCTGTTTTACAACACAGGTATTGCTACCTATATCTGGGTCATCACCCGCAATAAGTCGGCTGAGCGTCAGGGCAAGGTGCAACTTATCGATGCCAGCCAGTGCTATGAAAAGCGCCGCAAACCTCTTGGAAATAAGCGCGTCGAGATAACTGAGTCGGCCCGACAACTTATTATGGAGGCCTACCACAACTTCACAAATGACATGCTGACACAAACCGCTTCCGACGGTACGGAGATTCGTGTAGAGAGTAAGGTGCTTGTGAACGACTACTTCAAGTATAGCAAAATTTTCATTAAGGCTCCAGAGAAAGATACCGAGATTATCCCTTGGCTGACCGACCGTGACGAATATCTCCAAAAGAACGTCGCTCCTTATTCGCCTGATTTCGTAGTTGATGAGAAGAAAACACGTATAGGCTACGAGATTCCCTTTACTCGTGAGTTCTACAAATATACTCCATTAAAACCATCTGCTGACATCTTCGAGGAACTGAAGACGCTCGAGCAGCAGGAGAGTGAATTAATGGAGAAGTTGTTGCACTAAAAAGCTAACTATATGGGAATACAATATAAGGACAGTGGAATTGAGTGGATTGGAAAAATTCCTGTGGAATGGAGCGTTTGTAAGATTAAAAACTTATGTTCTAACATTTATTCTGGAGGAACTCCCGATTCTAATAATTTGCTTTATTGGGATGGAGATATTCCTTGGATTCCTTCGGGTTCTTGTCATGATTCGATAATTTACGAGGCTCCTAAGTTCATAACTCAACTTGGTTATGAAAATAGCTCAACCAAATTGATACCCGCAAATACTACAGTAATGGCTATGACTGGGGCCACTTGTGGGAATGTTGGATTCGTGACATTTGAAACTTGTATGAACCAATCGGTTACGGGATACATAACAAAAGATGATAGTTATTCAAAATTCTTATTTTATTGTTTGTTGGCAGCTCGAGAGGACATACTTACACACAAGACAGGAGGTGCTCAATCAGGAATTAATGGAGAAGACTGCAAAAATATTGCGGTTCCATTTATCCCAAAAATCATCCAACAACGCATAGCAGATTACCTTGACGAGAAATGTGGGGAGATAGATTCGCTTGTTGGGCTGCAAGAGCAGATGATTGAGAAATTAAAAGACTATAAGCAGAGCGTCATTACCGAGGCCGTCACTAAAGGGCTGAATCCCAATGCCAACCTCGTTCCTTCTGGAATCACCTTTATTGGAGACGTGCCGGAAAAATGGGAGATAGTCCCATTGCGTTATTTAGGTAGAACTCAAAATGGAATAAGCAAGAGTGGTGATTATTTTGGTGAAGGAGAACCTTTCGTCAGTTATTCAGACGTCTACAAAAACTATAGTTTACCTTCCAATATTACTGGATTAGCCAAATCCACTAAGCAAGATCAGGTTTTATTCTCAGTTGAAGAGGGAGATGTGTTTTTTACCCGTACATCCGAAACGATAGATGAGATCGGGTTTAGTAGTGTATGCTTAAGTACTATTAATAAAGCAGTTTTTGCAGGATTTCTTATAAGATTTAGACCATATAAAAATAGGCTGAATAAGAACTTTTCTAAGTATTATTTTAGAAGCAGTATTCATAGAGCCTATTTTGTGAAAGAGATGAATCTTGTTACAAGGGCATCACTTAGCCAAGAATTACTAAAGTCTATGCCAGTTTTACTTCCACCCCTTGGCGAGCAGCAAGCCATTGCCTCGTACCTTGATGAGAAGTGTGCAGACATTGATCGACTAATTGGTGTGAAGCAACAGAAGATTGAAAAGCTGAAAGACTACAAGAAGAGTGTCATCTATGAAGCTGTAACAGGTAAGGCATGTGTGAATTTTAGTTAATTTTTTATGAAAAGGCAATATAAAAATAGCGGAATACCTTGGATAGAACAGATTCCTTCTGATTGGAGCATTATAAGGGGCAAGAACCTTTTGCACCTTATGAATAGACCTGTCAGAGAAGACGATGATGTTGTCACATGCTTTCGTGATGGTGAGGTTATCCTCCGTAGTGAGCGAAGGACTGAGGGCTTTACTATGTCTGACAAAGAAATTGGCTATCAAGGAATAAACAAAGGTGATATTGTAATTCATGGCATGGATGGCTTTGCAGGTTCTATGGGCGTTTCAAAGTCAACAGGTAAAGGTTCTCCTGTACTAATTGTATGCAACCCAAAATCAGATGATGACGCGAGATATATAATATATTATCTCCGTTCGCTTGCTATGAATGATGTTTTTGTAGCATTGGCTACAGGTATTCGTGAGCGTAGTTGTGATTTACGTTGGAATAAAATATCTGTATTACCTTTTGTACGCCCCACCTTTGGAGAGCAAAAAAGGATTGCAGACTTTATTGATTTGAAGTCTGAAGAGATTGATTCGCTCATTGGGCTGCAAGAACAGATGATTGAGAAACTGAAAGCTTATAAGCAAAGCGTCATTACCGAGGCCGTCACAAAAGGACTTAATCCGAATGCCAAACTCGTTCCATCCGGCATCGACTGGATTGGGGAAATTCCCGAAGGAGTTAAACTTGTGAAGTTATCTATGATTACATCAAAAATCGGAAGTGGTTCAACTCCTCGCGGTGGCAGTTCTATCTATGTAAAGGAAGGTATAAAGTTCCTACGTAGCCAGAATGTATATTGTGAAGGGTTTGACCTGTCAGATGTCGCGTATATAACTGAGGAAATTGACGAAGAAATGAGCGGTACAAGAGTACGAATTGGTGACGTTTTGCTAAATATAACTGGTGGTTCTATCGGTAGATGTTATTACGTCGATGAAACATTAGGACGAGCAAATGTGAATCAGCATGTTTCAATTATACGGCCAACAAAGATTGAAACTAAGTATTTGAAATATTATCTCCAGTCAGAATGCGGACAATTACAAATCGCATTGCTTCAGACTGGTGGAAACCGTGAAGGGTTAAGTGCTGCAGCATTAAGTCAGTTTACAATTATCTACCCTTTAAAGGAAGAGCAGCATGCCATCGCCTCTTACCTCGATGAAAAATGCTCCGAGATAGATAAACTGATTGCGGTGAAGCAGCAGAAGATTGAGAAGCTGAAGGACTATAAGAAAAGTGTCATTTACGAAGCTGTATTTGGCAAGTTGGATTTGCGTGATAGTTAGTATTAATTTCTGTTTGTGAATTATATAAAATAGTTGAAGATATGGACAACAACGATTTGAAAGAACGGGATTTTGAAGCCTACATCGAACATTGGCTTCTCACAGAAGGTGGCTACACAAAGGGAAATCAGGCTACCTACGATAAAGAACGGGCCATTGACCTTAAGACGATGGTCAAGTTTC
>JAEEGI010028981.1_pt1 | contig 10498 bp, 3 predicted proteins | sample 8958751 | NCBI WGS metagenome assembly JAEEGI01 (sample SAMN16246545, study PRJNA631951) | gut metagenome | biome: gut microbiome; feature: rumen; material: KS-attached | host: Bos | place: Iran: Karaj | collected 2018-10 | reverse complement strand
CATTAAATGTAGTTATTTATAAAAATTAATTAAATTATTTTAAGAAAGGATTAATTATATTTTTAAAGAAATTATTTTTTTTAATTGGTAATATTTGGATTTGAATTCTATTTGAATAATCAATTTCATTTTGATAAAATGTTAAATGTTGATATTCATTATATTGATTTAATAATTTTTGATTAAAAATATTTAATGATTGATTATCATATAATAAATTATTAATTTCTAATTGTAATTCATCTACCTTTTTCTTTAAATTATCTTTTTCAATATTACAATTATTAAATTTGTTATTTAAATCTTTTAAATTATTTTGTAATTTATTAATATTTTTTTCATATTCAATTAATGTTTCAGTATTAAATTTTGTATCATTTTCATAATCATTTAATTGATCATAAATAATCTCATTTTCCATTTTTAAGTGTTTAATTTCCTCTTCAAGTAATTTTTTTTTATTTTCATTAAAATCATTAATATATTTATAAGAAATAGTTTTATTAAAAACATCTTTTAAATATTTAAATAAATTATCTCTATTTAATACTTCATAATTAAAATTATGAATTTTATATTTTGAAAAATTATCAATTTGTTTTTGAATAAATTTATATATTGAATGAATTTCATTTGATAAATCAATTATTTGATGTTGTGAAATATATAATTCATCTTTTAATTTTGTAATTTCTTCATTATAATTATTAATTGAATTTAATTCATTTTGAAGTGAGTAAATTTTAGTTTTTAATTTCTCACGATGATTTCTTAAAAAATGATTTTCTGCTGTTAATTTATTTAATTGTTTATAAAAAGATTTAGAATTATTAAGTGTCGTTAAATTTGAATTTTCTAATGACTGATTTGATAAATCAATTGAGTTATTTGTCAAATTATTTGTTTTTTCATATGTTGAAATTATATAATTTTTCTTATGGATTTCTTTATTTAAACTTAATATTTGATCATTTAAATCTCTTATTAACTCATTATTATTTTTAAATTCAATTTTTAATTTATTTAAGTCACTTGATAATAATAAATTTTCACTTTTTAATCTTTCAATTTGAGAATTTAAAATAAATTTTGCAGAATCATCTATTAATATATTTATTTTTCTTTTTGATTCATTATCATTAATATTTAAATTATCTTCTATTTTATTATTTTGGTTTATATTATTTGATATTAATTCTTGATATTGATTTATAATTTTTTTATAACTTTCAATTTCATTTATTTTTAACTTTTTTTCTTCTATTACATTATCTAAATTTTGTTTAAGTATTAAATTTTTATCAATAAAATCAGAAATTTTTTCTTTTAATATATTAATAGTTTCATTATGGCTACTTTCATTAAAATTTATTAAAGTAGTTAATTCATTTATTTTAAATTGATATTCTTCAATCTCTTTTTTATGATTTAATTTCATAGTATTTATTTCTCTTTCATATTCTAAAATTTTTCTTTCTAAATTATTATTGTCATTATTAATAATAAATTCAGGAGGTAAATAATTCTTATAACGTAATCTTGGTATACTCTTTTTTATATTATTTTTCTTATTTAATTGTAAAATTTGTTTTTTATTTGGAGGATTTTTTTCTTTTATATTTTTTACTTGATTTTCATTTTTTATATTATCACCAAATACCCATTGATTCAATTGTTTATTAAAATAATATTTTTCTTCATTTTTATTTAAATGAACTTCAGTATACTTTTCATTTTTTCCAAAATTGAAAAATTTTTTTAAATATTCAGCCATAATATTTATTTCATATTAATCTTTTTTTTATAAAAAGTGATTTAAAAATATTAAAAAATAAAAATAAAATTTTGAAAAATGAAATAAAAAATTTAATTAATGAAATTAGACACACCAGAAAATCCAAATATAAAAATGTTTAGAATAGATTCAGATGATTTATCATCTCATTCAAAAAAATCAGAAGTAAGTTTAATAACAAATGATAGAGAAGAAAAATTAAAACCTTCATTAAGTTCTAGATTATATGATTCAAATGATTATAATGAAAAAGTAAATTGTTTATTAAGAGTTAATTCAAATTTATTTGATCAACATTTTGATAATGTTTCTCTTTTTATTTTTGAATCTGATAATAGATTTAGATTAAAAGTTCAATATATAATATCATTAAAATTATTTAATGCAATAATAATAACATTAATAATATTAAACACAATTTTTTTAGTTTTTGAAACAATTAATCAATTAAAATCAGTAGCAAAAATTTCAAATTATATTTTCACTTATTTATTCACAATTGAATTTTTAATGAAAATAATATCATATGGTTTTGTTTTAGATGATAATTCATATTTAAGAGATCCTTGGAATTGGTTAGATTTTTTAGTAGTAATAACTGGATTATTAAGTTTTTTTCCTAAAATAAATGCAAATTTATTTGCTTTAAGAACTTTTCGTTTACTTCGTCCTTTAAAATCAATAAATGCATTACCAAATATGAAAATATTTATAATTACATTAATTAATTCTTTGGGTGATTTAGGAAATATTTTTTTTCTAACTTTATTTTTTTTTATCATATTTGGAGTTACTGGATTATCAATTTGGAGTGAAAGATTACATTATAGATGTAGAATAAGTAATGAAGTAATTAATGGAACTTTAATTTTAAATTCAACATATAAAGAATTTTTATGTGGTGGAAAAAATAAATGTGGAAATAAAAGTTTATGTATTAATTCAATGAAATATTATCTTGATGGAAAAATTAAAAATAAAACTTTAATTGAAGAAGAAAATAATTATTATGGAGTAAATTATGGAGTAACTAATTATCAAAATATTCTTATAAGTATTTTTATTAATTTATATACATATACCGGCGAAGGTTGGGGTAATATTATGTTACAATATATGGATGGATATAATTATTTTGTTTCATTTATTTTTTTTGCACTTTCTATTATTATTAATTATTATTTTATGCTTAATTTAACTATTGCAATGTTACTTTATAATTTTGAAAAAACAAGAAATTTCAATCGACAAAAAGAAAATTATTTAAAAGATATTGATAATGATAATGAAGAATTAAGTAAGAGAGAAAAGAAAAATATTAATAAACAAATTATTAATAGTTTAAGTGCAAATAATTATACTGTTGAAGTTAGTAAAAGATTATATAGATTGAGATATGTTCCTTTAAGAATGAAAAGAAAAGAAAAAAAGAAACAAAAAATTAAAAGATATAAATGTCCAAAATTATTTCAACAATTTCCAATTAAAAGTTCATATCATAGAAAATATAAAATAACTTTTATTTGTTATGTAATATATCATCAACCAATTGTACAAATGTTTTTTTATTTTTGTATTTTATTAAATGCAGGAATATTAACTTTAGATCGTGTTGATAAAACAAAAAAAGAAAATCAATTTTTAAATCCATCTAATTTTATTTTAGTAATCATTTTTACTTTTGAAAATATTCTTAATATTATTGGAATAGGAATTAAAGAATTTAAAAAATCATATTTTAATGTTTTTGATTTTTCAGTTGTATTAATTACTTTAATTAATAGTATTATTAAAGAAATTAGAAAAAAAGATATTTCATCAAATGTTACTGCAATATTAAGAATGCTTAGAACATTAAGAATATTTAAAGTATTTGAAAAAAGACAATTTTTTAGAGTTATTCTAGAAAGTATTAAAATTACTGTTTTAAGAATGGTTGATTATATTTTAGTTTTTCTAATCTTTTTATATATGTTTACTTTATTAGGATATTCTTTTTTTCATAATGGATTACAGAATGATATTTATAATTTTAGAAATTTTATTTCTAGTTTAATTACTACTTTTAGGATTATTATTGGAGATAGATGGCAAGAAATTTTTTATAATTGTTATATTTCAAATAATATTTCAAATTTTGCTACATATCTTTATTTTGTTTCTATTTTGTTTTTTGGTCATATTATTTTAATGAATATTTTTTTGGCTTATTTAGTTGAAAATTTTATAAAAACAAAAAGAGTTTTAGAACAGAATGTAAATGTAAGAAATTTTATTTTAAATATTAATTATGATGTATCATCACTTCATTTTTTGCAATTAAAAGAAATGACAAATAATAAAAAGAAAAAAGAAATAGATATAACAATTAAAAGTTTAGATAAAGTACTTCAAAAAATGAATAATAAAAAATTATTAATGGAAGAAGAATTTAAATTATTATCAAGAATAAAAATTGATTTTAATCTATCAAAAGCATATTTAGTTGAAAATGGAGAAAATATAGAACAAAAAGATGAAAAAAGTAATGATTCACAAATAGAATTTGATGCAAAATATAAAATAGAAATACATACAAATATAAAAGTAAAAGTATTTGAAGATAATACTTTTAAATCAAATAATCCAATATTAGATAAAATAGATTTATATCAACAATATGTTTCAACAATTCCTTTTTATAAATTTAATATTAGATATTGGAAAAAATATTCAAAAAATAAAGATGAAAAATTAATTGATTCTTCTACTATACTTATTAATCATGAAACTTTAATTGAACCAATAGAAGAATCAATTAAACCAAAAAAAGAAAGTAAAAGTACTAGAAATGTTAAAAAATTAAGTCATTTTTTTAAAATAACTTCAGCTTTAAAAAATACTTCTAATCCTTTTTTAAAAAATATTAAATATCAAAAAGATAAAACTTTTCAAAATTCAAATCCAGTTAAAAAAGATGAAAATAATTTTGATGAAGAAAGTATTAATACAAAACAATTAGAAAAAAGTAATAATAATTCATTTAATTCTAAAAATGAAGAAGAAGAAGAAGAAGATAGTAATGAAACAAGTTCACATTTTGAAGATAAAAATTCTTCAGATAATAATAGTGAAAAAATAAATAAAATCAATACTAAAAAAAGTAAGAAGTCAATAATAAAAAAAGAAAAAGAAGAAGATGAAAATTCAATTATAGATTCAAATATTAAAGATGATACTATAAATCAAAATATGGATAATAATGTTAAAAAAATAGGAACTTATTTTAATTTAAAAAGAAGACCTTCAATTCTTTATGAAGAAAAAGCAAAAAATGAAGTTGCTATACAAATGCAAATATTAAATCAATTAATGAAAGAAGAAGATCATCATAATGAATTACCATCTGAAACAAATTCAAATTCTCTAAATGATAATGAATTATCTAATAATTTGCATAAAAATAATTTAAAAAATTCAAAAATAAAAAAATTTGCAATTATATGGGAATATATGAAAAATAGTTCTTTATTTATATTTCATAAAGATTCATCTGTTAGAAAATTCATAAGAAAATTAGTATATTATCAGATATTTAATTTAGTAATTATCATTTTAATTATATTAAATTGTTTTGAAATGTGTTTAGATAATAATTGGATAGATCCAAATTCAAAATATAAAAAAGCATTAAATTATATGAATAAATTCTTTAATATAGTATTTTTAATAGAAGCAATATTAAAAATAATATCAAATGATTTTATTTGGCAAGATCCAGAAGATTTAAATTCAATACAAAATTTAAAAAAAATAATATCAGAATATGAGCAATTAGATAAAAATAATACAGAATATAATTCAGATGTTGAATATTTAGATAATAATAATATAAATAAACAAAATTCTTTAATATTTCTCCAACCTATAATAAATCCTTTTGAAAAGCAAAAATTAATAGATAAAGCAAAAACTTTATTAGAAAATCATCCAGCATATTTAAAAGATAGTTCAAATATAATTGATTTTATTTGTGTTTGTTTTGGAACAGCAGATTTATTTGTATCAAGAGATTTATCTTATTTTAAAACATTAAGAGCTTTTAGGGCAATAAAACCAATAAGATTATTAGCAAAAAGTGAAAATTTGAATTTAATGATTAAATGTTTAATTAAATCAATTCCTTCAATCGGAAGTGTTTTTATTGTCGGTGGATTTATTATTTTTTTATTTTGTTTATTAGGTGTAAATTTATTTAAAAATAAATTAAGATTTTATTGTAGTGGATTTAATTTTGATAATGAAATTGATTGTATAAATAATGGTCATTATTGGTTTAAAAATAATTTTAATTTTAATCATTTTTTATATGCATTAAGTACTAATATTCAAATAATTTTTAGTGAAAATTGGGGAGATATGATGAAAATAGCAGAAAATAGATATAAAGAAAGGTGGGTTTATTGGTATTATTTTATTATTATTATTTTAGGTAATATGATTTTATTAAATTTAATTGTTGGTGTTTTAATTGAAGAATTTAAATCTATTAAAGAAGAAGAAACTAATTATGTTTTATTAACTGAATCAGAAATTGAATGGATTCATGTTCAAAAAGTTATGTTAAAAGCAAAACCATATGTTTTTATTCCTGATGAAGAAAATGTTTCTGATTTCAAAGCAAAATGTATTAAAATTATTTCTGATAAATGGTTTGAAAATGCAATTATTATTTCTATTGTTTCTTCATTAGTTATTTTAATGCTACAATATGGTTATTCGCCAAAAGGATATAAAATATTTTTAGATATTTTAAATTATATTTTTACTTTACTTTTTAATATTGAAATTTTATTGAAAATATATGTTAGAAAAAGTGCTTTTTTTTATTTAAATTGGAATATTTTTGATTTTATTATTTTATGTTTATGTGATATTATGATGATAATAACATTAGCATGTAATTTAGGAGGAATATCTTCAATATTTTTAATAATAAGATGTTTAAGAACATTAAAATTAATGAGAAAAATACCATATTTACAAAAAATAAAATCAATAATAGACTCTTTATCATATTTAGTATCAAGTTTAACAAGTGTAGCATTAATAATGTTAGTAGTAATAATAATATATGCAAATGTTGGAATGAGTTTTTTTGGAAATTTACCATATAGAAAATATATAAATAACAAATTAAATTTTAGAAATTTTCTAACAACATCAATTTTACTTTTTCAAATAACCACAAAAGAAGAATGGAGTAATTTTATGTTTGAATCAGCATATCATGATTGTAAAGATCCAACTTCAATATCATATCAACAAGATTCATATTGTGTAACTTATAATATAATATGTTATCCAGAAAATTTAGTAAATTATACTTCAATGAAAAAATATAATATGTTTTCATGTGGAAATGATTTAAGTTATTTTTATTTTATTTCATATATGATAATTGGTCCTTTATTTATAATGAATTTATGTATTGTTATGGTAATTGAAGGATTCTATGAAGCAGTAAGTGATAATGAAGGATTATTAACAATTGATTATTTAGATACTTTTATTGAAGTTTGGATGAAATATGATTCACAATGTTCAAATTTAGTTAAACCATATGAATTTATATTAATATTTAAAGAATTACAACCACCAATTGGAATTAATTATGATAGATTAATTTGGAAATTAAATATGAATAGAGAAGATGAAAGAGGAAAATTATTATCTTTAAGGAATTTTATTAATAAAATTCATGATAAAGGATTAGAAGTAAATGATTTTGAACATTTATGTAATGAAACAAAAAATGCATTTGAATTTAAAGATTATTATATAAGTAAAGATATGAAATTTAATACAAATGATAAAGAAGTTATGATGTTAACTCATAAATTGCAAATTAATCCAAGTGAATTAAAAGATAGTTCAAATGATAAAAATATTTTTAGTACATTTCAAAAAAAAATTAGATCATTAACTAAAGTTAAAGATAATATTTTTAATGATAGTAATTCAGATGATAGTAAAGCAAATGAGTTAAAATTAATTAATGAAAAATTTAAAGATTATTATGTTCATTATATTGAAGCTTGTTTGGCTTTAAGTAGATTTGCAGTTAGTACAATGTGTGATTGTACTTTTGAATCTTTAAGATATAATCTTGTTAATGTATATACTAAAAAATATTGGTTAAATGAATATAAAAATGACAAATTGTATATTTCAAATACATATTTAGAAAAAAATAGTAATTTAGAAGATGTTAAATTAAGTGAATATTTAGCTTCTAAAATTTTATATAAAAAAGCTTTAAAAAATAGAATTTTATTTATAAGAAAAAAAATTATTGAAAAACAAGAACAAGAAGAACAAAAGAATTTAATTGATGAAATGGGAACTTTTAAAATTGAAAAGGAAAAAAATATTGCTGTGTTTAAAAATTATTTTAAAGTTATTGATGATATGAAAAGAAATAAAAAATTAGGAATTATTGGAAAACAAATTCATTTTGGGAGATTTAGTCATAATAATTTACAATCTGATAGATTAGGTATTAAAAGAAAAAATAAAAGAATTAGTTTGGTTGTTAACAGACCAAAAAATATTAAAGATATTAATGTAAGTGATTTTTATAAAAATGAAGATTTAAAAAAATAAAATTAATTTTTTTTTAGTTTTTGTCTAATAGAATAATATATATTTCTATTTTTGAGTTATATTTTTTAAATAATAAACTTTTTAAAATTTTTTAAAAATTATTTTTTATACAGAATTTATTTTATTTTATAATTTTAATTGGAATTTTTTTCATTCTATCAGAAGAATTATTAAATTTAATAATTTTATTTTTAGGAAATTCAAAATATTTTAAAAAAGTACTTTTATTAGGTGAAGGTGAGAATTTAAATCCTTTAATTTTTTTTTTTAAAGAAATACCATTTTGTGTAAAAATATTTTTACTAGGAGTATTATTTTCAGTTTTAGCAATAATATCTTTTTTTTTAATAATTTTACTTTTTTCTCCACAATCAATTTTAATTCTCTTAGTAACACTAATTTTATTATTTTTAATAATTTTATTAATTTCTTCTTCATTCTTACTATTATTATTACTATTTCTAACAGATTTAATTTTAAAAATCCTAATATTACTTATATATCTTTTTTCTTTTTTAAAATTACTTTCAGTATTATTATATTTAATTTCACCAGAAAAAGAATTATTTTTTTTAATACTAATATTTAAATCCTTAACTGCGTTATTAAATTCATCAAAAACATTTAATTCTTCATCATATGAATTATTATAAGTATAACCAATATATTCAATATTTTTTCTTTTAAAATATTTTTCTTTAATAGGATAAAAGGGTTCTTTAATAGGAAATTGATCAAAATATTTAACATCAAAATCACTTTTTAAATTAGGAATAAATGGTGGTGTCATATTTAAAATATTATCCCAATCAAAATTTTTAAAAAAATCATGTTTTTTAATTTCATCAGCACCATTTTTACCTAATCTAATAGTATTATAATTAATTAATTTTCTAATTAAATCTTCAGCTTGTTTACTTATTTTAATATTATTAGGAAATTTAAGAAAATTTTCCCAATGTAAAACTTTATAACAAACTTGTTTAGTTTCCTTTGAAGCAAAAGGTGCATAACCAAATAACATTTCATAAAAAATAATCCCAACACTCCACCAATCAATTTCTGAATTATAACCACTTTTATTTAAAACTTCAGGAGCAACATAATATGCAGTACCAACACAAGAATAAATTTTTTTATGAGTCATTTTTTCATTTTGATTATCTTTCAAATTATTAATATTATTAATTCCATTATAATTATTATATAATTTATCTGATACTTTCGCTAAACCAAAATCACTTAATTTAATATGACCATTTTTTCCTATTAAAATATTATCTGGTTTAATATCTCTATGAATACAATCAATTTTATGTATTGATTCTATTGCTAATATAATTTCAGCAATGTAAAATTTTGCTTCATTTTCAGTTAAAATATCCTTTTTTATTAATAAACTCATTAAATCACCTCCTGCTAAAAATTCCATTACTAAATATAAATAATCTCCTTCTTGAAATGATGATTTTAATTCTACTATCCATGGACTTTTTACTTTTGACATTAATAATTGTTCATTTCTAATATGCATTAATTGATTTTTTAATTCTATTGTTTCTTTTTTTATTTTTTTTATTGCGTATATTTTACCTGTTTTTATTTCTCTACATACGTGTACTTCACCAAATGCACCTCTTCCTATTATTTTTAATGATTCGTAATTGTATATTGTTTGCTTTTGTTGAGTTTTTCTCTTTTTTTTTATTTCTTTTTCATATATGTTTTTTTTTAATTTTTCCTTTTCATCTTCTGGAATTGAAAGTTGGTTTATTTTATTTATTATTTCATTAAATTCTGTATTTTGGATTGTTTTTAAATTGTATTTTCGTTCTATGTATTTTTTAGTTATTGTTACTTTGTTATATGTTTTTTGGGATATTAATTTTGATTTTAATAAAGTTTCTAATGGAGGTATATTTCTCATTTTGATGGTTTAATTTTAAATTTATTTTTATTTTATTTTTTAAATTTCTTATTTGATTTGTTAGTTTTTATAAATTTATATAAATAATATATGTTTAAAATATATATAAAATATTTTTATTTAAAAGATAA
>JAEEGI010028978.1_pt1 | contig 10498 bp, 12 predicted proteins | sample 8958751 | NCBI WGS metagenome assembly JAEEGI01 (sample SAMN16246545, study PRJNA631951) | gut metagenome | biome: gut microbiome; feature: rumen; material: KS-attached | host: Bos | place: Iran: Karaj | collected 2018-10 | reverse complement strand
GACCGGGCCCCCGGCAAAGTTCTGTGTCCCAAGGATCGAGTGCGCCTGCATCGGCGCGACAAGACCCGCACTGCCGAGCGCCGGAAGCTGCCGGCCGGTCAGCGGGTGGTTGCGCAGGATGTTGTTCCACTTTTTGTTGAGCGCACGCAAGCTCTCTTCGTCAAAGATCTCCGGCAGCTTCGTGCCGAAGGCGGTGACGGCTTTCAGCTTTTTGTCGCCGAAGACCGCGCCGACGCCGCCGCGCCCTGCCGTCCGCTCGTTACTGAACACACAGGCATACAGCACCTTGTGCTCGCCCGCCGGGCCGATCACGAGACGGCCGGGGTATTTTTTTAACTGTTCGTGCTCCTGCGCTTCGCCGGTCGTCAGTCCCCACAGATCGGATGCGTCGAAGAATTCGACGTTGTCCTGCGTGATATGGACGTGAAGCGGCGTTTCGCTGCGGCCGGTGATGATCGCCGCGTCGTAGCCCGCGCGTTTGAGCGTCAGACCGAAGTCGCCGCCGCAGTTGGACGACGTGACGATATTCGTCAGGGGCGAGATCGTCGAAATGTTGAAGCGCGAGGTGTTCGGGCAGCCGGTGCCGGTCAGCGGGCCGGTCGTGATCACCAGCCAGTTGTCCTCATCGAACGCTTTCATCGTCGGCGTGATATGCTTCAGCAGGATATCACCCGCCATGATCTTGCCGCCGAGGGTGCGCTTGCGGTCTGCGTCGGTCCACGGGAACTCTTCAAAGCTGCGCTTTGTCAGGTCGATGAACAGCACCCGTCCCATGTAGCCTTTGAGATTGGTCAAGTCACATCATCTCCTTTGTGATTGATGATAGGTAATGTCTGAATTTCCATGCCGTCGAAGCAGAGCAGTACGCCCTGCGACGCGGTATTATTCAAAAAATAATCTGTGGCAAGCTTCGCTTCCAGCGCGCCGATGACGCCGACGACCGGACTGCGCGACTGCGGTTTTTGCTGCGGTTTCGCAAGCCCGCCCGCTGCTTCGAGGTCCGGCGTTTTGCCCGGAACACAGAGGTACGCTGTGCCGAAGTCCCGGTCCACGCCGCCGTTGATATAGGGTTTGCCCCGTTCTTCACAGTAGGCCGCGACGGTCCGCCGCGCATCGACATTGTCCACCGCAAGGATCACGAGCTCCGCTTCGTCGGTGAAGCCGAGGTCGGCTATCGTTTCGATTTTGCGTTCCACCGGGATGATCTCACAGTCCGGCGCGAAGGCGGCAAGCCGCGCGGCAAGCAGGGCGCACTTCGGCTGATCGACGTCGGCAGCCGTATAGAAGAACTGACGGTTGAGGTTGCGCGTCTGTACCGTGTCGAAATCGCACAGCCACAGCCTGCCGATCCCCGCGCCCGCAAGGTGGACGGCGACGTTCGTGCCGAGGCCGCCGCAGCCGATCACTGCGGCGCTGTGGGCGGAGATATCGTAGCCCTGTACGCTCACTTTTTCGTTCATTTGCCGTAGTTTCCTCCGCAGTTCTGCGTGTTGCCGGAGAGCGTTTCCACCGCGTGCGGCAGCACGGGCAGCACAACTTCGAGCGATTCCCGGACCGCCTTCGGGCTGCCGGGCAGGTTGATGATCAGCGTTTTGCCGCGAATCCCCGAAACGGCGCGCGAAAGCATCGCGTTCGGCGTCACGGTAAGACTTTTCATGCGGATCGCTTCGCTGATCCCGGGCGCGGCACGGTCGATCACCGCGTTCGTCGCCTCCGGCGTCACGTCGCGCGGAGCGAAGCCTGTGCCCCCGGTGGTCAGAATGACGTCCGCGTGCTGGTCGTCCGCAAGGTCGCACAGCGCGAACTCGATCTCCAGCCGCTCGTCCGGCACAAGCCGATAAAGCGTTTCTTCCGCGACAGGCGCGAGAAGCTCCAGCATCAGCTTCCCGCTGACATCTTCGCAAACGCCTTTTGCGCAGCGGTCGCTGACGCAAACAACGCCGATCTTCATGTTGACACCGTCCTTTCATCCATGTTATATCATACACAATCTACACTGAATATGCAAGCGATTTTATGTCTTTTCTGTTAATAATAACCTATAAAATATAAAAAACTCTAAAAAGCCCCTTTTCTTTCACGATTAGATATGATAAACTGAACTTGTCAGCGATTCTGAACGGCGTTGAAGGGAGAAGCAATATCATGAAGAAAGTGTTGGCGATTCTGATGGCAATTGTATCTGTTTTGACCCTCGCGGTCTGGAACACCGCGGCCGCAAACAATACCGACCGCATCCATTTTATGAGTACCGGGAATTCCGACGCGATCCTTTTGGAAAGCGACGGACACTTCGCACTGGTGGACGCCGGGGAGGACACGGACAATCCGCGCGGATTCGCAGATCTGGAACTGGAAGGCTTCGAGCAGCGGGTACTGGCCTATCTGAAGGCAAATGCCGCCGACGAAAACGGCAAAGTCTATCTGGATTTTGTCCTCGGCACCCATGCCCATTCAGATCATATCGGCGGCTTTGACACGATCCTCGCCGACCCGGACGTTACCGCAGGCCGCGCTTACCTCAAGCGCTACGACAGCAGCAAGATCAGCCAATATGAAATTGACAACTGGGACAATCAGGAGGTCTATGACCAGATGATCGCCGCGCTGGCGGCGAAGAATATCCCCGTGATCTCCGAGATGGACGACACGCCGTTTTTCCTCGGCAATTTCAAAGTGACGCTGTTCAACACCGACGACCCGCCGCAGGAAGAGAAGGTCGGTGAAAACGATCAGTCGCTCGGCGTACTCGTTGAAAAGAACGGGACGCGCATCTTCCTTGCGGGCGACATGGACGATTACACCGGCGACGAAACGCGGCTCGCCCCGCAGATCGGCAAAGTGGATCTCCTCAAGGTCGGCCATCACGGCACCGAGGGCTCCAGCACGGAAGGCTTTCTCCGGACCCTGTCCCCGCGCATCTGTGTCTTCACAGCCTACCGAAAGGCCTACAACCAAACGACGCGCCGGAATCTCATGCGGATCTGCCATCCGGAAATGTACTTTACCACGGAGGAAAACGGCGTGCTCGCGACGATCGGCGACAACGGCGAAATCACCTGTCAAGGACAGCTCCATCCGGACGCGGGAACGCCGACCGCCGCACAGCGGATCGAACACTTTTTCATCGTTTGCGGACGAGCGCTCATCCGGATTTTCAATCTGATCCAATGGAGATGGACGGCACTGTCCCGCCGTCCGTAAGCGATTTGTCCGAATCATCCGTTGAAACGATTAATTTTACTGCAGAATTGTGAAAAAGCCCTTTTCTTTCGCCGTAAAATATGATACACTGAAGATGCTGATTTTCAGCTTGATCCCATTCCGAGTCCGCTTCGCTAAACGCCGTTTGGCGCACGCTTATCGGACCGAGACAGCCGAAAAACCACAGGGTCATCTTTTTGACTCTCCGGCTGCAGGGCGTCGTTTGGAAACAAAGGCGCCTTCCGTGTTTGAAAAGGAGTAACGGATCATGAAAAAAACACTTGCCATCCTCATGGCGCTGCTGCTGATCGTCTCGTTCGCGGCCTGCGGCGCAAAACCGGAACCGGCCGAGACGCCGACCCCGGAGAACCCAACCATCCGCCTTTCCACCACCACCTCCGTCAACGACTCCGGCCTGCTGCCGTATCTGCTGCCCGTGTTTGAGGCGAAGACCGGCTACAAGGTGGAAGTTCAGTCCGCCGGCACCGGCGCCGCAATCCAGAAGGCGATCGACGGCAACGCCGATCTGATCCTCGTCCACGCGAAGGCGTCGGAAGAGGAGTTCATCGCGGGCGGCTACGGCGTGGAACGGCTCCCGTTCATGTATAACTTCTTTGTCATCGTCGGCCCGAAGGACGACCCGGCCGGCATCGCCGACTGCGAAGACGCGGCGTCCGCCTTTGCGAAGATCCGCGAGAGCGAAAGCAAGTTCATCTCCCGCGGCGACGAGAGCGGCACCCACAAGGCCGAACTGAAGATCTGGGGAGACAACGCCCCCGACGCGGCGGCCGACAGCTGGTATATCAGCGCGGGCCAGGGCATGGGCGCCTGCCTGACGATGGCGAGCGAAGAACAAGCCTACTGTCTGACCGACAAGGCGACCTTCCTGTCGATGGAAGCGGAGCTCAACCTCGGTCTGCTGCTCGAAAAGGGCGACGACATGAAGAACACCTATTCGCTGATCGCCGTGAATCCCGAAAAGATCGACGGGCTCAACGTGGACGGCGCGCAGGCGTTCATCGACTGGATGCTGTCTGACGAAGCGAGCGAACTGATCGCGAAATACGGCCAGGAGCAGTACGGCGTTTCGCTGTTCTATCTGCTGGAAGACTAACACAATATGGACAGCTTCAGGCAGGCATTCGATCTGCTTTTCTCGCTGAATAAAGAGCTGCTGCAAATTCTGGGCGTGACGCTGCGGATGTCCTTCTTCAGCACGACAATCTCGTGTCTGCTGGGGCTTCCGCTCGGCGCCTTGCTCGGTACGCGGCAGTTCCGCGGGAAAGCGTTCTTGAAGAAAATGATCCATACGCTGATGGGCTTGCCGCCTGTGGTGGCAGGACTGATTGTGTATGCGCTGTTTACCCATTACGGCCCGTTCGGCTCCCTGAATCTGCTGTTTACGGTGCGCGTGATGGTAATCGCGCAATGCCTGCTGATCCTTCCGGTCGTCACAGGTCTGACCGCGTCGTTTCTTGAAAAAGGTGCGGTCCCGATGATCGAAACTGCAAAAGGAATGGGACTTTCCAGACGGAGGGTTCTGTTCCTTTGTTTGTCCGAGAGCCGCGCGTCGCTCTTGTCAGTCGTGCTCAACGCCTTCGGCCGCTCGATCGCGGAGGTCGGCGCGGTCTCTATCGTCGGCGGCAACATCCAGTGGAAGACCCGCGTGATGACGACGGCGATCATGCTGGAAACAAACAAGGGCAACTTCAGCTTCGCGCTCGCGCTGGGCATCATTTTATTGCTTGTGGCGTTCGTCGTCAACGTCGCCGCCTCGTGGATCGTGAGAGAGGAGGCGTACGATGTTTGAGTGTAACCGTTTGAAAAAAGTTTATCGTGAGCGCGTCGTGCTCGAAATTGAATCGCTGTCTCTTGCGCAGGGCGAAACGCTGGCCCTCGCCGGCGCGAACGGCAGCGGTAAAACGACGCTGCTGCGCATCCTCGCGGGCAATCTCAAGCCGACCGAGGGCGAAGTGCGGACCGCGTCGCCGATTCTGTATCTGCCGCAGCGTTCTTACGCCTTCCGCGGGACGGTGCTCGACAATGTGCTGCTCGGCGCAAACGACCAAAAAGAAGAAGCTCTGCGGCTGCTCGAAGAAACGGAGCTTTTGCCGCTCAAAGACAAAAAAGCGTCCTCGCTTTCCGGCGGCGAGCTGCAGCGGCTGGCGTTCTGCCGCTTGCTGGTACGCCCGTGCAAGCTGCTGCTGTTGGACGAACCGACCAGCGCCTGCGACGCGGCGGGGGCGAAGCTTCTGCTTGCGGCGTTGGAACGCTACCGTGAAAAGCACGGCTGCACGGTCGTTTTGAGCACCCACACCCCGGTCGTGGCAACGCAGGCGGCAAAGCGGCTGATCATACTGCACAACGGCAGAATCGAAGCCGACGGCGACCCGCAGACGATCCTGCAGTCGCCCTCGTCGGACTGGGCAAAAGAATTCATTGCGGGATGGAGGATCTGAATGCTGCACGTCATTTCCAAAGCGCAGGCGGCTGCCTGTGTGCGCGAACAGATGAAACAGATGTCGCCGCGCACAGAGACAGTCTGTCTGCAGCAATCGCTGCGCCGCGTGCTGGCGCAGGATATCGTCGCGGCAGAGGACATCCCGGCGTTTGACCGCACGACCGTTGACGGCTACGCCGTCATTGCCGCCGACACCTTCGGCGCGGGGGCGTCGCTCCCGGCGGAACTGACTGTCGTCGGAGAAATCGCCATGGGCGAAGCGCCCGCGTTTTCGCTGAAACGAGGTCAGTGCGCGAAGATCGCGACCGGCGGGATGCTGCCCTCCGGCGCAGACGCCGCCGTCATGGTGGAGCATACAGATGATGCGGACGGCGTCTGCCTTGTCTATGCGGGCGTCTCCCCGGGCGCGAACGTCACGAAGCGCGGCGACGACATTGCCGCGGGGATGGTCGCGCTGCAAAAAGGGACCACCCTCGGCGCGCGGGAGATCGGTATTCTCGCGGCGCTCGGCGTCTACGACGTGCCGGTGTTCGCAAAACCGCTCGTGGCGGTGATCTCCACTGGCGACGAGATCGTGACCGGCACCCCGCAGCCCGGCCAGATGCGCGACGTCAACAGCTTTCTGCTTGCCGCGGCGCTCGAAGACTGCGGCTGCAACGTGCGCATGTACGGCGCGGTCAAAGACCAGAAAGACGCGATCACGGCGGCGCTGGAAGACTGTCTGCAGACGGCGGACATGGTGCTGATCTCCGGCGGTTCCTCCGCCGGAACGCGCGACATGACCGTGGAAATCCTCGGCGAAATGGGCGAAGTCTTTTTCCACGGGATCGCCATGAAGCCCGGCAAGCCGACCATCTTCGGCATGGCAAAGGGCAAGCCGGTGTTCGGGCTCCCCGGGCACCCGCTCGCGGCGTATTTCGTCTTCCGGCTGATCGTCCTCACGGCGCTGCGGGAACTGCTTTGTCTCCCGCCGGATCAGCCGCGCGGCACTGCGCCGCTCGCGGTCAATATTCCCTCGAACCACGGCAGAGAGGAGTATCTCTGCGTCAAACAGCTGCCGGACGGAACGCTCCTGCCGCTGCATACAAAATCGGGCGTCATCTCCGTGCTGACGCAGGCTGACGGCTTCATCTGCATTCCGCGTAACGCCGAAGGCTTTGCGGCCGGGACGGAAGTCGCCTATTACAAGGTGTAACACTATGGAACATCGCTATCTCGAAAACCTCCCGCTTTCCAAAGCGAAAGCGTTATTGGAAGACCATCTCCGCGCCGCAGGCTTCGCGCCGCAAACACAGGTGCTGCCCGTTCAGGACGCCTGCGGTCATGCGCTGAAAAACGCGGTTTACGCTCACATCTGCGCGCCGCATTACAACGCGAGCGCGATGGACGGCGTCGCTGTCAAAGCAGCCACCACCTTCGGCGCGAGCGAGCACACGCCTGTCACGCTGCGCCCGGCGGACTACGTCGTGGTCGATACCGGTGACCCGCTGCCGGAAGGCACAGACGCGGTCATCATGGTAGAAGACCTGATCGACAAGCCCAACGGCTGCTATGAGATCATCGCCGCCGTGCACCCGTGGCAGAATGTCCGGCAGGTCGGTGAAGACCTTTGCATGGGCGATATGATCGCCCCCTCGGGCACAGTTCTGACGCCGTCTCTGTGCGGCGCGCTGCTTGCCGGCGGAATGACGCAGGTTGAAGTGATCCGCGCGCCGAAAGTCGGGGTGATCCCGACGGGCGACGAGATCGTCGCGCCGACAAGCGACCCCCAGCCGGGCGACATCATCGAATTCAACTCTGCCGTCTTCCGCGGCATGCTTGAAAACTGGGGCGCCGCCGTGACGGTCTATCCGATCACGCCCGACAAAAAGGAGCTGATCCGCGCGTCGGTCGAGACCGCCCTCAACGAGTGCGACATCGTCCTTGTTTCGGCGGGGTCCTCCGCCGGGCGTGACGACTATACTTCCGAGATCATCGCGTCGCTCGGGACGGTGCTCGTTCACGGGATCGCGATCAAGCCCGGCAAACCCGCCGTATTGGGCGAAGCGCAGGGCAAGCCGGTCGTCGGCCTGCCCGGCTACCCGGTCTCGGCGATCGTCGTCATGGACGAGATCGTGCGCGATCTGGTGTATTTTGCCGTCGGAACGCAGGCGCCGCCGTGGGAGACCGTATCTGCCGTTCTCAGTAAAAAGCTCGTCTCCTCGCTGAAATACCGCGAATATGTGCGCGTCACGCTCGGGAAGATCGGCGAGCGCTGGTCGGCTTCTCCCCTGCCGCGCGGCGCGGGCGTCATCAGCAGCTTCACAAAGGCGGACGGTCTGCTGATCGTCGACCAGGACTGCGAAGGCATCGAAGCCGGCGAAACGGTCGAAGTGCGGCTGTTGCGCCCGCAGGAGACGCTGGCGCACACGCTGATCGTCACCGGCAGCCACGACCCGCTGATCGACGAAGTGGCCGATCTGCTGCAAAAAAGCGGCGCGCCCTTCCGCGTCTGCTCGTCCCACGTCGGCTCGATGGGCGCCATCCGCGCCGTGGGGAGCGGGCTTGCCCACCTCGGCGGGATCCACCTGCTCGATACGGAAACGGGTGAATACAACAAAAGCTATGTCAAGAAGTATTTCCCAAACGGCGGCGCGGCGATCGTCAAAGGCGTCGGCCGCGTGCAGGGCCTGATGGTCAAAAAGGGCAACCCCTGCGCTATCCAGTCGTTTGCGGACGTCGCGCGGGTACGCTACGTCAACCGCCAGCGCGGCGCGGGCACAAGAATCCTTTGCGATTATCTCCTCGCACAGAACGGAATCGATCCGGCCGCGGTCGACGGCTACGACAACGAGGAGTTCACCCACACGGCGGTCGCGGCGCTGATTGCCGCCGGCAACGCCGACACGGGACTCGGCATCTGGTCCGCCGCGAAGATCTATAACCTTGATTTCATCCCCATTTGTACCGAAACTTATGAATTTCTGGTCGATGAACGATACATAGACGACCCGATGGTGCTTTCGTTCTTTGAGACGCTGCGCTCCGACGCATGCAGGCAGCGGCTCGACGCCATGGGCGGCTATCTGCTGGAGGACTGAGTCATGCTGACACATCTCAACGAAAACGGCGAAGCGAACATGGTCGACGTCGGCGAAAAGGCCGTCACTGTCCGGACCGCAACCGCCTACGCGCGGCTGCGGATGCAGCCCGCAACGCTGCAGGCGCTGCTGACTGCGCAGCTCAAGAAGGGCGACGGACTCGCCGCCGCGCGGATCGCGGGCATTCTCGGCGGCAAACGTACGTCGGATCTCATTCCGCTGTGCCATCCGATCCCGATCGACAAGATCGATATCCGCTTCCAGCAGGAAAGCGACTGTACGCTCGGCATTTACGCGGACGCAAAGTGCACCTATAAGACGGGGATCGAGATGGAGGCGCTGACCGCGGCGAGCGTGGCGGCGCTGACGACCTACGATATGTGTAAGGCCATCGATCGCGGCATGGTGATCGAGGAGATCAAGCTGCTGGAAAAAACCGGCGGAAAGAGCGATTATCGTTATGAAGGATAAGTTCGGGCGCGAGATCGACTACCTGCGGATCTCGATCACGACGCGCTGCAATCTCAACTGCATCTACTGCGGCAAGGCGGACTGCGAAAAGAAGGAGCAGGAACTCCCGACGGGAACGATCTGCGATATCGTTCGCGACTTTTCCGCCTGCGGCATCAAAAAGGTCCGCATCACGGGCGGCGAGCCGCTGGTGCGCGCCGACGTCTGCGACATCGTCCGCGGCATCCGCGCGATCCCGGAGATCGAGACGATCGGTCTGACGACGAATGGTGTGCTGCTCGAGCAGTACGCGCAGCCGCTCTTTGACGCGGGGCTGGATTCTGTCAACGTCAGCCTTGACAGCACCGACGGCAGCACCTACCGCCACCTCACCGGCGCGGACGTGCTTGACAAGGTCCTGCGCGGGATCAAGGCGGCGCAGACGGCGGGGCTCTCCCCCATCCGGCTCAACGCCGTGTTGATGAAGGGCGTCAACGACGACGGCGCCAAGGACCTCATCGCGCTCGCGAAGGACAGTCCGATCGACGTGCGGTTCATCGAGTTGATGCCGTTTTCCGGCGTCGGCGAAGACAACGACCGCCGCGTCACCGGCGACGAGATCTTGCGGCGGTTTCCGTTTCTGCGGCCGCTGGATACACAGGAAAACGCCACGGCGCGGTACTACACGGCGGACGGCTTTCAGGGCAGGATCGGGCTCATCAGTCCGGTCAGCCACCAGTTCTGCGACCAGTGCCGCCGTGTGCGGTTGCTTTCGGACGGCAGCGTGAAGCCCTGTCTCGCCTTTGACGACAGTTACGATCTGAGCGCATTTGAAAACGACCCGGCGGCGCGGCAGGCGCGCATCCGGGAGATCATCTTTCAAAAGCCCGCCGGACACAATTTCGGCGGCGACAAAACCACGCACGGACTCAACCGGACGGGAGGATAACAATATGGCAACGGTTCTTTCCATCAACATCAGCGAAAAGAAAGGCACGCCGAAAACGACGATCGCGGAAGGACGGCTGATCGAAGACTTCGGCTTTGAAGGCGACGCCCACGCCGGCAAATGGCACCGGCAGGTCAGCCTGCTCGCGAAAGAGAGCATTGAAAAGGCCAAGGGCATGCGCACCGACGGCCTTTGCCACGGCATGTTCGCCGAAAACATCACCACAGAGGGCATCTCGCTGCATACGCTTCCGGTCGGCACAAGGCTGCAGATCGGCGACGCGGTCATCGAGATTTCGCAGATCGGCAAGGAGTGCCACGACGGCTGCGCCATCCTCCAGCTCGTCTGACAGTG
>JAEEGI010028977.1_pt1 | contig 10498 bp, 4 predicted proteins | sample 8958751 | NCBI WGS metagenome assembly JAEEGI01 (sample SAMN16246545, study PRJNA631951) | gut metagenome | biome: gut microbiome; feature: rumen; material: KS-attached | host: Bos | place: Iran: Karaj | collected 2018-10 | reverse complement strand
AGCGTATTGACATTCTTTAATTGAAACTTTAGTAGCCATGCAGCCTCCATGTTGCCGCGTTCGCGGCTAGTTGATGTTAGAGGCGTCCCCTTTATCCCGAAAATCGAAATAAAAAAAAAAGACGCATTTCTCCATTAGACGGAGAAACACGTCGGGCATTAATGTACCTAATATTCAGAATCTTGGCTAGGGGAGCAAGAAAATTTTACACTTGTGCGCTACTAGGCGTGGCTGGAAACTGCGGTATTTTTTCTATTTCTATTTTATATTTATCTGTGTCTTTATCTTTTTTGACAAATGCACTAATGAAGAACGCATTGCCATGGACTTTTTTTAGGAGTTCTTCCCCATAATTAATATATTTTTTGCAATCATGCAAAGGCATGCGTTTTGTACCAGGATAGCACAATACCATATATACTATGTTACTCGTCTGGCTTTTTGAAATATGGGCAAAACGAGAAACAATCTTTTTTGCAACTTGGTCTGCTCTTGCAGCATCAATTTCGATGATTATCTCCCAATCATGAGAATCTGTTAAATCAGGATAATCTCTTAAATCAGGAGCGTAAATGTCGGCAGAATCCCCGCACCCGTTTAATGGATATTCTATACCCCACTTAAGTTCACGATAGGTATTTTCGAATGCCTCCGCTAATTTTTCTTTTAGAGGCTCTTGTAGTCTTTTTGTTACATTTTCCGTTTTTTTTGAATCTATATGCTTTAACCACTTTTTCTTTGACCACTTACTTGTAGCATTTTCTATATCATGTATTCTGCGCATTCTTAACATAAAGCCTGATGCGTTAAATTGTTTTAAAACGCTTTCGATTGTTCCTATCACATCTTCTGTTTTCATTTGAAACCTTCTAATTTATGAATTGATATTTTTAGAGCAGGTTCCTCTTTTACAAGAAACTAATTTGATCCGGGTTATAGTTTTTCTTGGCCTGCGCTCCAACATTGAAATTATCAATGTTCACGAGCTTTGCACAGCCATTAGCGACGCGAATATCGTAATAGACGGTGCTCTTTTTTGCAAAGTTAACCGAGACATTCGAGCCCAATGAGATGTATTTCATTAACGCCTTCAGTTTTTTCACATCATCTGCAGGCACATCCTTTATGTCAATATCGATATGTTCTGCAGAAGAGTAAAGCGATGAAATCAGGGGGGCCGCAGAAATAAAGTCGTCGGCTCCATGGATGCAGATGCTAATATTTCCTGCGGGCTCAGGATTTTTGGTCAATTCCTCGTAGAGCTTTTTCGAGCGGTTCTTGTATCCGGCCTCCGATGCGGAAACAAAGAAATTTTTCTTTGCATCTTCGGAATCTATATTGCCCGCCATGAAGTTCTCGAAATCAAGCATGGCACTTGCCTTTAGCGCAATGCTGTGCCCGATATGCGTGGGGACCGCTTCGCCGATGCACCGCCGAATATTGCATTCGTTTTCTTTCAGGTATTCGTCCGAGTTTTTGACTGTAAGTTGCTTGTCGTGATCGGTCCACTGGAAAGAATTCGGTATGGTCATTAGAATCATGATTTCGCGGATGCTCAGTACACGGTTGTCGCAGGGGTGGATGGTGTCCTGGGAGGACATCACATCGCTACGGGTTGCGATACATGCACCCGGGCGGTTCCAAATAAGGCGGCGATACTTGTTGCCCATGTAGGAACCCCTGTTGATAACCCTGTTGCCGTCCTCATCGAGAGACCAAGGCTTCGTTTCGTCGGGGTTGTCGAAAGCCGTTTCGCCTTCCTTGAGGTCCTTGATCCAATCCAGCATGTATTCAGGGAAGGGCCTTGCAAAGTGCAGAGGGTCTTTCTTGTCTTTCTCGCAATAGTTAAGGCGGGACAAGTGGCCTATGGAATCCTTCAGGAGAATCTCGTCTTGCCTGGTGGGGAATAGGTGCAGGGGCGTCGTGTATTTCAACTTTTTGCTTGTGCCAATCACTAGCGTTCTCGGGCGGCTGGAGGGCACCCCGTAATCCTTGAAATTGATTACCTTGTACTGAATATTGTATTCATCCGCAAGGTTCTGGATAATGCAGTCCTTTATAAGGATGTCTTCGCCGGTGATATTGGTGCAGATGGAATGCAAGAAGGCGCGCACGTTTTCAAAGACGAAAATTTTCGGACGAATCGCCTTGACCATCTTGATGGCCTCGACCACAAGGGAGTTGCGAATCTGTTCGTGGTCGTTCTTCTTGTAGTTGGCAGTGGACATTCCCTGGCACGGAGGAGTGGCAAACACCACGTCCACCTGCTTTAGGCCCTCCTTCTGCTTCCACATCTTTATTTCGTCAAAGATAGCCTTGTGCGTCGATTCGGCGGTGGCGTCACCGCAAATGTAGCCGCTGGGGTACTTGCATTTGTTGTTAAAACGCTGAATTTTTAAGCGCTGCTCGAGCAGTTCGTTGGTGGCAACGCATTCAAAACCCGCCATCTTAAAACCGTAGCAACCGACGCCTGCACAACTGAAAAGACTTATGTATGTTTTTTTCATATCGATAAAGAGTTTAATGGTTACGGATGAGTTCGCTCAGTTCTACGCCGAGCAAATCGGCAATCTTGAGGAACGTTTCAATGGGCGGTTGGCAGCTGTTGGTACACCACTTAGATACCGTGGCAGGGTCCTTGCCCAGTTTTTGGGCTAGCCACTTGTTGGTGCATCTTTTCTCTGCCAAAACAGCTTTGATGCGGTTAATGTCTTTATACATGATAGAGCCTAACTGAATTATACGCAAATAATATAATAAAAAAATTCAATAAAATTGCGTTAAATTCACTTTTTTGCAGGCCAAACCTCAGTATGAAGACCGGGGTGCCACGGATAAACAGTGAAATATATATTTACTCAAAAGGGATATTAATTATGAGCAAAGACGTTTTCAAGGAACTCAACAAAATTCTTTTTGGACGCGGACCTTTTGTTTATGCATTTAAAACAAAGGATGTGCCAAACAGTTTGAAAATTGGTTATACAAGCCGTAGTGTCGGCGATCGCTTAGAGGAATGGAGAAAATGTTATAAAAACCTGGAAGAAGTCCGTAGAAGCACATCTCGTGTTGATGAAAAAAGAGCTTTTTATGACACAGAAGTACACAGATTTCTCGAAGACATGCCTGATTCTTATAAAGAGAAAAGGCGGTCGAAAAAAGAGATTCAACGACTGCGCAAGAATAATAGAAGAAAAATTTATTCTAGCGAATTTTTTGAAAATGCAGATGAGGACGATTTCGAAAATGCTGTTAAAGACATTTTCGACGCGGCAAAAGGAAAGAGTAAATCCAGCTACCATTTCTTTACGATAGATGAAGAAAAGACCGAAAGTGAAACAATTGCTCGCGACCAGAATTATGGTCTTCGCGACGAGCAAGACCGCGTTGTACGGAAATTCAAAAAGGCATACGAAGATGCAGACGATAAAAGTAGGGCTAACAAGGCGAAGGATCACGTATACCGAAAGTTATTGATGTACGCAGTAATGCGTTTTGGAAAAACCTTTACTTCGCTTGAATGCGCTAGAAAAGTTGGTGCGAAATTAGTTGTCGTGGTTTCTGCAAAAAAAGATGTGATTGATGAATGGGAACGTCAAATAGCAAGCCATAAAAACTATGAGAATTTTGTTTTTTTAGACCAAGATAAATTACGTGATAAAGAATCGGAGTACAAAAATAAAGCTATCGAGAGGCTTATAAAAGACGGGAAAACTGTTGTTGTTGCTTTGACATTGCAAAGCGGGAAAAATATTCAAAAAAGAGCTTTTGGAGAACTATATTCTCGACAAATAGATTTGTTGATTATAGACGAAACACATTTTGGCGCAAGAGGAGAAGAACTAGGAAAGCTTCTAGAAGAAGATGACTCTGCGGATTTTGAAAAAAATTATCGTGACGCTATAAAAGAGACAAATAGGCAAATAAAGCCTTTGAAATCTAAGGTTCAACTACATTTGTCCGGAACGCCCTATAGAATACTGCTTTCGAATGAGTTTGGAGATGAGGACATTATTGGCTATTTCTCGTCTGCCGATATACAAAAAATTCAAGGAGACGAATCGCTAAAGCTTGAATTAGAGGGAAAGCCTGAATGGGAAAATCCATATTTTGGATTCCCTCAACTTATTCGCTTTGCTTTTGATTTTGACGAATTTGTCCACTGGTTTAATTTCAAAAATTCAAATCCAGATCCAGATATTTCTTATTCAATCTCAGAGATGCTTAAGCCATTGTCAACCGAGGAAGATTTTCATAATAGTACACATAAAAAATTCAAATATGAAAAACAGGTTCTTCAGTTACTAAATGTTATTGATGGCTCAAACAAGGGGCTTGAAGCACTTGGTTTTTTGAATTATGATAAAATCAAAAAAGGGTGCATGTGCCGCCATATGGTCTGGGCTTTACCATATAAGGCGTCTTGCGATGCAATGGAAACTTTGCTAAAGCGCAAAAAAGGCATATTTAAAAATCTCAAGAAATATGAAATTATAAATGTTGCGGGACTTAGCAATCCAATGGAGCCATCTGCAGCCATAAAAAAAATTAGCAGATGTGAGGCAAAGGGGAAAAAAACAATAACTTTGACCGTAGACAAAATGTTGGCTGGTGTTACTGTTAAGGAGTGGGATACAATCCTATTCATGAAAAGTTCTGAATCTCCTCAAGAATATGATCAGGCGGTATTCCGTGTACAAAACCCCTATGTAGTTAAATCAGGTTCGATAATATTCGACAAAAAACCGCAAACATTGCTAGTTGATTTTGACATGAACAGAATGTTCCGTATGCAGGAAAATCGTTCATGGTTTACAACTCTTGACAAAAATGAATCCCTTTCTGACTGTATTGAACAGGAAGTAAAAAAATCTCCCATATTCGTTCTTGATCCGGAGAAAATCAAGCGGGTCGAGGCGAGTGATGTTGCTAAGGAAATAGATAAATACACGAAGAAGAGGACTCCGATAGAAGAGGCCAAAAATTTAACCCCAGATGAATCTCTGCTCAATAATTCTGCATTTAGAGAAATGATAAATTCTTTGAATGGTTTGAACAGCAAAACTAAATCACCGTTTGAAATGAGCAAAGATAAAGGGGGGAATGCTGGAATTCTAGGTTCTGGTGGAGGGAATAATGCTCCGGCTTCGGGAGGGGGTGTTGACGATGAAAAATTCCAAACGCGTGAGGCACTTATTCAAAAAATGCGTACTTATTATGCGAAAATATTTTTTTACGCATTTCTCACAGAAGATAGTGTGGAATCAATAGATGAAATCATAAAGAGTTTGAATGATTCGCTCAATAAAGAGTCTAATTTACAGATTGCGTCGTCGCTAGGACTGGAAACGCATTATCTCAAAATAATAAGAAAGGGACATAAAGGTAATGTTTTAGATTTAAATAAAAGAATCTACGCTATAAACAAAAAGAAAGAATTGTCTCCAGATGAGCAAATCGAGGCTGTCTTGAAAGATTTTTCTAGGTTGTCTGGTTCTGAAATCGTAACACCGATGAAACTCGCAAAACAAATGGCAGAGTTGGTTCCTGAATTTTATGGAACCGGCCATGATGTTATCGTAGATGTTGGCTCAAGAACCGGAGAGATGGCTTATGCACTACAAAAACATTTTGGTAAGGATAATGTGAAAAACAGTATATATTCATATTGTATGTCTCCATTATCTTACGAGCTGACAAAAAAAATATATACGCTTTTTGGTTTAAACCTAAAGAACATATACTGGTTTCCTTTAAAAAATTCCAGTTCTGTGCCGACTCTTGTTGATGACATAAAAAAATTGAAGCCGTCTGTAATAGTGGGATCGCCATGTTTCACTGCCGACGAAGAAAAAAATCCAATCTATCACATAGTATTTGAAAGAATTCGCGATAATATCAAACCCTCTATAATCATCATGATGATGAAAGCTGTGTGGTATTCTGGGGGCAAAGGAATGGACACGTTCCGGAGAGAATTCCTTGATGAAAAAAGAATTGAAACAATGCATGATTACCCAGATCCCCAAAAATGCGAAATGACATCCAATTTACGTGGTGGAATCTGTTTATTCAAATGGAATAAGAATTATAGAGGAAAATGCGAATTTCATTGTCATATAAACAATTTAGATGATTGTGTCAAAAGAACCTTAAAAACAAACCTTGGTGGCAACATAGGAAATTGCGATATTTTACTTCGATATAACCATGGCATTAGGATTTTAAAAAGGATTGTGAAAAAAACACAGGAAGCAGGTTATAATACATACAATCATCATGTTACTACCAGAGATCCTTTTGGTCTAGGTGATAAGTTTAAGGATTATAAAGAAAATGAGTCAGAGCGCTACAATTTACGCTTGTATCTTGCAGAAGATGGAAGAGGCTTTGTCAATCCTCAAAAAATAAATAAAGGAAAAAAACTGATAAATAAATGGAAGGTTTTTGTCGCAAAAGCAAGCCCAGGAGATGACTCTTTGCCGCATTCTGTGATAAGTTCCCCGGTTGTGCCGAAAGAAAAGAAATGCGTTTGTACCAATAGCTTATATGTGGTTAGGACGATCTCTGATAAGAAACAGGCTGAGAATTTACAAACTTATATGCAGACGAAATTTTTCAGGTTTCTTATGATTATGGCAAAAAATGGTCAAAACATGACCAATGAAACATACCGATTTGTTCCGGACGTCGATTTGGATAAATCATGGGATGACAAAAAACTATACAAGCATTTTGGCATAACAAGCAAAAAGGATAAAGATTATATAAGTAGATTGGTCCAAGACTGGTCGAAAAAAAAGGAGAGATTGATATATGGATAACCTCAATAAAGACAATGAAATTGACGATTCCGTATTTGGTCAAAAGGTTATCAGGCGCGGCGAACCGCAAATATACGCCTTTTTTACACCAAATGTCCCTAACGCGTGGAAAATTGGAGATACTCAAAGACCAGTTGACAAACGTTTAAAGGAGTGGGGAGATGATTATGATGATATAGAAAAAAAATATACGCAGTCTGCTCTTCTTGATAACGGATACTATTTTCGTGATTACTCCGTTCACAAACGCTTAAAAGACAAAAGGCTTCGCGAAGATGATTTTAGAAATCTCCGTAAAAAAGACCTGACGCCTGTTCCATATTCGAAAGAATTTTTTAAAGGCGTTAGTAGTGATGATATAAAACAAGCCATTAAAGATATAAAAGATGCTTACGAAAACGGTATTGGCGTTTACAAATTTCATACTGAAGACGGTGCAAAATATTCACCAAAGTTTCAGCGTGTCAATAATATGAATCTTCGCGAAAATCAAAGGGAAGTTGTTGATAATTTTCTAGAAGCTAGAGGAAAGCACCACAATCTATTAATGTATGCCGTTATGCGATTTGGGAAAACGAGAACATCTATGGCGTGCGCCCAAGAAATGGGGGCGAAATCCGTCATTGTTGTCTCTGGGAAAGCAGATGTTAAGGATGAGTGGAGGTATGCAGTACAGGCTTTTAAAGAGTTGGAAGGATATGCGTTTCTCACTAAAGAGGATCTTGAAACAGACCCGTCTATTCTTAAAATAATTTTAGGTAAAGGGCTTGAAATAAATGGTGAGGAATGTAAGCGATTCGTTCTTTTTTTGACGTTGCAGGATCTCCAAGGAAGCGAAATAAAGGAGTGTCATCAGAATGTATTCAAAATGAGATTTGACCTAATGCTTGTGGATGAAACTCATTTTGGCGCACGAGCTAAAGAATATGGTAGGGTTCTTAAAGAACGCTATAATCTTTCAGAATCGCAAATTAAAAAAGAATTAGAAGATGTTGAAATAAGTGATGAGAGTACTGAACATAATTTCAAACGAATAAGAGCGGCCGTAAAAATTCATCTTTCTGGAACACCTTACAATATTCTTTTAAGTAATGAATTTAAGCAGGATGATATTATTGCGAAAATTCAGTATTCTGACATCTATGATGCGAAATTAAAATGGATAAAGGATAACAATATAATAGATGGTTATGAACAAAAAGAATCAGAAGACGAATTTTATGAATGGGAAAATCCTTATTTCGGATTCCCGCAAATGCTTCGATTCGCATTCAATCCGAATGAGGGTGCTCAAAAAAAATTAAAAGAATTGAATAAACAGGGCACTTCAACATCGTTATCGATGTTGTTTAGGCCAAATTCAATTAGAAAAAAAGAAAATCTCCATATGACTTTTGAGCATGAACAGATTATTCTTGAATTGTTTATGGCCATAGATGGAAGTGAAAAAGACAAAAATATTTTGTCTTTTTTAGACAATGATGCAGTAAAAAGAGAAAAACTTTTTCAACATATGGTGTGTGTGCTTCCTTTTAGGGCGTCCTGTGATGCACTAGAGGAATTGCTGACAAAAAATAAAGATAAATTTCACAATCTAGATAAGTACGAAATTATAAACATATCAGGCTATAATGCAAAATATAAAGAAATTCAAGACATAAAAGCATGGCTAAAGGCAGAAGCCTGTGAAAATAAAAAGACTCTGTCTTTAACTGTTGGAAAAATGTTAACGGGTTCTACGGTTGAACAATGGGATTCAATGCTATATTTCAAGGACACTGCGTCTGCCCAGGAATATGACCAGGCGATATTCCGATTGCAGTCTCCCTATATAGAAGAAATAGAAGAGAGAAGATTTGTTGACGACCCGGAAATAGAGGAAAATGCTGCGCCCCTAAAGACCATTACGATAGACAAAAAACCCCAAACGGTTTTGGTTGATTTTGATTTAGAACGAGTGTTTAAATTTGAATGGCAGCGGTCATTTTACTTTCAGTCAAAAACACAATCCAATATGGACTTGTTTAAACAATATTTCGATAAATCAAAGGATGTTTCCCCTTTGCTTGTTTTAAACAATAATAAGCTGGATCTTGTCGAAGAGAAGCAAATTCTTGATTTTATTAGTGGTTATACAGGAAAAAACAGTATTGTAGAAGAATCGCAACGTATTGAATTTGACGAAAACCTGATGAAGAATAAGCAAATATGTAGAGAATTGGAAAAATTTTCTAGTATTAGCCATTTCTCCTCTATTACGACTAGTGCAAATGATGATGGCTCCAGCACTACGGATATCGACACAGATGTTAATAACGAGCAGAATCTTTTGCAAAAGCCTAGAAAAAAAGTCGATGCTAAAGAGCGGTCGCTTAGGAAATATTTCTCCAACTATTGTACGCTTGTTCTTTTATTTGCTTTTTTAACAGAAGAAAGAGTTCGTTCAATCAACGATATTATATCAATAATAAAAAGTAATGAGAAAGATAGGAAAATTGCTAAGCATTTGAGAATCAAACGCACGATTCTGAGTTTGATCGGGAGAAATATGTCTTCTCAGGCAAAAGAATCTCTTGAGCATTCTATATATACAATAAATAGTCTTAATTATGATGGCGAAGACGACGATAATCGGGTGTCTATTGCGTTGAATAAATTTAATCGGGTGTCGGATTCAGAAGTCGCTATTCCTGAGAAAATTCTCGCAGATTTGACAGGCATGATTCCTGAAATACAAAAAAATGATCGGATTCTTGATTTTGCATCACTAAATGGGGCCATTTCGACGGAGCTTGTAAAAAAATATGGTCCCGAAATACGAAAAAACATCTTTGCCATACCTACATCAGATCTTGCTTATGAACTAACGAAAAAAGTCTATCGTATTTTAGGTATACCTTTAGAAAATATTCTGGATTTCAAATCTTTAGATATTACAAACAATAATAAAAAACTTATTAATAAAATTAGTTCGTTGCAAATCAATATTGCAATAGGCTTCCCCCCATTAAGAAAACAAACTAAGGGAGGTGCAAAAAACGACAATGGTATGGATATTTACCAAAAATTTTTTAGGAATTTGAAAAAAATTGACTGCGTAAAAATTATTTCTATGGCGACTAAAGCGACATGGTACACTTGCACTCAATCTAAGGATTTAATGAATTTTAGAAAGGAATTGATGGTTGGACAAAATTTAAGAAAATTGCATGATTATCCTAATGTCGCGAAACTGTACCAGAAAACGGGCGTAACTCTTCGTGGTGGAATAAGTTTGTTTTTATTTGATAAAGATTATGAAGGGGAGTGTTCCGTTTCAAATATAGTTGATGAAAAACCTCCGAAGATAATAGAATGTATCGATGTTAAACGGGATTTGAAGGCGGAATATGAAAAGTATGATGGCTATTTTATAAGATGGAATAAAGGTATTAGTATTCTAGACAAGGTTTTGGATAAACAAAAGAATGCCAAAGGGTTCGCCTTCATATATGAAGGCGAAAAAACGTTTGATAATGATAATCTTCCGTTGATATGCCATCGAAACCCGTTCCACTTAGAAAAAGAAGAAGACGGAAGTTTTAAAGGGGTTTGCTCGTCGGAAGGTGAAAGCGACGATTGTAAAATCAAGGTGTGGTTACCCAATAAAAATTCCATATACATTGATCGCTTGC
>JAEEGI010028972.1_pt1 | contig 10499 bp, 7 predicted proteins | sample 8958751 | NCBI WGS metagenome assembly JAEEGI01 (sample SAMN16246545, study PRJNA631951) | gut metagenome | biome: gut microbiome; feature: rumen; material: KS-attached | host: Bos | place: Iran: Karaj | collected 2018-10 | reverse complement strand
CGCAGGAAAGAGAAAAAAAGCGCATCAGCGCCATTCTGGCGGAGAGGGCCAGACTGCTTACAGAGGCAGGCTACGCCCCGGATGCGGGAGAACAGATATACACATGCAGACTGTGCAAGGATACGGGGGAGCTGGACGACGGCACCCGCTGCAGCTGCTTTAAGGATAAGCTTGCCCTTCTGCAGGCTGAATAACAGAAAAAGGACGGTCTTATGGCTCAGGATACGGAGAATAAGAACGGAAAAGCGAATAAAACCGAATACAGCGATGCGAAAAAAGACATCAGGGAAAAAGCCCTGGGCAGCCTTAAAAAGCTCTCCGGGCTTGTTGACGTTGATGAAATAGACAGGGAGCTGGAACGCCAGAGCGAGGAAAAGCAGAAAGCCGCAGAGGGCGTTAGAGATCCCGGAAAGCTCAGGGAGCACAGAGAGGAGAAGCTCACCGCCTACAAGGCCAAATCCGCCCTTCTGGGCTACGAGGCCAGGACCGTAAAGGAAAGCTTCATCCACAGGACCTGGCGTCTGGTCAAGGGCCTGAGGGCCTTAAGGGAGGAGCACAAAAGCCAGCCGGAGCTTCCGGAGGAGGTAAGGCGGGGCGACTGCATAGCCCTGGTCTGGGACTGCTGGTCTCCTGTCATGGGCGGCTGGACGGATATGGTGGACACGGGCTGGAATTTCCTCTCCCGCCTTGGACGAGACGCCATCGACGCCCTGCTGTGGCTGGCTGATCTCATCATCGCCGCGGCCTTTTACATCCACGGCGGCCTTTTATGGCTGTGGGACCTGCTGTGGGACCTTCGCTTCTGGTTCGACCAGAACAAGGGCTGGGTGTTCCAGATCTTTGCGGGCTCTGTCAGCGTGGTGGCCCTGCTGGCGGTATTCATAAGCTCCCTCATAGGCTATGAATACAGCTACTACGGCAAGGTGCTGGGCATCACAAGAAGCCAGAAGGATGTCTACGAGGTCATCAACGACCTGGATCTGAGCCGGAAGATGTCAGACGTCACCGGCGCCAACATCTCCTTCGACGTGGAGAGGGATATTCAGTTCAAGAAGGTCTACGGCTTCAACCTCGACATAGACAGCAACGACGAGATATTCGACCACCTCTACTACATGAGAGACATCCAGGTCCGCGCCTACGCTGTGGTCGTGGACGGGGAGGAGCTGGTCATCCTCGAAAGGGAGGAGCTGGCCCAGGGGCTTCTGACCCGCATTCTCAAGGACTTCACGCCGCCTAACATAGATGTGGAATACACAGACGTGCACTTCGAAGAAAACGTGATGGTCACGGAGGTGGGCGTGCAGCTGGGCGATCTCTGGAATTACAACGACGCTCTGGCCTATCTTGAGACAGGCAGTGTAAACAAGGAAGACGAGGAGCAGGAGGCTAAGGTCCACGTTATAAGCACCGAGCTTGCCACAAGCTACGAGCGCATCAATTACGGAACAAAATACATACAGAACAACAATCTCTACGCGGACGAGACCGAGCTGGTGACAGAGGGCGTTTACGGCCGCAGGGAGATCGTATCTCAGGTGGAGAGGATAAACGGCGAGGAAAGCAGCAGGACCATAATATCCAGCGTGCAGATATCCGATCCTGTTGACGAGGTCATGTATCAGGGCACTAAGCCCATACCCGCAAGGACGGGCTCGGGCACCTTCATCTACCCAATGACCAGCTACACCATCTCCTCCAGATTCGGAATGCGCTGGGGCAGGATGCACCAGGGTGTGGACTTCGCGGGGCCCCAGGGCGTAAAGATATACGCCAGCGACGGCGGCACCGTCACCTATGCAGGCTGGATGGCAGGCTACGGCTACGTGGTAATGATAGACCACGGCGGCTTCTTCGAGACCCGCTATGCCCACTGCAGCAAGCTTTTAGTTAGTGAGGGCGACAGGGTCTACCAGGGGCAGAACATAGCTCTTGTGGGAAGCACCGGAAACTCCTCCGGTCCCCACTGCCACTTCGAGATCCGCTACAAGGGCGAGCCCATGAACCCCCTGAATTATCTGTAGCTTTTACAGGCTGATGGGGCAGAACGATAGCTATATGCTGAACATTAATGCTGAAATATAAAAAAATGCAATAATATTCCACGGATGCTATATTGTAATGAAGTGAAGGCTGGCGTAAAATAAATAAGATTTTGCACAAGGAGGCAAATATGGAAAGATATATTGGAACCGTATCCAGGGGCGTCCGCGCACCCATCATCAGACAGGGCGATGACATCGTAAAAATCGTCACTGACAGCGTACTTCAGGCAAGCCGTGTCCACGGCATCGAATTCAGAGACAGAGACGTTATAGCCGTCACCGAATCCGTTGTGGCAAGATCCCAGGGCAACTACGCCACTGTGGAGCAGATCTCCGCGGACATCAGAAACAAGTATCCGGAGGGCACCGTCGGCGTCATCTTTCCCATACTGAGCAGAAACCGTTTCGCCATGTGCCTTAAGGGCATCGCAGGCGGCGCAAAGAAGGTCATCCTGATGCTCAGCTATCCCTCCGACGAGGTCGGCAACCACCTGATCTCCATCGACAAGGTGGATGAGGCAGGCGTCAACCCCTACACCGATGTGCTCACCGAGGCCACCTTCAGAGAGCTCTTCGGCTATGAGAAGCACAGATTCACCGGTGTGGACTACATCGAATACTACAAGGAGCTGATCAACAGCCAGGGCGCAGAGGCTGAGGTCATTCTGGCCAACGACTGCCGCTCCATCCTCCGCTACACCAAGGCGGTCCTGTGCTGCGACATCCACTCAAGAGAAAGAAGCAAGAGGCTGCTCAAGGCTGCAGGCGCCGAGATCGTATATGGTCTTGACGACATCCTCAGCGCACCTGTCAACGGCAGCGGCTACAACGAACAGTATGGCCTGCTCGGAAGCAACAAGGCCACCGAGGACTCCGTAAAGCTCTTCCCAAGAAACTGCCAGCCCGTGGTTGACGGCATCGCAAAGGCAATCAAGGAGGCCACCGGAAAGAACGTGGAGGTAATGATCTACGGCGACGGCGCCTTCAAGGATCCCGTGGGCAAGATCTGGGAGCTGGCTGACCCCGTTGTTTCCCCGGCTTACACCGCAGGGCTCGAGGGTCTTCCTAACGAGCTCAAGATGAAGTATCTGGCTGACAACGATTTCGCAGGACTTTCCGGCGATGCTCTTAAGGAAGCTATTTCCGAAGCCATCAAGAAGAAGGATTCCGACCTGAAGGGTCAGATGGCCTCCGAGGGCACCACCCCCAGAAGGCTTACAGACCTTCTCGGATCCCTGTGCGACCTCACCTCCGGCAGCGGAGACAAGGGTACGCCCATCATCTGGATCCAGGGCTATTTCGACAATTACACAAATTAATCCCTCAGGATAACACCAGCCGGAGCACCAACGCTCCGGCCTTTTTTATATCACCCGTCAAAATCATATGCCAAACAAAACCGTCTCAAATGGCATTCAGTACGATAAGGCAGAGGCCCTCAGCGCAAAGGCTTCGGCAGCTGTTAAGCAGTCGATCTGTTCGTCGCTGTTTCGGCACGCTCGGGAACGCACCGGGTGCCTACAGTCGGCACCCGGCTTAACGACCCTCGCTGCGGCGGACCGCCCCGCCGCACCGTGCACGACGCTCGAACATATCGTGCTTAACGACGCCGCCTCAGCAATGCGCTTCAGAACCTCTGCCTTATTGCAAAATGCCGGTTTTAGAGTATGCTGAATGGTCTTCCGCAGGAGCTCTACGCAGCCGCACGATTACAGCGAGTGTGCGCCGAGGCAGCCGGGAGGTTAGCGCGATAGCGAGCGGCGACTGTAGGCGCGAGCGGGTCCAGCGTGCGGCCGAGATTAGCGAAGCTGAAATCGACTGCGCTGCAGCGAGAGCGACGCCGCAAAGCGGCTAGTGCCTGTGGTAGACCAAAGACCATGAAGCATGCTTAAAGCAGGATAAATAAAAAAATGTGACAAAGAGAACCGTCTCCGTTATCACCCTGCAGTTAACAGCCGTCACTATATCAAAAAAACGAATAAGAAAGGCGAATCGTTCAATAGATTGAAAGTTGTTAAAACTTTAATTAAATTGACATCATTGCTGCTGATTAATATAATAAGTATGCGAGATTAATATAGTACGGATGAAGGGGTCGGAAGGCGAGTCTGACCGGTCCTGGACGAAACTCTGGAAAGCACAATTTGTGCACCGTCGGGGCAAACCTAGAAGAGCGTTATAAGCGCTTCTTTTATGTGAATCTCTCAGGTAAAGACACGGAGCTGGTATGCTTTCTTTGCATATTGGCTCTGTTTTTGTTTTTATGTTATATCTGTCTGAGCTGCGGGCGCAAGCAGCTTGGGCGCATCAGATCAAGGAGGATAAATAATGGAAAAGAAAACACCCCTCTATGACAAGCATGTGGCACTTGGCGGAAAGATGGTCGAGTTCGGCGGCTTCCTCATGCCGGTACAGTACAAGGCCGGTGTTGTTGCTGAGCACATGGTAGTCAGAGAAAAGGTCGGTCTGTTTGATGTATCCCACATGGGCGAGCTCAGACTTTCCGGTCCCGACGCTGAAAAGAATATTCAGTGGATCTGCACCACCGATATTTCCAAGATGGTCGTAGGCCAGATCAAGTATTCCATGTTCTGCAACGAAAACGGCGGCATCGTGGACGACCTGGTTATCTGCAAGCTGGCAGACGATGACTTCATGCTTGTTGTAAACGCAGGCAACAGAGCCAAGGACGGCGCATGGGTATTCAGCCATCTGAACGGCGATGTTACCTATGTTGATCAGGGCGACCTCTGGGGCGAGCTGGCTCTGCAGGGACCTCTGGCAGGCAAGGTAGCTGAAAAGCTGGTCAAGAAGGAAGATCTGCCCGATCTGTATTATTATTTCACCAACCCCGTAGACGTAAACGTAGGAAACAGAACCATCCAGTGCCTGATCTCCCAGACCGGCTACACCGGTGAGTTCGGCTATGAGTTCTACTGCAAGGCAGAGGACGCCTGCGATCTTTGGGACGCTCTGCTCGCAGCAGGCGAAGAGTTCGGAATCCTCCCCTGCGGCCTCGGCGCAAGAGACACCCTCAGACTGGAAGCTTCCATGCCTCTCTATGGCCACGAAATGACCGATGAGATCTCCCCCAAGGAGGCAGGTCTGTTCGTAAGACTCAAGGGCAAGGATTATCTTGGCAGAGACGCCATCATCGCAAGAGGCACTCCCAAGATCAAGAGAGTCGGCTTCAAGGTTGTCGGCAGAGGCATTCCCAGAGAGCACACCGATCTCTACACCATGGGTGGAGAGAAGATCGGCTGGATCAGCTCCGGCACCCACTGCCCGTATCTTGGCGGCGCTGTAGCCATGGGCTATATCCCCGTAGAGATGGCTGAGCCCGGCACCCACTTCAACGCTGACGTTCGTGGCAGAATGGTAGAAGTTGAAGTTGTAGAGCTGCCCTTCTACAAGATCGAGCACAACGTGGCAAAGTAAGCTGCGGACAGGGCTCGGAAATCGCGTAAGTCAGCCGCAGCCTCTGTCAGAACAGGGGCGCGGCAGCAAAAAATAAAAATTTATAAAAGGAGATACTAAAAATGAATTATCCCGAAGAACTCAAGTACACATCCAGCGACGAATGGGTAAAGATGATCGATGACACCACCGCTCTGGTAGGTCTTTCCGACTTCGCACAGGACGCTCTTGGCGACCTGGTTTACATCAACCTGCCCGTAGAAGGCGACGCTGTTACCGCAGGCGAAGCTCTTTGCGACGTAGAGTCCGTAAAGGCTGTTTCTGACGTTATCAGCCCCGTTACCGGCGAGATCGCAGAGGTCAACGAAGAGCTGCTGGACAACCCCGCTATGATCAACACTGATCCTTATGGCGCTTGGATCGCAAAGATCGTTAACGTCACCGGTTTCGAAGAACTGATGACCGCAGCTGAGTATGCTGCCTCCAAGGAAGCTTAATTATTAAACCATTGAAGCAGAGGGCAGAGCATTGCTCCGCCCTCTGTAATTGAAAGAAAGGATTTATAATGGGTTCCTATGTACCTAATACAGCCAAGGACCAGCAGGAGATGCTGAAGGCCCTTGGTCTTGGCAGCATGAAAGAGCTCTACAAGGATGTTCCCCAGAACATGATCCTGGACAAGCTGAACATCGCTCCCGGACTTTCCGAGATGGAAGTCAGAGAGAGAATGAGCGAATATGCTGACGCAAACAAGATCTACAAGACAGTGCTTCGCGGCGCAGGCGCTTATCGCCACTTCATTCCCGCAGTGGTCAAGGAGATCACCGGACGCGAAGAGCTGGTAACCTGCTACACCCCCTATCAGGCTGAGATCAGCCAGGGCGTGCTTCAGGGAATCTTCGAGTTCCAGACCATGATCTGCGAGCTCACCGGAATGGATGTTTCCAACGCTTCCCACTATGACGGCGGAACCGCTGCAGCAGAGACCATTCCCATGTGCAAGGACAGAAAGCGCACCAAGGCTTATGTTTCCGGCGCAGTCAATCCCCAGGTCATCGAAGTTATGCAGACCTACTGCTTCGCTTCCAACACCGAGCTGGTTGTCATCCCCGCAAAGGACGGCAAGACCGACAAGGAAGCTGTTAAGGCAGCTCTGGGCGCAGACGCAGCATGCTTCATGATCCAGCAGCCCAACTTCTTCGGCATGATCGAAGACGCTAAGGAGATCGGTGAGATCGTTCACGAGGCAGGCGCAAAGTTTGTCATGAGCGTCAACCCCATCGCCTGCGCAGTTCTGCCCACTCCCAGAGAGTACGGCGCTGATATCGCTGTCGGCGACGGCCAGCCCCTGGGTCTGGATACAGCCTTCGGCGGCCCCTACCTGGGCTTCATGGCTACCACAAGCGCAATGGTAAGGAAGCTGCCCGGACGTATCGTCGGCGAGACCGTTGATACCGAAGGTGAAAAGGGCTATGTACTGACCCTCTCCGCAAGAGAGCAGCACATCCGCCGTGAAAAGGCTTCCTCCAATATCTGCTCCAACCAGTCTCTGTGCGCATTCGCAGCTGGCGTATACATGGCTGCAATGGGCGAGAAGGGTATCAAGCAGGCTGCAAGAAACTCCGCATCCAAGGCTCACTATCTTGCATCCGAGTTCGAAAAGGCCGGATTCAAGCTCCTGTACAAGGGTGAATTCTTCCACGAATTCGTTCTTGCTCTGGACTGCCCCAAGTGCATCGCTAAGGTAGAGAAGGCTCTGGCAGAGAAGAATATCCTCGCCGGCCTGCCCGTAGAGGGCGGCATGCTCTGGTGCACCACTGAGCTGGTAAGCAAGGCCAAGCTCGATGAAGTGGTAGCAACAGTAAAGGAGGTGCTCGCATAATGAAGACTATATTTGAACTCGGCTGCGAAGGAAGAGGTCTTAGCCTTCTGCCTGAGTGCGACGTCCCTGAAGTAAAGTTTGCTGAGGAAAGAGAAGCAGCTCTCAGACTGCCCCACGTTTCCGAGAACGAGCTGACCAGACACTACACAGCTCTGTGCAAGCGCATCCACGGCGTCAACGACGGCTTCTATCCTCTTGGATCCTGCACCATGAAGTACAACCCCAAGATCAACGAGGAAGCAGCGGCTCTGCCCGGCTTCACCCAGCTCCACCCCCTGCAGCCTGTTGAGACTGTTCAGGGCGCAATGAAGCTGATCTATGACCTTGGCGAATCCCTGGGCGAGGTATTCGGCATGGATGCCGTTACCTTCCAGCCCGCAGCAGGCGCTCACGGTGAGTTCACCGGCGTCATGCTGATCAAGGCATATCACGTTGACCGCGGCGACACTGCAAGAACAAAGATCATCGTTCCCGACAGTGCACACGGCACCAACCCCGCAACCGCAGCAATGTGCGGTTACACCGTTGTCAATATCCCCTCCGGCCCGGATGGCTGCGTAGACCTGGAAGCTCTCAAGGCTGCCGTTGGTCCCGACACCGCAGGCCTGATGCTGACCAACCCCAACACCGTTGGTATCTTCGACAAGAACATTCTTGAGATCACCAAGATCGTTCACGAAGCAGGCGGTCTGTGCTACTATGACGGCGCTAACCTGAACGCTGTTATGGGCATCGTTCGTCCCGGCGACATGGGATTTGACTGCATCCACAGCAACCTCCACAAGACCTGGTCCACACCTCACGGCGGCGGCGGTCCCGGTGCAGGCGCTGTAGGCTGCAAGGACTTCCTGAAGAAGTACATGCCCGGTCCTCTTGTTGAGAAGACCGAAGACGGCTATGGCTTCGTATATCCTGAAAAGTCTGTTGGCAGAGTAAAGATGTTCTACGGCAACTTCGGCGTTGTTGTAAGAGGTCTTGCTTACGTTCTGACCCTGGGCGCAGAGGGCATCCCCGAAGCAGCATCCAACGCAGTTCTGAACGCCAACTACATGAAGGCTCAGCTCGCCAAGGGCAGATATCAGATGTCCCACGAAGGCATCTGCATGCACGAGTTCGTAATCGATGTGGCAAACATCCTCCACGACACCGGCTGCAACGCTCTGGATCTGGCCAAGAGAATGCTGGACTACGACCTGCATCCGCCTACGATGTACTTCCCGCTCATCGTTCACGAAGCTCTGATGGTAGAGCCCTGCGAGACCGAGAGCAAGCAGACACTGGACGAAGTTATCGACATCTACAACAAGATCGCAGAAGAGGCTTACACCGATCCTGCAGGCATCCACGCTGCTCCTCAGACCACTCCTGTAAAGAGACTGGATGAGGTTGGCGCTGCCAGAAACATGATCCTGAAGTATAACTTCGAATAATTGATTTGAAAACCGGGCTTCTCGGGCTTTCAACGGCTTGAGGAGCCCGGTTTTAGTGAAATACCAGGGAAATCACCTTATCGTATGATAGAAAAGCTTTCATACTATATCAGAAAAGATTTCGACCCCTATACAGGTCTGGCGGTGGAGCGCTATCTGACGGAAAGCGCAGGGCCGGACGAATGCATCCTCTATCTCTGGCAGAACCGGAACACCGTGGTGATAGGCTATAACCAGAATGTCTGGAAGGAATGCCGCACCCGGGAGCTGGCGGAGGCCGGAGGTATTGCGGTGCGCCGCATGTCAGGCGGAGGTGCGGTCTTCCACGATCTTGGCAATCTGAACTTTACATTTTGTCTGACGGAGGAAAACTACGACCAGCCGAAGCAGCAGAGGGTCCTTCTTGAGGCCTGCAGGCTTCTTGGGATAGACGCTGAGCTTTCCGGCCGCAACGATCTTACAGCCAATGGCTGCAAGTTCTCCGGAAACTCCTTCTACCACAGAAACGGCAGGGCTTTTCACAACGGGACTCTGCTCATAGACGTGGACATGGAGGGCCTGGGACGTTTTCTGAGCCCCTCAAAGGCCAAGCTCAGGTCCAAATCCGTGGATTCCGTGCGTTCAAGGGTCATAAATCTTAAGGAGCTGCGTCCGGATCTGACCATAGACATGATGAAGCAGGCCCTTATAGAGGCCTTCGAGAAGGTCTACGGCTTAAAGGCGGAGGAAAAGCTCTTTTGCAGGGAGGATCTCGAGAAGATCGAGGCTTACAGAGCCGGTTTTGCGGACCCTGACTGGACCTTTGCGGCAGCAAGGCCCTTCGATATCAGCTTCGGAGAAAAATTTTCCTGGGGCGAGCTCTATCTGGAGCTTAAGATCGAAGAGGGAAGGATAGCACACGCAGGGGTCTGGACGGATTCCCTGGACACGGAATTTGCTGAACCTCTGGCTGCGGCGCTTGAAGACAGAAGGCTGGAGGCAGGGGACATCACCGACGCGCTGAAGAGCTGCCCCGAATGCAGCGCTTACGCAGAGGACATCATCGGCCTGATAATGGATCAGGCACTTTAACTACGGCTATGCAGGCAAACTGCTGCATTGCAGAACAGTTTTGCTTAGGATATATAAGAAAGGATTTATTATGGCAGATTATCAGGTTTTGATCATTGGCGGCGGTCCCGGCGGCTATGTTGCTGCGCTGGAGGCCGCAAAGCTGGGCTTTAAGATCGGCGTCATCGAAAACAGAGAGCTGGGCGGCACCTGCCTCAACAGAGGCTGCATCCCCACCAAGGCTCTGCTCCACAGCTCTGAGATCATCAAGGGCATCAGAGAGGGCGCAAAGTTCGGCGCTTACGCTGACAACATCCGCTTCGACCTGCCCCAGATCTTCGCCCGCAAGAACGAGGTAAGCAGAAAGCTCTCCTCCGGCATCGAGCAGATGTTTAAGCAGGGCAAGATCGACTGGCTCCAGGGCAAGGGACAGCTTCTCGGCACCGGAAGAGCAAAGTTCACCCCCAATGACGGCAGCAAGGAAAGAGAAGTGACAGCAGAGAAGATCATTCTCGCCACCGGCTCCGTTCCCGCAATGCCTCCCATCCCCGGACTCAACCTGCCCGGCGTCATGACCTCCGATGAGCTTCTTGAGGGTGCAGACCACCTCTACGAGAGCATTATCATCATCGGCGGCGGCGTCATCGGCGTTGAGCTGGCCACCTTCTACAATGA
>JAEEGI010028971.1_pt1 | contig 10499 bp, 10 predicted proteins | sample 8958751 | NCBI WGS metagenome assembly JAEEGI01 (sample SAMN16246545, study PRJNA631951) | gut metagenome | biome: gut microbiome; feature: rumen; material: KS-attached | host: Bos | place: Iran: Karaj | collected 2018-10 | reverse complement strand
CCGCTCGTGGAGCATAGCGGACTCGAACCGCTTACCTCAACACTGCCAGTGTTGCGCTCTACCAGATGAGCTAATGCCCCGATTTGCGGTTGCAAAGGTAATACCATTTTTGAAACTGACAAATTTTTGCACCAAAAAAAAAGGCTTTTTTCTGAAAACAGCCATTCGAGGCCCCAAAATCGGCAAAAAACTGCCCTTTTGGCAACATTTTGCTATAATTGGGGCAATTTTTTTAGGTCTTGAGCCTTGGTTTTAGAAAATAATTGTAACTTTGCAAAAAAAATGGCAACCATGCCCCAGATGGAGTTGAAAGATAGATTGCAAAGCGTGACACGCAAGGTGGAGGCCTTGCGGCAGCGTTATCTTGCACTCCTGGAACAGAAGAGGGTGATGGAACGCAAGATCGAGAGTCAGGAACTCGAGATCGCTAAGCTGGAGAAGGAAGTTAACCAGCTTCGCATCGACAACGAGTTCTTGCGTGTAGCGCGTTCGATTCCCAGTAACCCCGAAGCGGTGGCACGCTACAAGGGTCAGGTTGCCAAGATGGTGCGGGACATTGACCGATGCATCAAACAATTGAACGCTTGACACGACTACCGTTATGGCCGACAATAATAAAGTGAAAATATGGATCCAACTCGCCGACGCGGCAAACCCCATAGCCCTCAGTATCAATCCAGAGGATGAGGAAAATTACCGCAAGGCCGAGGAACTTGTCAATACGCTATGGAAGAAGTGGATGAACCGTTTTAACGGTACATCCGAGGACGTGCTTGGCAGGGTGGCTTTCCAGTTCGCGCGTCTCTACCTTGAGGCTTACGGTGAAAACCGACAGGTCAATGCTTTCCTGACTAATCTAGATCAACAGCTCGCAGCACTTGTAAACGAGGGCGTGGGCTCTGTTAATGAGAATTAGGTTCCTGCACCACTTTAGGGATAATTGCTTACTTCGCTGGGAAACAGCGAATTGGGTTTTGTTGTACCTAGGTGGCGCTTTGTTTAATATTTTATCATTTATAATAAATGAACATAATAGTTACTGTAATTGTAGCCATCCTGGCGATGGCAATTGGATGCGCACTGGCGTTGTTCTTTACCAAAAAGAATGCCAAGTCGCAAGCCAACGAAATTATTGAGAAGGCACGTCTCGAAGCCGAGGTGCTCAAGAACAAGGAAGTCTTGAAGGGCAAGGAAATCGGTATGTCTATCAAGAGTGATGCTGAGAAAGAGGCAAATAACCGTCTGACCAAGGTTCAGACCAGTGAGGCCAAACTGAAGCAACGTGAGATGACACTGAACCAGCAGCAGGGCGAAATCAAGCGCCGCAGCAACGAGCTGGACAACCTCAAGATGAATGTTGAGAATCAGGCCGCAATGCTTGAAGAACGCAAGAAAGAAGTGGACAAGATGGAGAGGACAGTGCGTGACACCTTAGAGCACGTGAGCGGACTGTCGGCCGAGGAGGCAAAGGAGAAACTCATCGAGTCGCTCAAGGATGAGGCCAAAACCAACGCTGCCAGCTATATCAATGACATCATGGACGATGCCAAGATGACGGCCAACAAAGAGGCCAAGCGCATCATCATCGAGACCATCCAGCGTGTGGCAACCGAAACCGCTGTCGAGAATGCTGTCACGGTATTCCATATTGATAATGATGAAATCAAGGGACGTATCATCGGTCGTGAGGGCCGCAACATCCGTGCACTGGAGGCTGCAACCGGCGTGGAGATCGTGGTTGACGACACGCCCGAAGCAATCGTTCTTTCGGGCTTTGACCCTGTGCGCCGTGAGATTGCACGATTGGCACTGCATCAGCTGGTGAGTGATGGCCGTATTCATCCTGCCCGCATCGAGGAAGTGGTGGCCAAGGTGCGCCGCCAGGTCGAGGAAGAGGTGATCGAGACCGGTAAACGTACGGCTATCGATATGGGTATCCATGGCCTGCACCCTGAGCTCATCCGCCTCATCGGCAAGATGAAATATCGTTCAAGTTATGGACAGAACCTGCTGCAGCACTCGCGCGAGACTGCTAACCTGTGTGCCATCATGGCCAGCGAGCTGGGACTCAATCCCAAGAAGGCCCGCCGTGCAGGCTTGTTGCATGACATTGGTAAGGTGCCCGACGATGAGCCCGAATTGCCGCACGCTCAGCTTGGTATGAAGTTGGCCGAGAAATATAAGGAGAAGGCCGACATCTGCAACGCTATCGGTGCTCACCACGACGAGGAGGAGGCTACCAGCCTCTATGCTCCCATTGTGCAAGTGTGTGATGCCATCAGCGGTGCCCGTCCTGGTGCCCGTCGCGAGATTGTCGAGGCCTACATCAAGCGTCTCAACGACTTGGAACGTCTTGCATTGTCCTATCCTGGCGTGGTCAAGACTTATGCTATCCAGGCCGGTCGCGAGCTCCGTGTGATTGTCGGTGCCGACAAGATTACCGATGAGGAGACCGAGAAGCTCTCAAACGAAATCGCCCAGAAGATTCAGGATGAAATGACTTATCCCGGACAGGTGCGCATCACTGTCATCCGCGAGACGCGCGCTGTGAGCTACGCTAAATAAAGCCTGCGTGCACCAAAATGGACGAGAATAAGAACAACAATCAAGTGACCTTGCCCGAAAGCACCGACGCCTGTGCCAAGTGCAGCGGTGGAGAGTGCCAGTGTCCCAATGACATCGGACGCTGCAACCTCACCAGCACCAACTGGCTTGAAGATGTACCTGACAATGACTTTGAAATTGTCGAGGTGCTCTTCAAGAACACTCGTCGAGGCTTTTACCGCAACAGCACCCACATCCCGCTCAAGCGCGGTGACTGGGTTGCTGTCGAGGCCAATCCAGGTCACGATATCGGTCGCGTGGGTCTTACAGGGCGTCTGGTCAAGAACCAGATGAAGCGTGTGAACCTGCGCAAGGATGCCGAGATTTTGCGCGTCTTCCGCAAGGCCAAGCCCGCCGACATGGAGCGCTATGAGCAGGCCAAGGCACGCGAAGAGGACACGATGATTCGCTCGCGCAAAATCGCTGTCGATCTGGGCCTTAAGATGAAGATTGGAGACGTTGAGTATCAAGGCGATGGCAATAAGGCGATTTTCTACTACATTGCCGACGAGCGCGTGGACTTCAGACAGCTCATCAAGGTGCTGGCCGACGTCTTCAAGATTCGTGTCGAGATGAAGCAGATCGGTGCCCGTCAGGAAGCCGGTCGCATCGGCGGCATCGGCCCCTGTGGCAGGCCCCTGTGCTGCGCGACATGGATGTCTGGCTTTGTGTCGGTGGCAACGAGTGCCGCCCGTTTCCAGGACATTTCCTTGAATCCGCAGAACCTGGCTGGCCAGTGTGCCAAGCTCAAGTGCTGCATCAATTTTGAGGTCAACACCTATGTCGAGGCCATCCGTCAGCTTCCCGCCAAGGATGTCCACCTCGAGACCAAGGACGCTACTTATTACTTCTTCAAGGCCGATGCCCTGAAGCGGGAAATCACCTATTCCACCGAGCGCAATTCGCCCGCCAACACGGTGACCCTGACTGCCGCTCAGGCTTTTGAAATCATTGCTTTGAACAAGAACGGTGTCAAGCCCGACTCTCTCAAGCCCGATGAGGATGACAAGAAGAACGCTTCGCCCTTCGGTGACCTGCTCAATCAGGACGCCATCAACCGCTTTGACAAAAAGAAGAAGAAAAAGAAAAAGAAAAACGGCGGCGGAGAGAAGAAACAGGCGGCTCCCAATGGCGATAAGCCATCAGGCGGCGGTGCCGACAATCCCGAGCGGCGACAGCAACGCCAAGGCAAACCCAAGCGCCCCCAGCAACAGGACGGCGCTCAGCAGCCCAATGGCGAACAGCAGCAACGACGGGAAAAACCGCAACGCATGGAGAAGAAAACCTTCAGGCCCCGCAAGCCTAAGGATGCCGGCGCTCCCGACAATAGCAATGGCCAGAACAAGCCAAATAACGAATAAGCGCCGTGGGCGCAATATGACTGCACATGCGGTGGCAATGACCCTCCTGTTGGTCATTGTCGCCGTCGTGTTTGTCATGGGCTCCTGCCAGCGCAAGCCTGTGATGTCTCATTCCCGTTTCATACAGCTGCCGCTGGACGGCTGGCAGCGTACGATGCCATTGACGTTCGTGCCCGAGTATGATGACTCGACTGGCACCTACGATATCGTTCTTGCCGTGCGACATGCTGGCAGCTATAGGTACCGCAACCTCTCGCTGGTGGTTGACGTGATAGCAGCCGACTCGACGGTGAACCGTCAGAACATCGACATGACGCTGGCCGACGAATACGGCAACTGGAAGGGTGGTGGTTTCGGCACCTTGTATCAGATGACAGCACCCGTCCTGGCTGGCATCACGCCTGACCAGGCCCGTAGCGTGGTGGTCTGGCAGGTGATGAACCGTGTTGATACCTTGCGCAGTCTCGAGAGTTTGGGCCTCATTACCCGCCCAAACTAAATACCAGGGACTTGATGCTAAAAACCGACAATAATTTTGTCAATTCGTTAAAATCACTTAATTTTGCCACGCTAATTAAATGAGAACCTTCGCACCATTGTTTAACCTTAGCGCGAAAGTCCAAATACAGAGACAATGAAGATAGACAAGGACGAGGCCAGACAAACCTTGGTACAACTGCTCAAGTACGGCGTGATAGGCGTGTTAAACACGTTTATCACCTTGGTCACGTTCTATCTTCTCAACACCAAGCTGGGTCTGTCTTACGGTATCTCCAATGTTACCGGCTATGTCCTGGGTGTAATCAACAGTTTCTTGTGGAACCGCAATTGGGTCTTCAAGACCAAGAACAATTTCAGGCGCGAATTGCTGCTGTTTGTCTGCGGCTTCCTCATGTGTCTTGCCCTGCAACTCTGTGTCAGCTGGATCCTGCTCGAGGGCATGGGCTGGAAAAACCTCCCCGACGACATCATCCCCTTCTTCCCGATGCAGAAGGCTGGCCAGAACATCGTGATGGTTCTCGCCATGGTCGTTTACACACTTGCCAACTACGTCTACAATCGCTGCGTCACCTTCCGTACTCAACCCTCCAAATGACCTTTCTCGAGGTCAAGAAGGAATTGCTTGATGTGAGGCCCCGAGGCATAGCCGCCTAGGGTGCCGTTAGCATTGATGACGCGGTGGCATGGCACGACAATCGAAATAGGGTTGTTGTGATTGGCTTGAGCAACAGCGCGGCTACCTTTGGCATTACCCATGCGGGCTGCTTGCTGGCCATAGCTGATGGTCTCGCCGTAGGGGATCTTTTGCAACTCTTCCCACGCTTTGACTTGATGCTCAGTGCCCATGAGATGTAAGGGCAAGGAAAACTCGCGGCGGGAACCGCTAAAGTACTCTTCAAGCTGCTTGGCGCACTGGGCGAGTAGGGGAGTGATGGCCTCGGTGGGCTGCAACTTCAGTTTCTGGGCCAACTTCTCCAATTCATCCTTGTTCCAACCGATGTAAGCGATACCCTGGTCGCTGGCTGCAATCGTGAGCGGTGCCACGGGGGTGTCGATCGTGGTGTGGTACAACTGCCCATGACAGACCGGGCTGATGCCCAGCTCATGGGCTTTATCGAGCATGAGATGATAGGCCGACGCGTAATCGTTGGTGATCACGCCATCGAGAATGGCATCCTTGATGGCATCTTTGATGTAACCCACTGGGCGCGAGGGGGTCAGGCCGAAGGTGGTCATGATCTCCTCGCCGTCGATGGGCGGCTGGAAATTGCGCACGCGGTCCTTCTCCTCGATATCCACCAGTTTCTGCTTCACCAGGTCGAAATTCTCACGGAAGCGTTGCACCTTGTTCTGGTTTTTGCTGGTGATGTCGGCCTTGCACAGGGTCATCAGGTCGTCAATGTCATCGCCGGCGTCAAACAGCAGGCGGCGCACGGCACTGTCGGTCACCTCATCCTCGACGAGGGCGATGGGGCGCATGTGCAGCCCGACGAGTTTCTTCACATATTTCATGTGATCGTTGAGCGGCAGACGCATCTTGGCAAATATCTTAGGCACCATCTTCTCGCCCACGAAGTTATGGTTATGGAACGTCCAGCCCAGCTGCGGGTCCCAGCGCTTGGTGCGCGCTTTTCCCACATCGTGCAGCACGGCGGCCCAGCGCAGCCACACGTTGTCGCTGGCCAGTGCCACGTTGTCCAGCACCTGCATCGTGTGCATGAAGTTGTCCTTGTGGCCACGGCCGTTGACCGTCTCCACGCCCTTGAGAGCTGCAAGTTCGGGGAAAATCAAGGGCAGCAAGCCGCACTGGTCGAGCAGTTTCCAGCCACGAGAGGGCTGACTGCTGCGCATGATTTTCATCAATTCTTCGGCAACGCGCTCACGCGTGATGATGTTGATGCGCTTGGCATTGCGGCGAATGGCCTCAAAGGTCTCGGGATAGATGTCAAAATCCAGTTGGGTGGCAAACCGCACGGCGCGCATCATCCTCAACGGGTCGTCGCTGAAGGTGATGTCGGGATCCAGCGGGGTGCGTATGATGCGGCGGTTCATGTCGCCGATGCCGTCAAACGGGTCCAGCAGTTCGCCGTAGCGCTCCCTGTTCAGGCAGATGGCCATGGCGTTGATGGTGAAGTCGCGGCGGCGCTGGTCGTCGTCCAGGGTGCCGTCCTCGACAATGGGGTTGCGGCTCTCACGGCGATAAGACTCCCGGCGTGCTCCCACAAATTCCAGTTCCCACTGGCGTGTCTTGACCTGTGCCGTCCCGTAAGTGCGGAACACCGCCAAATGGGCGCGCTTGCCCAGGCTTTTTGCCACCTCACGGGCCACCTCAATGCCGCTGCCCACGGTCACAAAGTCCATGTCGTTGCTGGGGCGCTCCAGGAAGATGTCCCTGACGTATCCCCCAACAACGTAGCACTCGCGATGCAGCTCATCGGCAACACTGCCTACCAGCCTCATGACGGGTAGGTTAACGTGTTCGGCTATTTTTTGACGGTCAATCTCCATATTTTGTTCGTTTGGGCCGCAAAATTACGATTTTTTTTGCTCAACTAGAAATTTATTCTTATCTTTGCACCGCATTTCGAGCCATATTTGGCAGATTTTGCGTTTGATAAATCACTCAACAAACTCTACATCTCCCGTTTTCACGATTTCTTTATTGGGCATAAATGAGGCAGGCCAGACGGCTTGTTAATGCCAAAACTAAAAGCAGTAACGATACTTGGGAGAGTAAACAGTTTATATATCACGACAAATCATTAACAAATACGGAACGGCGTGCGCGTGAGTGAACGCCATGATGCGTAAAAATGAAGCAACAGATTTCCCGACGCATCCCTCCGTGAATTTTTATATTATTATATGTACAATATCAATCAATTGAATGAAATGAGCGATGAGCAGCTCCGTGAATTGGCCAAGTCGATGGGACTCAAACGTGTTGACTCGACCGATCACGATGCGCTGGTGTTTGAAGTGCTTGACCATCAGGCCGAGACCGAGGCTGCCAATGCCCCCGAACCGGGGAAGCGCCGCCGCGAGCGCATTCGTCAGCCGGCTGCCAAGGCTAATGGCAACGAGGTGACCAAGGATGACGCTGTCGCTACTAAAAACAATAAGAATAGTCAGAAGAATAAGGTTGAAGATAAGCCCGTTGTGGTTGAGCCCGTCAAGGAGGAGCCGGCACCTGCAGCGGTCGAGGAACCTGAGGCCGCAGCCGCTCCCAAGCGCAAGCGTGGTCGCCCCTCAGCCAGCGAGAAAGCCGCCCGTGAGGCCGCTGATGCTCCGGCATCTGACACCGATGACGCAACTGCTAAGCAAGCGACGGCAAAGGAACCGGCCGAGGCCCCCAAGGAGCCAGCTCGTCGCCGTGGCCGCAAGACCAAACAGGCCGAAGCCGAGCAGCCGGTATTGCCCTTTGACATGGACGAGAATACCCAGCCTCAGCCCGAGGTCGAGAAATCTGTCCAGGCCAACGAGCAGCCCGCTCCTGTCGAGGAACCCGCGCCACAGCCTGCTGCTGAGCTCGAGCCGGCTTCACCCGCTGTCGAGCCCCGTGAGCGTGAGGACGTCTCGCTGAATTCATTCTTCAATACGGGTGGCTCTTTCACCTTTAAGCCCCGCACACAGCAGGAGCGCGAAGAAGCCCAGCGCCGTGCCGAGGAAGAACGCAAACGCCAGGCCGAGGAAGCTGCTGCCGCGCCCATTGTGATCCAGGAGCCCAAAGTGACTAAGGAGAGCAAGAAGAACAAGCGCAAAATCAAACAGCAGCAACAGCAACAGATTGCCGAGGTCAATCCCTATCTGGATCAGCCCTACAATTTTGACGGCATTCTGGAGGCTCAGGGTGTGCTTGATATTGCTCCCGAGGGCTATGGATTCTTGCGTTCCAGCGATTATAACTACCTCACATCGCCCGATGACATCTATGTGCAGCAGTCACAAATCAAGGCCTACGGTCTCAAGACCGGTGACGTCATTGAGGGAACAATCCGTCCGCCCATGGAGGGTGAGAAGTACTTCCCCTTGAGCGAAATCCGACTCATCAACGGCCGTACTCCTGCCTACGTGCGTGACCGCGTGCCTTTTGAGCATCTTGTACCCCTGTTCCCCGACGAGAAATTTGACCTGGTGAGCAAGCTCCATCCCACCGTCTCTCAGCGAGTGGTGGACATGTTCTCGCCCATCGGCAAGGGACAGCGCGGACTGATTGTGGCACAGCCCAAGACCGGTAAGACCATGCTGCTCAAGGAGATCGCTAATGCTATCTCAGAGAACCACCCCGAGACTTACATGATCATTCTGCTCATCGATGAGCGCCCCGAGGAGGTGACCGATATGGCGCGCAGCGTCAATGCCGAGGTGATTGCTTCGACCTTTGACGAGCCCGCCGACCGCCATGTCAAGATTGCCGACCTGGTGTTGAGCAAGGCTAAACGATTGGTAGAATGTGGACACGACGTGGTCATCCTGCTTGACTCGATTACCCGTCTTGCTCGTGCCTACAACACCATCGCGCCCGCTTCGGGCAAGATTCTGACCGGTGGTGTGGATGCCAACGCCCTGCAGCGCCCCAAACGCTTCTTTGGCGCCGCACGTAACATCGAGGGAGGTGGCAGTCTCACTATCATCGCCACTGCTTTGACCGAGACCGGCTCCAAGATGGATGAGGTGATCTTTGAGGAATTCAAGGGCACCGGTAACATGGAGTTGCAGCTCGACCGCAAGCTCTCCAACAAGCGCATCTTCCCCGCTGTCGATGTCATGGCATCCAGCACCCGTCGCGACGACCTGCTGCTGCCGCAGGAAACCCTGAACAAGATGTGGATCATTCGCCGCTTCCTGAGCGACCGCACTTCGGTCGAGGCCATGGAGTTCGTCAAAGAACGCATGGACCGCACACGCGACAACGAGGAGTTCCTGCTCACCATGCAGCAGGAGTAATTTCTTGACTGATCATTGGGGTCATGGGACGTATCTTGGGCATCGACTATGGGCGCAAGCGCACGGGAATTGCGGTTACCGACCCGCTGCAGATCATTGCGGGCAATCTGGCGACCGTACCGACCCACACGCTCATGCAGTTCATCAAGGATTACATCGGGCGAGAGGCCGTTGACCGCATCGTGGTAGGCCAGCCCACCCAGCTCAACGGCGAGCCCAGCGAGAGCATGAAGTATATCACTCCCTTCGTCAACCGTTTGAAAAAGGAATTGCCCGATATGCCCGTCGTGATGTATGACGAGCGTTTCACCAGCACCATTGCCCACCAGGCGATGATCGACGGGGGCATGAAGAAGAGCGATCGCCGTGACAAGGCGCGGGTCGATGCCATCGCGGCGACCATTATCCTCAATGATTATTTGAAAAGCATATTCAATCAACCCAATATATAATTATGATATTACCTATTTATATCTATGGTCATCCCGTGCTGAGGGCCGAGAATGCTACGGTGACTCCCGATTATCCTAACCTTCAGGAGCTCATCGAGAACATGAAGGAGACCATGTATCACACTCAGGGTATTGGCATCGCCGCTCCCCAGGTGGGCGTGAACGCGCGCATCGTCTATATCGATGTCGATGTGCTGGCCGAGGATTTTCCTGAATTGAAAGATGTACGCATGGTGCTGATCAATCCCAAGATCGAGATTGACGAGAGGGCGCCTTACGTGTCACGTGAGGAAGGCTGCCTCAGTGTACCGGGCATTCACGAGAATGTGCAGCGCTTCGAGAAGATTCATCTCTACTGGCAGGACGAAAATTTCCAGGAGCACGACAAGGAAATAGAGGGATATCTCGCGCGCGTGGTGCAGCACGAGTGTGATCATCTCGAGAAAACGCTCTTTGTGGATCGCATTTCGCCCATCCGCAAGCAGATGATTCGCAGCAAGTTAAATAACATGATTAGGGGAAAGGTCTCCTGTGATTATGCTTGCAAACTCGCGCCAAATAAGCGTAGGAAATAAAAAAGTGGAAGATGTCTCCCGACAGCCTCCACAAACCTTAAATCTAATACCATGAAAAA